>Ga0137306_102257_pt1 | contig 16754 bp, 18 predicted proteins | sample Inofroosms_March_FD_97187 | JGI IMG/M metagenome (GOLD analysis project Ga0137306, IMG submission 97187) | Mouse cecal microbial communities from Vienna, Austria - N-Acetylneuraminic and N-Acetylglucosamine D2O microcosms_March | ecosystem: Host-associated > Mammals > Digestive system > Large...
GTATTTTTCCTCGTTAAACCATAAAAAACTGTTCCTCCGTCTTTCCATCTCAGACTCGAAAAAATACTCTGTATTTTTCCTCGTTAAACCATAAAAAACTGTTCCACAGTTTTTTATGGTTTATATTATAACCGTTTTTGCCGGAAAATGAAACAATATTTTCTCTTTTTATAAAAAATTCATTTTTCCCTTGCATTCTGTCCATGTTTCTGTTAGAATGACTTTGTTGTGAGTTCATACAGGATATGGCTTAATAAATCGCAGGGAGGTGCAATTATGGCAAAATGTAGTGTTTGTGGAAAAGCTGCACATTTCGGAAAGAATGTCAGCCATTCTCATAGAAGATCCAACAGAATGTGGAAATCCAATATCAAATCCGTAAGATGTAAAGTAAACGGAGCTTCTAAGAAGATGTATGTTTGTACTTCTTGCTTAAGAAGCGGAAAAGTTGAAAGAGCTTAGTTGTTCTTGCCTTTAGAAAGAATCTTGCCTGCAGGATTCTTTTTTTATTCTACAGGAAAGACTTGTCACGCTAATGCGTGAAAGTGTCTTTCCTGTAGAATAAAAATTACGATGCGCACTCGCATGAATGGAATAATGTCGCTGAAGCGACCATGCTCGGCGCGCCAAAATGCGCAAGCCCACTTTGTTCTTCTATCAGGACAGACCTTGTCGCGCTAATGCGTGAAAGAATCTTTCGTGTAGAATAAAAATCAGATACGCACGCGTGCAGGAGGGTTTTCCTAACAGCAGAAAAGATTATACCCAAGCAGCAGCAATACCAGAATAATCAGTATTCCAAGCACTTCATTTGGCAGAAAAATCATAATTGCCATTCCCACCGCTATCCAGAACAGAATAAAACCAATCAGACGTTTCATGCCATCACCGAAAAGAGCATATATTACTTCTAATATATGCTCTCTGTTCTGAAACAATTCCGGTGAACCTTACACCTTTATTCCTCTGTTTTCTCATCCTTCGGAATATTTAACTGTTCCGCCAGTTCCTGAGCCGCTGCTTCTCTGGCTTCTTCTTCTGCTTTGGATTTCTTCTTTGCAGCGTTCTTTTCGGTAAATTTATTTACCAGTTCCGGTACCATATCCAGAATCTTGGTAATGCTGTCCTGATTCTTAACATTCACCAGTTTGGTAACACCGTTCTGGATTACCAGCACGGCGCTTGGGGTAATTCTCCCGCCCAGTCCTCCGGCCGCATTATTCTTCTTATCATGGCAGAATGCGCCTGCGCCTACCCCAAAGGAAACCTCTATCAGCGGGAGAATAATGGTATCTCCGATGTGCACCGCTTCTCCTACTACCGTCTTTGTGGTAATGAAACTGTCCATTCCCTTAAATAAAGACTGTACGGTTGTGTTAAAATTATTTTCCTGCATGGCATAAACCTCCTGTTATTTTCTTATATTTTTTATTAGTTGTCGTATATTTTTATTTGTAATCAGCCGGAATCCGGAAAGAGGTACATGCAATATCCGGATATGGCCTTTGACGCTGATATTTCCTTTCAGGTAAAAATCTTCCGCCGCAAAGTCCGGCATCACTACGATTCGATATCGGCTCCAGCCTGGAAAAAGGCTTATGGCTCCCAGCACTTTTCCTGTCTGATCCGGTTTTTTCATTGCAAACCTCACGGTTCCATATACCTTTTTCGGGGAATAATGGCGCAGCAGATACCGAACCTCACCCAGCAACACCCGAAGGGCATTTTGATTAGTTTCTTCCAAAATCATGTTTTTTATGTTTTCAATCTGTTCTTTCACAGTGGCAGTACCGGTTCTGATATCCTGCGCCCTCTGTCCCAGGCCCTGAAATCCGTCCTTTCCGCCAGAACGTCCTGATTTTTTTCCGCTGCGGGAACTTTGTTTTCTGCCCCGGCGCTTTCTGCACTTCTCTTTCTTTCCCTTTTGCTCCCTGTCCTCTTCCTCTGACGGAAGCATGTCCGTATCTGATAAAGGTTCTTCCCCCTCCGTCTGAACGGAATTCCGGGGATCCTTCTCTGCTTTTTCCGGAAGAGAAAGCATTTCTTTTTCTTCAGAAGGGTTTTCTTCTGCCTGTTTTCCGGAGGATTTTTCTGTTTTTTTCTCTTTCCCCTTATCCGGCTTTTCCTTTTTATCCTTTTCCGGCTTTTCCTTATTAAGCGAAATTGGAATTCCCAGAATACGCAGCCGGAAAGAAACATCTTTCTGTCTGTAAAAAATCCGCACATCCACCAGATGAAACAGCCAGTGAATCACCGCTTTGCCTTCCACTTCGTCCTGTGCTTTTATATTGAAACCATATCGGACCGGAACCGACAGGAATACAATAACCAGCAACAGCAGGACAGCCAGCAGAATACCCAGTGCTTTCAAAATCAGGAACAGGATTTCCATTTATGCCCCTTCCTGAGCTGCTCTCTGTGTTTTTCCAGAAAGTATTCTCTTACTCTGAAATCTCCGGTCTTCTGGTATACGTCCATCACAATCATTCCTGCCAGTTCCATGGCATTTTCATATCCCTTATCCACTCCCACAATCAGAAGCTCGGATTTGGGATAATACTTCTGCATCAGCTCCCAGGAAGGAATAATATCCAGCAGGTTCCCCGGACTGCTGCTGACCGCAATCACATAAATCCCAATCTGTCCTGCATGGTGGAGGATTTTCCATTTTATTCTTTCCTTTTTCCCTGCGATGCTTTCTCCCGCATAATATTCCTTATACCAAGTCATTAATCTCTCCTAAAAAAGGCGCCCCGTTTCATGAGCACCTTTTCCTGTGTGTAACCGTCTGGCACATCGTCGTAGCGGATGTGCTAGAAATATTTTCTGTTGCCCCAAAGATTACTTTTTTTCAAATCCAGATATTCATTATATGCTTTTTCCAGTATCTGCTTCTCATTGGCAAAACGAAGCAGATGGTAGGCCTCGTGAAATTTGTAGTATCCTGAATCAACAAAATATTCTTCCCGTTGTGGTTTGCTGTAATAACTGTCTGCCATCATAAGGTACCAGTGGACATCCTTTTCCACCGTGTCGTCCGGAACCGTAAACGTATACTGGCTCTTTCCCACATATTTAATAATGGAGGCGTCCACTCCGGTTTCTTCCAGCACCTCTCTGGCCGCCGTCTCCCGGTATTCTTCTCCTGGCTCTACAGTTCCCTTTGGAAGTACCCATCCTTCATATTTGTTCCTGTAATTTTTATACAAAAGCAGAATCTTTCCGCGAAATATTACCACACCACCACAACTCGTTGCTTCAATCATTGCAATACCTCCTGATGTGGTTTATAGAACTTTGCAATTAGTATACCCCTTTTTCCAGTATCTTGCAAGATTTTTCTGCTATTCCATGGGGATAGCTGTTATTACCGGCTGAAATACCGGTCAAACACCTGTTTTGCAATGGGAACTGCTGTGCTGCTTCCGGCGCCGCCTTTTTCCACTATTACCGTAACCGCAATGGTCTCTTTTCCCTCTGCGGAAGCATATCCGGTAAACCAGGCATGGCTCTCGGATTTATTGCTGCTGAACTCGGCAGAACCTGTTTTTCCGGCTGCCTGATAACTCTGGCCGCTTAATTTGGAACCGGTTCCCTCCTGAACCACCAGCGCCATGAATTCCTGCAGCTTTGCCGCTTCTTCCTCCGATATCAGAGCGCCATACCGGGAAGGCTTATATTCCTTTACCGTAATTCCCTTATAATTTTCTGTCCGGTCAATCACATAAGGCCGCATCAGAATACCCTGATTGGCGATGGCAGAAGTAATCATGGCCATATGTATGGGAGTGACCAGAGTTTTGCCCTGTCCAATGGCAGTCTGGGTCACTTCGTCTGTACCGGAATCCTCTTTCAGTACAAAACTGCTCTTATTAAAGGGATAGGATATGGGCACGTTTTTCTGGAACAGCATACTGTCACAGAGCTGCTGAAATGCCTTTTTATCCAGTCCCAGCCCGATATTGGCATAAGAGGTATTACAGGATTTTGCAAAGGAGGTTTCCAGATTCTCCGTCCCGTGCACCGCATGATTATAACAGTGAATTTCCGTGTTTTCCATGGAAATACTTCCGGTACACTCATAGGAATAATCCTGATAATTCTCATGTTCCCGAAGATATTCCAGTGTGGTGAGAATTTTAAAGGTGGAGCCGGGAGGATACAGTCCCTGGGTCACCCGGTTCACCAGCACGGAATTGTCGTCCTCCGTATCGGCAATAATGCTGTCCCATTCCGCTTCTATGGTATTGGGGTCAAAATCCGGTCTGGAAACCATGGCAAGGATTTTCCCTGTGGCAGGCTCCAGCACCACAATGGCTCCGCGATTGCTTCCCAGCGCCTGATATGCTGTCTCCTGCAGACCGTAATCCAGGGTGGTAACGATATTATCCCCTGGATTTTTCTGATTCTGAATGCCGTTAACCACCTGTTCCAGAGCAAATGCATGGGAGCGGAGCAGGCTGAAATTACCAAAGGATTCAATTCCGGATTTTCCATTGCTGTCATACCCTACCGCATGGGCAAACATACTGCCATAGGGATACTGCCTGGTTTCGCTGCCGTCCTCTCCCACCAGGGTCTGTGCCAGTACTTTTCCGTCTGCCGAGAGGATTTCGCCCCGCACCACATGTTCGGAAAAAGTATTCTGCCTGGCATTATAAGGGCTGTTGATGAAATCCTCGCTTCTGAATACCTGAAACCAGACGAAATACCCCATCATCATCATAAACATTCCCACAAACAGATAGGTAATAATGGCAAATTCTCTGTTTTTTTCCCGATTAGTCGAAGTCCTGGATTTTCGTTCCGTGGATGGTTTCTTCATGGGATGAAATTCCTCCTTTCCTGCCGGGCCGTTTCTTCCCCTGTTTTTTCTTTTCTTTCCCGATTTCTTCCGTCTTTGTCTCCTGTCCGGGCTGACGCTCCTTCTTTCCCGGCTTCCGGCCTGGTGTCTCCTGAGAAATCTCTCCTTCCGCCTGGTCCCGTTCCCGCATGAGATACAGTCCCTGGATAATGGCAAAAATCATCAGCGTACTAAGCAGGGAACTGCCTCCATAACTGACCAGCGGAAGAGTCACTCCGGTAGATGGAATAAATTTGATATCCCCGCCTATGGAAAGGAAAATCTGAAACCCGTAAATAGTTCCCAGTCCCAGCGCCACCAGTTTATAGAAGAAATCTTTTATCTGCATGGCAATATTCAAAAACATCAGAAAGCAGCTCACGCAGACCAGAATCAGGCAGATGGCAAAAATTCCTCCCAGTTCTTCCGCAATAGCCGAAAAAATAAAATCCTGTTTTACTTCCGGTATTTTGTAAGGCATTCCCTGGTTCAGTCCCATGCCAAACCATCCCCCTGTTCCGATGGCAAACAGGGAATTGGATATCTGATTCCCTTCTCTCTCAAAGACCGCCAGGGGATCCTGCCAGGCCACCACCCGGACCCTCACATGATTAAAGAGGAAGTAAGCCGCCACAGAAGCCGCCGCACCGCAGACCAGCCCGCCGGCAAAATAATACAGCTTCCTGGTGGCCACATACAGCATGACCATATAGGCAATAAAGAAAATCAGTCCGGCTCCCAAATCTCTGGACAGAACCAGAATCACCACATGCAACGCCGCCACCACCGTGGCCTTTACCACCTGCGAGAACTCCGTAGACTCATAGAACATGGACGCTACAAAAAAAACAAATATAATTTTAATAAATTCTGAGGGCTGTACTGTAATGCCTGCCACAGAGAACGACAGCCTGGCCCCTTTGGAAACCGCTCCCAGCACGGCCACCACGCCCAGCATGGTAATGCCCGCCAGCGCATACATCCAGGTCAGGCTCCGGACAAATTTCCAGCGGCTGATAAAATATGGAATCAGCATGGTAACAGCCATGGAAATCACAGCGATGGTAAACTGCTTGACCGCGTGCTTATAAGACAGCCGGGTCAGAATTACAAATCCAATGCACATCAGCATACACATGTTATTGACCACAAGTCTGGAAACCCGTTTATAAAAAATACCATAGCAAATCTGCACCGCTGCAAAAAATACCACCTGTTCCAGATAGAATTTCAGCAAATCCCGGTTTTCTGTGGACAAAAACAGAACCGCATAGGCATTCAGATGAAACAGATACATGTAAACAACCTGTTTGCGGAACTTCCAGTTCTGCTCCTCCGCATCCACATTCCGCTTTAACGCGGAAAAACACTGCCAGGTGTACAGCGCAAACAATATGATCATGGTATACCTGGATAATTCCGTAATTAAATGCACCATAAACTATTCGACTCCTCGCTTAAAATGACCGTTTGTATAATTTTCCGGACAAAGCTGCCTGCCTGAATTTCCGGAACATGCCTGCCGCAGGAGAACAAAAATATCTTCCGTCTCTTTCCGATTCTCCATGGTAAAGGAAAGCCGGAGTCCTGCCGGCCGCAGGGAAGATATTTCCCCCATATGATGGAACAGGGCCAGCGGACTGATGTTGTAAATCACGTTGTAACAGTCCTGGCAGCGGTTTTTCACCGGAAACAGCTTTCCATACCGGTCTTTCAGATAAGAGAGAGTTTCTTTCCGGCTGCATCCGGCCGTATTCTTATGTACACACTGGCTGCTCACCATCAGAGGCTGATACCCATAGAGAATCATCTCCCCGGTTCTGCAGTCATGCTCCTTTAACTCCTGAACATTCAGTTCTGCCGGAAGGGTAAACTGAGACAGATGAAGTTCGGAAAATTCCTGTAAGGCTTCTCCGGAAAATACATACAGGCTGTAATCTCCCTGCATTCGTTCCGGACTCACGCCTCGCTCTTTCAGAAATTGAATCTCCTCATAATTTCTTACCAGATACCCGTCCGGGCCTGCTTTTTCAATCTCCGGCCAGCATCTTTCAAACTGCCGGGCCGTTTCCATACGGAAAATATAAGGCAGCGCAGGCCAGCATTCTTTTCCTGCTTCATGGGCCTGTCCCGACAAAACGGACATCTGCTCTGCAAACTGATTCCCGAAACCTGTTACAAAATCCGGATAAATCCGGGATACTTCCGGCTGTTCCAGTGCAGCCTGAAACTGTTCCGGTGTTTCTGTCAGTACGCGGATTTCCGGAATCTGATGCTGCGCCTTCTCCAATAATCCCGGTACAGAAGAAGATACCTCTGTCTGTTCCGATGTGATTTTCCGGGAAGCCGCAGGTTCTGCCTGTTCCGGTTTCCGGACAGTCCTTCGGTATTTTCTCAGAATTTCTTCCTGAAGTTTTGACAGCCCTTCCCGGCGAATCCGGTTAAAAGCGCCTGCGGAAACAAAAGCCTGTCCTTCCAGCTCCACCTGAAGTTCTTCAAATACAAAAGGTGTATTTCCGGTCCTTTTCATTTTATCCAGCACCGTTTCCTGAGTCAGGGGCTGGTTTTGGGCTGGCTGCACCTGTTCCCCCGTCACTTCTGTCCGTATATCTTTATATTCTAGCACAAGATAAAGGGGATTTCCTGCTGAAACTCTTAAGATTCCCTTTATTTTTTCTTTATGCTCCTGCTGCGCAGGTTCCGGCAGCCGCATCTTATGCTTTTCATGGGAAGGTTTTGAAAATGTTATCATGCTTTTCCCGTTATGTCTGGTATAATATCCGTCCGTAAAGCCGCAGCGGCTGCCGAGATTCCGCAAAATTGTTTTGTCCTCCCCGGACACTTTATATGGTTCTTCCGGATGTTCCTCATAAAGGTCAATGTACTTCCGATACATTGCAGTAACGCCTGCAGCATACTCCGCCTGCTTCATCCGCCCTTCGATTTTAAAGGAATATACTCCGCTCTGAATCAGCCTGGGAATCAGTTCAATGGCACATAAATCTCTGGGACTGAGCAGGTAAGTCCCTTTCTGCTTTCTGGCAGACTCTCTTTTACTTCCTCCGGGACTTCCGTACAAGGACTCTCCCCTGCTGTTACAGAGTTCCCAGGGCAGACGGCAGGGCTGGGCGCATCTGCCCCGGTTCCCGCTTCTCCCGCCAATCATGCTGCTCAGCAGACATTGTCCGGAATAGCTGTAACAGAGAGCTCCATGGACAAAGCTCTCAATCTCTGCTCCGGTAGTTTTATATATATTGGAAATTTCTTCCAGAGACAGTTCCCTGGCAGTGACAATCCGGCTGCATCCTGCTTCCAGCAGCAGTTTCGCCCCGTAAGCTCCCGTAATGTTCATCTGGGTACTGGCATGAATGGGAAGTTCCGGAAAATGCTCCCGTACAAAATGCAGTACGCCCATATCCTGTACAATTACTCCGTCCAGGCCCGATTCATAAAGGGGACAGAGATACTCGTACAGTTTTTCCAGTTCCCTGTGTTTTAACAGGGTGTTTACCGTAAGATACAGGCGTTTTCCCTTAAGGTGAAGGTAGTCCAGTCCTTCCAGCAGTTCTTTTTCCGTAAGATTATCCGCATAGGCTCTGGCTCCAAACCGCTGCCCCGCCGCATATACTGCATCTGCTCCTGCCAGGGCCACTGCCTTTAATATATCAAAAGAACCTGCCGGGGATAAAAGTTCCGTCTTTTTTCCGGTTCTGTTCATCATATTTTTCTCCATAATTTCCTTACGCACCCCTGTGCATAAAAAGTGACTCAAACGACCTTATCTGTCCTGAGCCACCTTTTTTCAGCCGGAATAATTCCCATGTTCTCTCTCTTCCTTCTCCTTTGGTTCATCCGGCAGTTTCTCCTCTCCCTGAGGCTTCTTTCTGTCTTTATGTACGGGTTCCGGCACTTTCTTCTGTCCGCCTGCGTCCTCTCCGCCGGATATTTTTTTCTGTCCGCCTGCGTCTCCTCTGCCGGATACTTTTTTCTGTCCGCCCGCGTCTCCTCCGTTGAATGATTTTTTCTGTCCGCCCGCGTCTCCTCCGTTGGATGATTTTTTCTGTCCTGTCGTATCCCCTTCGCCGGCTCCTTTCTTCTGCCTTTCACTTTCTCCTGCGCCTGCTTTCGGCTCCGGAGGAGCCTGTCCCTTTACTTTGCCAAGAAGGGCATCTTCCAGAGCGGATTCCAGTTTTGCCTTGTTCAAAAGGAGCTTCCGGTTTTCCTTTTCCAGTTCTGCAGTTGCCTTTTCACTGCTCTCTGCCTTAATTCTCAGAGAAATCAATTCATGTTTTAACTCATACAGTTCCTTTTCCTTCTCTCTTACGTCCCGGTCCAGCTTCTCTGCCTGTTCTCTGGCCTTAAAATAATCATCTGCAATATTCAGCTGTACCAGTGTGGATTTGGTTTCCACCGGAAAACGCCGGAACTGTTCCATCTCGTCAAATTCATTTATTTTATTATTAATATAATTTGCCACTTTCTGCAAATAATCTTCGCTCTCGTAACCGCTTAACGTATAAATTTTTCCTCCAATTAAAACATCGGCACTTGTTTTTGCTGACATACATTCATCCTTTCCTCACAACCCAAATATCTTCCCGGTTCTTTTTCATTATACCTGATTTCCAAAGAAAAACAACATTATTTTGCAATTCCAAAGTGCCCGTAGGCAAAATCCGTCACCATTCGTCCTTTGGGCGTACGGTTGATAAAGCCGTTTTTTACCAGATAAGGTTCGTATACATCTTCGATGGTTCCGGAATCTTCCCCCAGAGCCGCTGCCAGGGTATCAAGCCCTACCGGGCCTCCCTGAAATTTTTCTATCATGGTCATTAAAATATTCCGGTCGTTCTGGTCCAGACCAAATTTATCCACTTCCAGTAAATCCAGTGCAAATACTGCCACTTCCCTGGTGATTTTCCCGTCGTATTTCACCTGAGCAAAGTCACGCACCCGTTTCAGCAGGCGGTTAGCCAGTCTTGGTGTGCCTCTGGAGCGCCTTGCCAGCTCAAACGCTCCTTCTTCGTCAATTTCCACTTCCAGCTTCCGGGCAGAATGCAGAACAATCGTCTTTAATTCCTCCGGATTATAAAATTCCAGATGATGTATCACGCCGAAACGGTCTCTCAGAGGTGCGGAAAGGAGACCCGCCCGTGTGGTTGCGCCCACCAGGGTGAAGTGGGGCAGATCCAGGCGGATGGAACGGGCGCCGGCTCCTTTTCCAATCATAATATCAATTACATAATCTTCCATGGCAGGATAAAGCACTTCTTCCACCTGACGGTTCAGGCGATGGATTTCATCCACAAACAGAATGTCCCCTTCCTGCAGCCCGCTTAAAATGGCCGCCATTTCTCCGGGCTTTCCTATGGCCGGTCCGGAGGTGATTTTCATATGTACTCCCATCTCATTTGCAATAATTCCGGCCAGGGTGGTTTTGCCCAGTCCGGGAGGCCCGTAAAAGAGCACATGGTCCAGAGACTCTTTCCGTCCTCTGGCCGCTTCAATATAAATTTTCAGCGTTTTCTTCGCTTTTTCCTGTCCAATGTATTCCTCCAGCCGCCGGGGCCGCAGACTGGTCTCTATTTTCAGGTCTTCTTCCTGAATCTGAGTGGAAATCACACGTTTTTCCATGAAAGATATTCCTTTCTTATCTAACTGTCATTATGTTCCGTCGTCCATTCATCAGGCATGGTACCATCGTTACTGTCACCATGCAGCAGAATTTCCCGGCAAACTGCTACAGCAATGCCATCTGCTTTAAAGCTGCCTTCAGCACCTCTTCTACGGTAATATCCGGGGTAAATTCCACGCTGTTTACCGACTTTAAGGCTTCTGAAGAGGAATACCCCAGGGCAGTCAGTGCCTGAACAGCTTCGCTCTTTATTCCGGAAAGGGATTCTGCCTGTTCTGCTGCCACATGGGCGGTTTTCAGCTCCAGGACATCTTCTAACTTTAACCTGTCCTTTAACTCAAGAATCACTCTCTGCGCTGTCTTGCTGCCGATTCCCGGAGCTTTTGCAATAGCTTTTGCATCCTCTCCCAGCACCGCAAAACGCAAATCGTCCGGCGTCATTACCGACAACACCGCCAGTGCGCCTTTGGGGCCTATTCCGCTGACTCCCAGCAGCAGCCGGAAAATGTTCCGGTCATCTCTGGTGAGAAACCCGTACAGCTCCATTACTTCTTCTTTTACATGAAGGTAAGTATAAACTTTAACTGTCTGGCCGGTTCCGGTAAAATGGTCTGTCATACTGGCAGGAATATGAACCTCGTAACCGATATCATTCACTTCCACTACAATCATATCATCCAGAATCTCAACCAGTTCACCTTTCAGATAAGAATACATGATGTTTACTCCTCATTCAGATTGTACGGTCCAAAAAGGATTCCGCCATTTCACCGTAAAAATAAAATCCCTTACATTCCTTTAACTTCACGTTTACGATTTTTCCAACCAGTTCACTGGTTCCAGGGAAATGTACCACAAAATTATTGCTGAGCCTTCCGGTTACCAGGGTTTTATCCTGCTCATTCACCTCTTCTACCAGAACAGGTTCTGTGGCTCCGGTAAGGGCCCCTGCCTTTCGGGCAGCATTTTCCTGCACTTCTTTCAGCAGCCGGTCAAACCTGTCCTTTACCACATTTTCCGGTACCTGCTGTTCCATGGACGCCGCCGGAGTCCCGGTCCGCCTGGAATAAATAAAGGTAAAGGCACTTTCATATCCCACCTTACGCACCACATCCATGGTTTCCCGGAAATCTTCTTCCGTCTCTCCCGGAAATCCCACAATAATGTCTGTGGTAAGGGCAAGCCCCGGCACTGCCCTGCGAAGTTTTTCCACCAGTGCAAGATACTGCTCTTTATCATAATGGCGGTTCATTTCCTTCAAAATCCGGCTGCTTCCGGACTGGAGGGGAAGATGAAGGTGTCTGCAAATCTTTTTCGAGTTCCCCATCACTTCAATCAGTTCATCCGACAGGTCTTTCGGGTGGGAAGTCATGAACCGGATACGTTTAATTTTTTCGATTTTCTCTATTTTTTTTAATAATTCTGCAAAACTTACAGGTTCCTTTAAGTTCTTTCCATAAGAATTCACATTCTGTCCCAGCAGCATTACTTCCACCACTCCGTCTTCTGCAAGCTGCTCGATTTCCCGGAGAATATCTTCCGGTTTTCGGCTCCGTTCCCGGCCGCGGACATAAGGCACAATACAATAGCTGCAGAAATTGTTACATCCGAACATGATATTAATTCCTGATTTAAAAAAGTATTTTCTCTCTGCCGGCAAATCTTCCACAATTTTGTCCGTATCTTTCCAGATATCAACCAGCATTCCCGGCTGCTCAAAGGAAGCAGCCAGCAATTCCGCAAATTTATAAATATTGTGGGTACCAAAAACCAGATTCACAAAGGAATAACTTTTTTTTAATTTTTCAATTACTTCCGGCTCCTGCATCATACAGCCGCAGAGAACAATTTTTTTATGGGGATTGTGTTTGCGGGAACCGTTCAGATAGCCCAGACGTCCCCATACCTTGTTATTGGCATTTTCCCGTACCGTACAGGTGTTATAAAGCACCAGATCCGCTTCCTCACTGTCTGTTCGCTTATACCCCACAGTTTCCAGAATACCTGCCAGTTTTTCGGAATCCCTGGCATTCATCTGACAGCCGAATGTCTGAACGAAAAACGTAAAGGAACGTCCTGCCTGTTCCTCCAGTTCCCGGAGACTGCGGCGGCATTTTGCCATGAAATAGTACTGCCTGTCCGGTTCTTCTGCGGGCGGTGCCATATCTAAACTTATTTTATCCAGGTCTGTGTTGTTATACATATTCTTTCTCCCTGTATCATAAAAGAAAACCCCCGAATGTACCGCAAATACTTCGGGGGTTAAATTCTCACACCTTACAGCTGTTCCTGAAATCCCGGTTTATACAGGTGACGCGGTATTCCGTCTACCATAACCGGTGATACGTCGCCCTGTATCAGCGGCTTTACATAAGTTACAAATTCATCCGTCACATAAGTGCCGTCTTTTGTCACCCAGTTTCTGGGCACCAGTTTCTCATCATTTGCAATCTTATGCACATCTTTTACGGCTGTGGTACTCTGATAGGGATCATCTGAAATACGTTCCAGCACTACCATTTTGCCTGTATCTCCCTCATCCGCTGCTTTTACAGCGGCACCGCCTACCTGATATGCTTCCAGAATATCCACACGGGAAGCAGAATGGGAAGCGGAACGCTGCAGAGTACTCAGTTCGATGGCGCGGGTCTTGCAGCCAATCTCGCCTGCCACAAAATTTGCCAGGTATGCTGCTGTTCCGGAAAGCTGTTTGTGGCCGAAAGCATCCACAAAATCAACGCTGTTCCCAAGCTCACATACATATTTCCCGTCTGCAACCTTGATTCCTTCGGAAACTGCAACTACAACAGAGGATTTCTTTTCCAGCAGCTTACGGATTTTGGCAATAAACTTCTCCAGATCAAACTGCAGTTCCGGAAGATAAATCAGATCCGGACCGGTACTGTCCTCTCCTTTTGCCAGAGCTGCCGCTCCTGTCAGCCATCCGGCATTCCGTCCCATAATCTCAATAATGGTAACCAGTCCCTTGTTGTATTCCAGACAGAAGCTGTCGCAGATAATCTCTTTTACCGAGGTACCGATATATTTGGCAGCACTTCCGTAACCGGGCGTATGGTCTGTCAGCGCCAGATCGTTGTCAATGGTCTTGGGACATCCGATAAACCGCACGGTCTGTCCGGTGATAATGGCATAGTCAGACAATTTCTTAATGGTATCCATGGAATCATTTCCGCCGATATAAATAAATGCCTCTATGTCAAGTTTATTTAAAATCTCAAAAATTTTCTCATAAACACCCATATCTTCATGGATTTCCGGCAGCTTATAACGGCAGGAACCCAGATATGCAGCCGGTGTGCGCTTCAAAAGTTCCGCATCCAGCTCATTCGTGATATGCTCGGAAAGATCTATATAACGTTCCTGAAGAAGCCCCTGAATTCCGTGCAGCATTCCATATACTTTCTTCGCTCCGCGATCCTTTGCTGTTCTGTATACCCCTGCAAGACTTGAATTAATAGCCGCAGTAGGACCGCCTGACTGTCCCACGATAACATTTTTTTTCATACTAACACCTCCGCGTTTATTTGTGCTTTTCGCAAACTCATAGATTATATTATACCAAATAATCAGAGCCTGTACAAGTTTTATTTGGGGAATTTCAGGAGAAATGCATGAATATTTATATAGAAAAGCGCATGGTCTGATACCCCATACGCCTTTTTACTAATCTAAAACTGTTTGCTTATGACAACTGCATCACTGCTGCTTCTATCTCTCTTAATTCATCAAGAGATAATGCAGGAACACAATCAGCAATTTCTTCTAAGGACATTTTACCCTTTTTAATCAATCTTTCGGCTGTTTCCCTTGCCTCACTATTTCTAATATCCTGCTCATATGCTTCCATAATCTGTTCATCATCAAACAATGTCATCATAATATCCACAACCTCCTGTTCCTTGCTAATCAGATACTCACGTAATACATTCCTGTCTTTGCAGATACGGATGGTCCCGTCACCGCCAGCTCTGTATTGCCATGAATTTTTCTTTGTTCGCTGTATACCTTGCAGAAAATAATATACTGCCCGATAATATCTTTCTCATTTTCCTGGTATAAGACCTTCACTTCCACGTCAAAGGCTATCTTCTCCCCGCCAAAAAAATCTTCCCTGAGGGATATTATGTCTGGGATGTTTTTTCTTTCACCTGTGAATATCATATATAGCTCCGGCTTCGGCGCTATTAATTTTTTACTCCCATACCGATTCTGTTTCGTGCGGCTAAAATACTCATGGTAAGTCTGTGCCAGATACATCAGCGCACGGATGATAATATTGTATGTGAACATTGCCTGGCTTTCCACCAATACCACTAAATGTCTGCCTACAGAAAACCCCAAATCATTATAATCTGAGTCAACCAACACATGCTTTATAGTGACATCCGCTACCCCATCTTCCGTTGTATCCTTATCCTCCGGGTGAAGTGCCTGATATAGCTGAAGCAGATACTTTTTATCCTGAAATAAATTTGTAAACACACTGTCACGGATTTTTCGCTTTGGCTTATTCCCCGCCATCTCCTGACCCCATTTCCATGCAAATTCCGGTTCTGTTTATAATATAGCATACAAAAAGCGGATGCTCAAAGATTTTCCCTGAAAATCCAGATACCCCATATATTTCTGCAAACCAGGCACGTACATAGTCTGCCATGCCTGAAATGGAATGATACCGTTTCGCCAAAAATATGGCGAAAATAACCGCCCAGCATTCCAAACCGGACGGTCACCTTCAAAAAATCAGGATACCCCGTAGAAAGGGGATGGAACAACAGTTACCAACTGGTACATCGGGATTTACTTCTTAATCCTGCCGCTCACTTTTACCTTGCTCCATGCGCTGTACAAGGTTTCTTTGCCAGATTTCCTGTAACTGCGCATCCTTACATAACACTTCTTGCCTGTTTCCAGCTTTGTGAACGTGTAAGAGGTCTTTGACAGGCTCCTGGATTTCACATTCTTCTTAAATTTCTTATCTGTGCTTACCTGAACCTGATACCCTGACGCCATCTTATCCTTTGCCCACCTCACGGTTAATTTTTGCCTTTCATTGTGTTAGCTGATTTTACGGATGGCTTTCTGGGGCTTACCCTGACGGTTACTTTCTTAGATGCTTTCCTTCCTTGATGGTTATGGCTGCAACTCCAGTGTTTTTGATTGTTACCCTGCCTGTATTCTTATCCACTGCGGCAATCTTTGGCTTTGAACTTGTAAAAGTCATCTTGCTCTTTGATGTGGCATTGATTTTGAAGGGCTTTGCGCCTTATGCCACTTTGTACAAGCTCTTTATCGCCATAAGTAACTTTCACATCTGGATATTTTTCAATGCCATCATATACAAAAGAATCTGGAGATACTGTAATGGAACACTGACTCAAATGAACCATTTTGACCAACTGCGGATATGGGCTTTCCTGTGGGCGTATCTCCCATTCCAGCCATCTATCTCGCTGATTGGAATTTAACTCTGCAAGCAGCCCATCCATATCTGTAGTTTCCTGCAATTCCTCAACACTATAACTATTAAAGACAACCATCGGAGGAAGTCCTCCATTGGCAGAACAGATTCTACGGTTATTCCAATAGCTGATGAAATATCTCCAGATGATTGTCCTGATAAAGTAATTTTTAAGCCTCTTCCATCAATTTCATACGTTCCATAATATTTCGTTCTTTTATCTTCACTTCTTCCAAATCCACAATCTATCCACTCAACAACATAGTCATCATTAAACTTTATTACCTGCACTGAAAAATCAACGACCCCCATATAATATTTATTTGAAAGTATGTTCTCTGATTCCTCCTCATTTTTCTTAGAACAACCTGCTACACTGCTGAAACAAATTACTATTATACAGGACAATGTAGCAATTCTTATTAATAATTTTTTCAACTTACGTTCTCCTTCCATTTTGTTACCTGCGCCTTGTTACCTACTTGTTACCTACCCGTTACCTATGGAATAAATTTTTCCACATCTCAGGGCATTCCAGGACAAATCCCTGTTTTTTATATTTCTTTCAAAAAAGTACCGCAACCCTCAAGATTGCGGTACTTTCCATCCTTTCGGCATTTTTATTTCCAGGATATATTTAGAACTTCCCGGCCTTAGCTGCTTCCTCAATCAAAACAGCCAGCCTTGATTTTATAGGATTTTAATGGCTATTTGTGTGCTACTTGTGTGTAACGCACCTAAATTTTTATCTATTTTTGAACACTTACAGACACTTTCTTTTTCTCTGCTCAAGC
>Ga0137306_102259_pt1 | contig 16747 bp, 15 predicted proteins | sample Inofroosms_March_FD_97187 | JGI IMG/M metagenome (GOLD analysis project Ga0137306, IMG submission 97187) | Mouse cecal microbial communities from Vienna, Austria - N-Acetylneuraminic and N-Acetylglucosamine D2O microcosms_March | ecosystem: Host-associated > Mammals > Digestive system > Large...
AAAAACATGTTTGATATCTATATCCTGGAGCTTGATATGCCCTGCTATTCCGGAATTGAGATAAACAAAAAGATCAGAGAACATTCCAACACAGCGGCCATTATTTTTTTATCCAACCACACCGGATATGCCGTTGACGGATATGGCCTTGACGTCTTTCGCTATGTTCTGAAAGATGACACAGAACAGAACTGGGAAAAAATTTTGGACGACTTATTTTCCCATGCCGACTGTCTAAAAGACGACCGTGTATATATCATCTCCAATCAAAAAAAGTATGTAAAACTTTACCTGGATGATATCGTATATATCTATAAAGATAACAAAAACGCAGTTTTTATTTTACAAAACGGTCAGAAGGAAACCGAACGCAAACCTTTAAGAAATGTATACCAGAATTTAAACCGAAAAAATATGATCCTTCTGGACAGAGGTATCATATTGAATATCCATTACGTAAAAGCCATCAATGGCTGCGATATAGAACTGCATAATAATATTATGCTCACTACCAGTAAACCGCATATCGAACAGCTTAAACGCATGCTTCTTGCGTTATCTTCATAAGAACAGCTATTTTATAAGGGGCTGCCGCGCTTTTCAATGCGGACGCCCCTTATTACTTGCAACTCTATCTGGCAATCAGGTTAAAAATGGATTCCAATCTTCCTGCCATCGCCTTTTCATCATTCAAATACTCTTTAAACGCGAAGAATGTCAAACTGTCCATAGTGGAATGACCATTTGTCAGCTGCTCACTCATGTAATTCAAATCCCTTATATACTGCAGCAAGTTTCCCTGAACATTTCCATACATATTAAAGTGTCCAAATCCTCTTTCTGTATCACCCTGACTTACAGATGTCCTAACCACGCCGGGAACCATTGGTTTTACATGTTGTGAAATCACATCTTTTATAGAAATAGCATTCATATTTGTCAGGTCAGCCATAAGGTCGTAATAATCCTGTTTACTCATATCAGAAAGGTCATAGGTGGATCGCAGGTAATCAATCTGCTCCCCGGTCAGTTTTGAGGTTCCATCCGCGTCCCAATTTAAAGGTTTATCTGTAGAGACTCCCCCACCCATCAGGATACCAAAATCCTTATCCCGATTCTTTTCAATCCACGCATCAATTCCATCGGATTGATTTTTAGAAGTCTGTTTATTTTCTTCCGCGGCCATGATACTCTTATCCAAAAGAGATTCCGCTTTCTGACCATAGACAGATTTCTGTGACCGGGCAGTGGATCTTACCTGATTGTTTCTGGGCATATTAAAAGATACCTGCATTATAATAACCTCCTAAAAAACATTATAATTTTTAGATCATTGACACAAATCTTGTTTTAATGGATGTAAAATTTACTATTATGAAAACACAAAACAAAATAAACATATTCATCAATACTACATCTCTGTAAATACGATGAATAAATATAACCTGCAAAGTCTGCGAAATAAGAAAACTTAATATATATATCTTTCCATAATTCCATACCGCTTTTATATCATATAGCTTTTCTGCATGTAAAAAACAACGTATCTCCGCCTTCATATATCTTTTTATCACCGCAATCAGTAAGACAAAGCAAATAAATATCACTATAACTATCGACAGTTTATTCTCTCTTACTTTATAAATTAAATCAAGATTTTTAACCAACAATTCATCTATGCCTACAATTGAAAACTCAATAAAACCTGTCGAATTAGCTATATCACGAATCTCACTCAGAAAATCTTTTGTATTAGATTCCGTAACTATGTCGGAGTTAATCATATTAAAATAGAGCATTCCTTCAAATCGAAAATCATCTTGCGACACCTTCCAAGTTTGGATAGGATATGGTATTATTATATAATTTGATATATCAAACTTCGGATCCGTTTTATAGTATATAAATGACATATCTTCCAGTATTCCAACTACCTCAAATTTAAAATCCTTTATCAAATAACTCCCAATAATAATATCTCCAATATCATATATCCCTTCATAATTTGAACCAAGCACTACAGGTAACGTCTGGTTTTCATAACTAATCTCTTCCCAATTAAAAGTTTTCCCTTTTTTCACTTTCAGCCCATAATATTCAAAAGCAATATTATTTATTTGTAACGCTTTTATTGACGGAGTAGCAGTTTTAAATTCTTCTAAAAACGCGTCACTATTATAATAAAACTGCCTTTCTCCCTTAAAATCGTCTATATTTACAGGTTGCGTATACAAAGATAATAATTTTGCATTTTCCATTTTAGTGATACTGTTATAAAACTCTCCCAAATTATTTAGACGCTGTTCATCATGTCTAAACGCTTTAAATGAGTCGTCATCAAACAAGTTGTCAATTAATGAATATCGCTGTTCTCCAATTGAAATGCTATTTGTATTTGTAAATTTGAATACGCAAAAAAGTGTGGATACTAATCCAACCAAAAACAAAAATACAGAAAGCAGAAACACACATATAATATCGCCTCTATTTTCTTTGACAAAAACGCCAATTCTTTCTTTCATATGTTTATATTGTCTCCCAAATTAATAACTAACTATATAATTGCTTATCTATCAAGAAAACAAATGATAATAACCAAAATCCAAATATATTATATAACATTCGGATTTTGGCTATTAAATTTAATCAAACAAAAACTGGGCGATCATTACATCACTCTTCTGAACCATAATAGGTACGAGCCTTATCTGCAACATCTGGATTATACTTATAATATGGAGAAATTGCCTCTGTATTATCCTGTCCCCAGACACGCCCCGAATCTTTCAAAACGTCACCGTCGGAATCCTCCATCCTCGCTCTGGTATAATGATACTTTCCTTGCCACGTGGTCCATCCATGCGCGCGGTAATGAGTGAATCCATCATAATCCGACCGTTCTCTTTTACCTTTGTGGACAGGTGATGAAGCACGCAATAAAAAATCTTCATTCATAGCTTTACTATACGCTTCGGCATTAATAAAGTATCCTGTATCTTCGTCCCATCCACCTACAGCGTCAGAAACCGTTGGGTCTACTGCCGCAAATGTTGGATAAACATTGATTGCCAGCACTCCAACCACCAGGGACAGCACCGCAATACCTTTTTTTAGTTTTCTCATATTGTACCTTCTTGAATTAACCATTATAGTAATTTAATGCGCATTGGGTTTATTATACATCATTTCTTTCCCCAAATATCGGCTGTCCTCAAAATATAGTCTTTTTGTCTTTGTCTTTACCTAGTTTTCTCTAATACAAAACATCTCATTCCTCAAAACCACATTTACCATCCCTTAAATTCTTATTCTGCTCTGAAAAGTATCACTTTTGTCCATACATATTAATATCCTACCTACCTCCAATCAACACTCGTTTCCCAGAAAACGCGAATCCATATTTTCGTATCCGCTCTTTGGAAACTCCTTTTTCCACAAGCATCACCTCATACTTTTGCCTGTCAATCTGAGCCAATGCCTCTCTCACTGTGTCAGCCAACTCCTTTTCGTCATCCACATCCTGAACCTTAAACTCCAGAATCATCCCGTCATCATCCGGCCTCCTTGGCTCTAACACCACATCATATCGCCCAAATCCACTCTCCCTGTTGGATGTCAGGATATATCTGTCAGAAAGTTCCACCATCAGCCCCAGCACAAATCCGTGGTAAAAACGCTCTGGTTCCTCCCTGGAAGGATTTTTCCCGGTATCAAAATAGCTGAATGTGGCCAAAGCAACTTTATTCATGTAAGCATTCATCGCTTTAACATCTCCCGTCAGCAGCGCCTTGATAAAATCATTATAAGCGCCGTCAGACTCCACAAACCAGTCATGAACCATATTTTCAAACATAAGGTACACTTCCCTGTTTGTCAGCGCCAGTGTATAATGCCACCGCCCTGTCCTCTCCACAAATTGACACTCAACAACTTTCAAATATCCGCTTGCAAGCAACAGGCTCCAGATCGCGTTGCGCTTCTTTGACAGCTGGTCATAGACAATCTGTTCATCTATCTCTTCTGCCTCCAGATTCCTTCCACACATCAACTCCTCAAATGCCTGCTTCACAGCCTTATTCCCTTCACGGATCAATCTTCCGATCAGACTGTTGGAACTGGAATTCGCCCAGTAAGGCGCCACCTTTCCTTTATCCAGATAGTTCAAGATCGACCATGGATTATAGATATCCTTTTGGCTTCCAAATGTAAATCCATCATACCATTTCTTTACATCCTCTTTCCCATCTGACATACCATATTCATCCAGAGCCTGAAACACTTCTTTTTCCGTAAATCCAAAACAATCCGCGTATTTCTCCGAGGTTGTCGTCACCACCTCCAGGTTGTTCAAATCCGAAAAGATCGATTCTTTACTTACTCTCGTGATCCCTGTCATTATGGCTCGTTCCAGGTAGGGATTGGTTTTAAACGCGGCATTGAACATACTCCTGATAAAAGACATCAGCTCTTCCCAATATCCATTTACATAAGCTTCCTGCATAGGAGTGTCATACTCGTCCAAAAGAATGATCACATGTTTTCCATAATATTTTGACAAGAAAAGAGAAAGCTGATGAATCGCCATGGTCGCTGTCATATCATCCATATCCTCCGACACGGATTCAAAGAATCTTCTCCCCCTTGGGCTGATCATATCACGATCCAGCAAGAATTCATATTCCAAATATAAATTTGACAATATCTGGCATATTTGTCTCCGCGCCATTGCATAACTATGTTCCTGTACATTCGCAAAAGACAAACTGATCACCGGATACGTTCCCTGTAAGGTTCTGAATTTCCCGCTGTCCCATAGTTTCAGTCCTTCAAACAAATCTCCTCTTTCCGCGTATCTAACCGAAAAGAACTTTTCTGTCATATTCATTGTCAGAGTTTTTCCAAAACGCCTGGGTCGGGTTATCAGCGTTACTGTGTCCCCGCCCTCCCACCATTCCTTTATAAACAGCGTCTTGTCAATATAAAAATAATTTTCTCTCCGTATCGCTTCAAAATCCTGATTCCCTATTCCTATTGTCTGTGCCATCACGGATCACCTTCCTTCCCCCTCAAAACCGCCTCCACCACCCCTTCATACGTACACTTCCCCGCTTCCACACTCCGCTCTATCCCCCGTCTCCTTAAACACGCCGTAGTCTTAGGCCCAATGCTGTAGATACGCTTCCACTCCCCCCACTGCTCCCCCGCCGCGTCCAGAAACCGTTCGGCCGAGGATGCGCAGGTCATCAGGATCCCGTCATACTCTCCCAGCGGCCTCACCTTGCCCAGGTCCGCCGCCGCTTCCCGGTTCTCGTACACCACTGTCTCCTCAAACCTGCACGCATCCCCCAGCTCCTCTCTCAACTGTTCTCCGCCGTTCCCGGCCTTCAGATACCACACCCGCTCCCCGCTGGTCAGATGCTTCCTAAGTTCTCTCCCCAGCCCCTCACTGTGAAATTCCTTTGGCGTCAGATCCGCGTACAGGCCATGGCTCCCCAGCTCCTCTGCCGTCTTTTTTCCGATAACCCCGATCTTACACCCAGCCAGAACCCTCAGATCCAGCCTGCTCCTCTCAGCCTCTCTGAAAAACGCCTCCACCCCGTTTTTGCTGGTAAACAGGATCCAGTCCGCCTTCCCCAGTTTCTCTATATCCAGCCATCCTGTCCGGTAGTTGATCTCTCCCACCTGGATCTCGTCCACATCAGCGCCCTTCTCCTCCAAAAGTTCACGAAGCCTGGTGCGATTCCTGCCGATCTTCGGGATCAGATAGCTCCTTCCAAACAAAGGCTTCCTGTCAAAAAATCCCAGCTTATCCCGCAGCGACACCACCTGCCCCACCACGATCATAGCCGGAGAGACCAGCCGTGCCTCTGCCACCGCCTCCCCAATGTGCTCCAGATCCGATGTACACACCTTCTGCTTTTTCGTAGTAGCCCAGGAGATCACGGCAGCCTCCGTACTCCCCGGCATTCCGGCATCCATCAGGCCTGCGGCGATCTCTTTCACCTTGCTAAGGCCCATCAGAAAAATACACGTATCCTTCCCCTTTGCCATCGCCTGAAAATCGATCTCTGCCAGCTTGTCCCTCTGGTTGTGGGCGGTTACCACATGAAATCCCCCTGCCATTCCCCGGTGAGTCACCGGGATCCCCGCAAAAGCCGGACCCGCCACAGCTGACGTAACCCCCGGAATAACCTCAAAGCTTATTCCCCGCTCTGCCAGATACAGTCCCTCCTCGCCGCCCCGGCCAAACACATACACATCCCCGCCTTTCAGCCGCGCCACCTTCCTGTATTCCATACTCTTTCGCGCCAGCAGAGCGTTGATCTGCTCCTGTGCCATGGTGTGATTGCTGCTTTCCTTCCCCACATAGATAAACTCACACCCCGGCTTTGCCTCCTCCAAAAGTTCGGCGGCAATCAGCCGGTCATATACAATACAGTCCGCCTCCCTTACGGTTCTTAACCCTTTTACCGTAATAAGCTTGGGATCCCCGGGACCCGCGCCTACCAGATAGACCGTCCCCGCCATCTGACGCCGGATATTCACAGCCGCCTCCTTGGCCAGCGCCTTCGGGTCATGGCCCCAGACAGCGGCATATCCCTGCCTGCTGCCTGTCTCATTGCCAAACATAGCCCGAAGGAAAAATCTCCCGTCCTCCATTTTCCGGCAATACGCTCCCACAGGCACATGGCAGTCGCCTCCCATCTCCCGAAGAAATCCCCGCTCACCCTCCACGGCCCGGGCTGTCTCCTCATCACACAGCCCGTCCAGCATAGCCAAAAGCTCCTTATCCTCCCGGCGGACCTCCAGGGCCAAAACCCCCTGGGCAGGAGCCGGGATCATCTCCTCCCCGCTGAAATACCGGGTGATCCTGCGCTCCAGCCCCAGACGCTTTAATCCTGCCGCTGCCAGAATCAGGCCGTCCAGCCGCTGCTCCTCCATCTTCCGAAGCCTGGTATCCACATTGCCTCTGATCATTGCCACCTGGATATCCGGGCGCAGCCGTTTCAGCTGAAACTCTCTCCGCCTGCTGCCGGTTCCTATGACAGCCCCTTCTGGCAGTTCTTCCAGGGACATTTTCTCCCGCAGTACCAGCGTGTCCCTTGGATCCTCCCGCTTCCACGCCCTGGCAAACACAAGCCCGGGCCCGGGGCAGGAGGGCATATCCTTCATGCTGTGTACGCCGATATCCGCCTTATGGTTCAGGAGCTCCTCCTCGATCTCTCTGACAAAGACTCCCTTCCCCCCGATCTCATGAAGCGGTTTATTTAAAATCTGGTCACCTGTGGTTCGGATCACCCGAATCTCAAACTCATGGTCCGGGTACGCCTCTGCCAGCCTGACACGCACAGAATCCGCCTGAGTCATGGCAAGCTTCGAACCTCTTGTGCCGATGATATATTTCATGGTTTCCATTCTCCTCTTAATCCGTCAAAATTTCCGTCTCCTCCCCACCGGAACAGGCCAACATCTCCTCCTCCCCGCCGGGACAGATCAGAATCTCCTCCAGCTCCTCCCGGGAAAGCGGCCTTCCAAACTCCAGTCCCCGCCGCAAAATCTCCTCATAAACCCCTTTCCTCACCTCTGCCGGTTCCATCCTCTTCACCCTCTCCCGCGCCTTTCCCAGCTGTGCGGCCAGTTCCCCTAAAGTCTCTGTCATCTCCGGCTCTATGCGCCCCTTTAAATACTGAGCCACAGCCGGACTCTGTCCGCCGCTGGAAAAAGCAGCCACCACTTCCCCCTGTTTCACATAAGCCGGGAAAATAAAACCGCAATCCTCAATCTGGTCCACCGCGTTGACAGGTATCCTTCTTTCCCGGCACAGAACACTGACCCGGTGATTCTCCTCCTTGTCGTCCATAGCAGCCACCACCAAAGCCTGCCCCTTAAGATCCGCGGGACAAAAATGCCCTTCCCGCCAAACCACGCCTTCCATGCGTTTTATATCCTCCAGGATCTTATCCGCCACCACTGTAACCAAAGCCCCAAAATCCCGCAGCGCCCGTGCCTTGCGCAGGGCGACCCGGCCGCCTCCCACCACCAGGCAGGGCCTTCCCTCAAGCTGTACAAACATGGGAAAATACGCCATCCCTACACCCCTTCCTCTCAAACGGGGCGTCCCGTCTCCTGTCTGCCCCGCAAAACTCCTTTCCCGCATCGGCCAGCCAGATCTCTGCCAAAATCCCGCCAAACCAAACTTTTGCGGCCAGCTGCTGAAACCGGTTAATATACAGATAATGTTTCATATAATACAAAACGCTTTCATGGCGTATCATCTGACGCCTCATCTGACTCTCACACGACTTTATGATCGAAGTCCCATGGCGATGCACATACGTCTCTGTCATCAGAACCGCCGTGCGGTACCCGCCGGTCCTCATCCGCCAGCCCAGCACCGACTCCTCCTGATACAAAAATATCCCCTCATCATATCCGCCGCACTCCAAAAACGCTTTCCCGTCAACCATAAGCATAGAACCGTGGACCGCGCCCACGCCTACAACCCGTTTCCCCCGGTAATACTGTTCCGGATAATTCAAAAACCGGCGAAACAGCCGCCTGCTCACAGGCCCCATTACAAGCAGTTCCCCCAAAAAGCCGTGAAGCCGCCAGCCCCGTCCCAGCCCGCCGTACTGCATATCCTCCATCACAGGAGCCGCCGCCCCCAGATCGGGATGCTTCTGAAACAGACGCCCCATGGCAAGAATGGTTCTCTCCGTAAACTCCACATCCGGGTTGGCTATGACCACATGGGTGGCTCCCATCACTTTCACGGCATACTGAACACCCAGATTATTGCCATAGCCGTACCCCCCGTTTCTCTCCCCTCTGATCACGGTCACCTTATCCCCTTCCAGGGACCGCAGTTTCTCCAGGGAATCATCTGTGGAGCGATTGTCCACCACCACGATCCCCTCCAGGACCTTAAACCCGGTGATCCTGTCCACCAGGTTCATCACCGTGTCCCCGTCATTATAATTAACGATCACACAACAGACCTTCATCCGTTCTCCCCTCTCTTTCGGGAAAGCCGGGGTATGGTCACGCACTGAGCCAGCGTCTGTATCGGCGAGCTTTTAAAAAATCTGTTCCTCACAATACTGCGAAGCCGTTCTTCCCGCGACTGGAGAGGAAGGGCCAAAAACGCCTTTAATGTTCTCCTCTGCTCCCCGGTCATCTTCTCCCCGTACATCGCTCCGAAAGAAGCCGCCTGTCCAAACATCCTCCGGTAGTTTTCCTCCACAGCCGTCTGTCTCCCCATGCGCGCTTTCAGATCTTCCACACTGCCTGTCCTGCTGGCCCCCAGCGTATTGCCACCATGCTGCCGATACTGGTAAAGAGGTTCCCTGATACAAGAAATCGTCCCGAAACAGGAGGCCCCAAGGGCAATCCACCAGTCATGCATCAAACACCGCCCAGGCACCCTCCTGACCAGCCCGGCCAAAGCCCTGTTCATCATAACCGCCCCTCCTGTCACCGGATTTTCCGCCAGAACCTGGGAAAACGCCGTCCGATCAGGGTTGCTGCGCTGATACCGGAAAAAGCTGGGGGAGATCACATTCAGATCCTCATCCGTCACCTCCATATCCGAGTGTACCAGAATCGGATATTCCCTTCCAAACTTCCCCTCCAGTTCCCGCGTCCGCCGAAGCAATGTCCTTACCTTGTGATTCTTCCACACGTCATCCTGATCGCACAGCAAGAGATAATCCCCGTCAGCCTGGCCAAGAAGCCAGAAAAAATTCATAGCCATAGGAGGCACCTGGCCTTCCCTGTCCATGTACATCCCCTCTTTCACCCGATGCCTCAAAACGATCTGCCCCGGATACCATCTGGCATACTGTTCCAGGATCCTTCTGGTTTTGTCCTTAGACCCATCATCCGATATCACGATCTGTATATCCGGCACAGTCTGGGCCAAGATCGAATCCAGCTGCTGTTCGATATACCGCTCTCCCTCATAAGCCGCCAAAAGAACCGTAACCCTCATATCATCGCTCCTTCCTCATCCTTGCCGCTCTGGCTTCCACCATCCTCATCCCCAGCTTCCTGCTGATAAGCCACCGAATCTCCGGCCACAGAACCGTCGCGTAATCCAGCCCGTGGTAAGCCGCCATATAGATCTCCTTCCCCCGCTCCTTGGGCGTCCCCGCCCACGGAGTCTGGGCTAAATAGTTGTCATAGGCCCTGCGGTAATGATTTAGATTTCCCCGGATCCAGGGCCTCTCATCCCCCATATAGTGGATAATTGCCGGATGCTTTTTGGCCTTTACAAACCTGTCCTCGCCCACTTCCCCATAAGAAGCGCTGTGCCTCACCAGATCTCCATAAGAAAAATATCGGTAATTGGTAAAAAAATTATACTGGGGGTCCAAAGCCTTGATCTCCCCCTTTAAAACCCCGTTGAGCACATCCTGGTCGCTGGCAAATAATTTCCCGCCCTTCTCCTTCCAGAAATCCAAAAGCCGGCTCTGAACCTGCCGTTCCCTCCACTGCCTTAGATCTACCAAAAGCACCCCGGAATTAAAATAGGGCTGTTCCCTGCCAAGACCTACGGACGCTTTCACCGCCTCATAGATCGTCGGCTCCATAACCGCCCCCATAACCTTCCCCTCCAGGTCCGTATGCCAGAGTCCCTTTAAAGACCGGACAACCACCGTATCACAGTCCAGATACAGAACCCTCTTCACACAGTCCGGAAGCATCTCCCCCATAAAAAGCCGGCTCATAATGCTGATATCGTATCCCCCGGTATCCGCCTGAAAACCAATCCGGTCCTTCAGATCCCCCATCTCCACAAACACCAGCTCTCTCCCATACCTTGCCGCGATCTCCTCCAGTCTGTTCTGGTTGTCCGCAGATAACCCCAACGACAAAACATACACCGCAATACGCGGACATCCCCGATTCGCGTCAAATAGAGAACACATAGAAGTTCCCAAATGCCTGACATACGAATCATTAGAAGCATACACAATATTCATGACCAGCCAGTCTCCCTTTCTATGAAAAAAACGCCGCTATAAATCGAGACCCACATCCCCATTATAGCAGCGTCCGCACATTCTCTATCGCTTCCGATACCCGGTCCCAAAATCCACCAGATTCCTCATCCCATCCGCATCTCCATCCAAAAACTTCTCCAGATTCTCCCCCGCGATCCTCACAATCCTCTCAAACGTTTCCTTCAGATGGTACTGTCCGGAAATATGGGGTGTGATCACCATTCTGGGAGCATCCCACAGAGGATGATCACCAGGCAGCGGCTCCGGGTCCGTCACATCCACCCCGCAGCCTCCCAGATGCCCTTCTTTCAGTGCCCTGCACAGAGCGTCCCCGTCGATGGCGCTCCCTCTCCCCACATTCAGCAGGTACGCCCCCGGCTTCATAAGCCCAAGCCGCCTTTCATCCATAATGTGGTATGTGCTGGGGCTGTTCGGCAGAGAAAGAGCCACAAAATCCGCTCTGGGCAGAAGTTCATCCAGACTGTCTGTGGTATAGATCTCGTCCAGATACTCCGGCTTCTCCCCCGGGGTCCTTCTCACTCCTATGGTGTAGCTGCCAAGAGCCTTCATTCTCTTTGCGTACTCTCCGCCAATATCCCCAAGGCCCACCACCAGGGTGGCAGATCCCCACACAGAAGTCACATCCCCTTCATCCTTCCACTGATGGTCCGCCTGATTGCGGCAATAACGGTAAAACTTATTCTGCAGCAAAAAAGACATTCCCACCATATACTCGGAGATCGCAAGGCCGTAAGCCCCTGTGGCGTTGGTGAGAATCACTCCGGGCTTCAACACGCCGGGAATACAGTAATTGTCCGAGCCGGCAGAATTTAACTGTATCCACTTAAGATTCTCCGCCTCTTTCAAAAGCCCCGGCTCTACATTACCGATGATGATCTCCGCGTCCCGGATATCCTCTCCTGTCACAGCCGACGGCGATGTATAAACAAACGCGCTCCCGTCCCCAATCTTTTCAAAATACTCCTTATGCCTGTCCTCAACAGGTATGGTCACCACGATTTTCTTCATCGGTTCTCAATCTCCATCAGCTGGTCCACCCGTCTCTGGTGTCTTCCGCCTTCATACTCCGTGTCAAGCCATGCGTCCGTGATCATCTTTGCCATCTCGATACCAATGATCCTGGCCCCAAACCCCAGCACATTGGAATCATTGTGCATTCTGGACAGCCGGGCTGTACAAGGCTCGCTGCACACACAGGCCCGGATGCCCTTTACTTTGTTGGCTGCCATGGAAATGCCGACTCCGGTGCCGCAGATCACGATTCCCAGATCCGCCTCCCCGGACGCCACAGCCCTTCCCACCTTCTCCCCGTATACCGGGTAATCACAGCTGTCGCAAGTGTTGGTCCCCATATCCTCCACTAAAATTCCGCGGCCCTCCAGATGTGCCTTAATGGCCTCTTTCATCTCCACAGCCGCATGGTCATTTCCTATCGCTATTTTCATATAAAAATTCTCCTCGTATGAAATTCCCCCGCTGACTTCCTCAACTCCGTCCCCCTTATCTCCCGCCGTCTCTCCCGCAAAAAAATTCGCGAACCCGGTCCAGCCTGGATGTCATACTCCACAGCAGAACATCCGCTGTTGTAAACGCAGTCATAGCTTCCACCACCACCACGGCTCTGGGGGCAATGATCGGGTCATGGCGGCCCTTGATCTCCATCTCCACCACTTCCCCCTGACGGTTTATGGTCCTCTGAACCTGGGAGATAGACGGCGTAGGCTTAAAAGCCGCCCGAACCACCACCTGGCTCCCGTCGCTGATGCCTCCCAGAATCCCTCCCGCGTGATTGCTCTCCTTGACCGAAGAGCCGTCCGCCGCCTTTCTAAAACAATCATTATTCACAGACCCTTTCGCCTGGGCGGCCCCAAACCCGTCTCCGATCTCCACGCCTTTCACCGCCCCGATGGACATAAGGGCATGAGCCAGCCTGGCGTCCAGCTTCTCAAAAACCGGCTCCCCGATTCCCGCCGGCAATCCGTCAATCACGCACTCCACCACGCCTCCCGCAGAATCTCCCTTAGCCATCAGCTGTTCCAGATACGCCTCCGCCTCCAAAGCGGCATGACTGTCCGGCATACACAGGCGGTTGCGATACCGCTCCTCTGGTTCAAACCGCTCCGGACTGATCCGGATCGCTCCGACAGACCTTGTGTAGGCCGTCACCCGGATGCCAAGACTTTCCAGCAGCTTGGCCGCCACTGCGCCTGCTGCCACCCGGCCGATGGTCTCCCGCCCCGAAGTGCGGCCGCCGCCCCGATAATCCCGAAATCCATATTTGGCGTCAAAGGTATAATCTGCATGGCCGGGCCGGTACAAATTCTTGATCTCGTCATAATCATGAGATCTCTGGTCCGTGTTTCGCACCATCATGGAAATGGGGGTTCCTGTAGTCCTGCCCTCAAAAACTCCTGACAGGATCTCCACCTCATCCCTCTCCCGGCGCTTTGTGGCAAACCGGCTCTGCCCCGGCTTCCTGCGGTCAAGATACCTCTGAATATCCTCTTCTCCCAAAGCCAGCCCCGCCGGGCAGCCGTCAACTACAACCCCCAGCCCTTTCCCATGAGATTCTCCCCATGTAGTCATGGTAAACAGTGTACCCCATGTTGACCCAGCCATACAAACTCCTCCAAATTCTGTAATTTACAGCCCGCCGCGCCCACGCGTCCGTCTGTCAGACTGACCGCGGCGCCGGACCATCCCCACTGCGCCTTACCGCACCTTCACGATCGCGCAGCAATTTGGCTCGTCCACCTTCATAGGCCTTCCGCACATCACCAAAAGCCCCTTCTCATAATCCACATTGAAAAAGGTAATGGTGCCCGACGCATGGTTGAAACATGCCAAATGCCTGTCATCCGGGAAGATGGCGATATCCTTCGGATAATCGCCGCTGATAGGCAGACAGCACCGCTGTGTAAGCATCCCCGTCTCGGAATCCCTGTCATAGATGCTCACGGTATTGTCCCCGGCGTTGCTGCAGAACAGATGCTTCTCATCCGGTGAAAATCGGATCGCGCAGGCTGCTGTCAGCTGGCTTAACCGCTTGGAGCCTGTGGTGGAGATCGTCTGGATCTTCTCAATCTTCGGCGACCGTTTCCCTGTCTCATACGTATACACATCAATAACGTTCTTAACCTCATACATCAGGTAAATGAACTTCCCGTCCGCGCTGAAGATAAAATGCCTGGGAGCGGACTCCAGATCACAGGGTATAGTATCCACCAGCATCAGCTGGTCATCTGTAAATCTGTACACCTTCACCTGATCAACACCCAGGTCCGCCACCATGACAAACTTCCTGTCCGGCGTCAGACGGGTACAGCTGATATGAGGGCGGAACGTTCTCTCCGCCACGCTGCCCAGCCCCTTATGGTACACCCCGGAGGCAATGCTTCCGATGGTGCCGTCCGGGTTCAGGCGCATCACTGTGGACTTGCCGTCATGGTAACCGGATACAAACAGGTACTTTCCCTCCGGCTCCACAGACAGCTGACATCCCCTCATACCCCGGATATTAGCTGTATTCAGCTTGGTAATACTGCCGTTTTCATGAATCCGATAGGACACCACGCCCTCATCCGCGATAGAATACAGGGTCTTCCCGTTAGCCGCCGGCACCAGGTAGGAAGAATTGTCAATCTCCATCTCACAGCGCTCTTTAAATCTTCCGTTTTCCACGTCCACATCATAAACTGTGATTCCCTTCGCGTTGCCTGTGTAGGAGTAGGAACCTACATAGGCCATATATACACCCTTCATCTTACTGCCCCTCCTAAAATCCTCTTATTTTTACTTAAGGATATAATATCATACATTTCCCAAAAAATCTATTGACAGCGATATATTTTTCTGTATAATGGTACTTGCGCTTTGTTTATTATTACTAAACTTTGAGATTATATTTGGTGTCAGTTAGTATTAGTAAACTTTTTATTCGGATTACCTAAGATTATATCCGAATTCCGAAACAGGCCGCACAAGCCGGCAGGGAAAGGAGCAGCCGTGGATATCGGTTTAAAACTGAAAGAACTTCGCATCCTTAAGGGGCTTACCCAGGAGGAGCTGGCAGACCGGGCGGAGCTGTCAAAAGGGTTCATCTCCCACCATCGCCGCTCTCACAGATATTCTCCAGTGCCTTGGCACCACCCTTGGGGAGTTCTTCAACGAAACGCCGGAAGAACAGATCGTATTCGGCAGGGCCGACTATTTTGAAAAGACGGATTCCGAATTAAAAAACGAGATCAAGTGGATCATCCCCAATGCCCAGAAAAACGTCATGGAACCCATCATGCTGACTTTGGAGCCGGGAGGGGAAACCTATCCGGATAATCCCCACGAGGGGGAGGAGTTCGGCTATGTGCTCCAGGGAACCGTGACCATTCACCTTGGAAACAAGATCCACAAAGCCAAAAAGGGGGAGTCTTTTTACTTTGTCCCTGACAAGAAGCATTACCTGACCAGCAAGGCAGGCGCCGTGATCCTCTGGGTCAGCTCCCCGCCAAGTTTCTAACTCACATACCTTTATTTTACGAAGTCAGGAGGAAGCCATATGAGCAGTCTCATTGATTTGATCAATGTGTCCAAAAGTTTTGACGGGACTCTGGTATTGGACGATCTAAACCTCTCTGTGAAAGAGAACACCTTTGTCACCCTGCTTGGCCCCAGCGGCTGCGGCAAGACCACCACCCTGCGCATCATCGGCGGATTTGAGCGGGCGGACGCGGGCAAAGTCATCTTTGACGGACAGGATATCTCAGATCTGCCCCCCAACAAGCGGCAGCTGAACACGGTCTTTCAGAAATATGCCCTGTTCACCCACATGAATATCGCGGAAAATATCGCCTTTGGCCTTAAGATTAAAAATAAACCAAAATCCTACATACAGGATAAGATCAAATACGCCCTGAAGCTGGTAAACTTAGACGGCTACGAGAACCGCAGCGTGGACTCTTTAAGCGGCGGCCAGCAGCAGCGCATCGCCATTGCCAGGGCCATTGTCAACGAGCCAAGAGTGCTTCTTTTGGACGAACCTCTGGGGGCTTTGGATTTGAAGCTGCGCCAGGATATGCAGTATGAGCTTATCCGTCTGAAAAACGAGCTGGGCATCACCTTTATCTACGTGACCCACGACCAGGAGGAAGCTCTGACCATGTCTGACACCATTGTGGTTATGAACCAGGGATACATCCAACAGACAGGTACTCCGGAACAGATCTACAATGAGCCGGAAAATGCCTTTGTGGCAGACTTTATCGGGGAGAGCAACATCCTCCACGGCACCATGATCAGAGATGAACTGGTGGAGATCTTCGGAGCAAAATTCCCGTGCGTGGATAAAGGCTTTGGCACCAACTCCCCGGTGGATGTGGTCATCCGTCCTGAGGACATCGACCTGGTAAGCCCCCAGGAGGGGACCCTAACAGGAGTCTGTACCCACCTGATCTTTAAGGGGGTACACTACGAGATGGAAGTCACCACCCCCGATGGCTTTGAGTGGCTGGTCCACTCCACGGATATGTGCCCTGTGGGCAAAGAGGTGGGCATCCATGTTGACCCCTTTGACATTCAGATCATGAATAAACCTGCTTCAGAGGACGAGGAGGCTGTGGGAGTCAATGAGTAAAAAATTATTATCCGGCCCTTACCTTATATGGATGGCCGGCTTTACGGTGATCCCTCTGATTCTTATTGTATATTACGGGCTCACCGACCGGACG
>Ga0137306_102261_pt1 | contig 16727 bp, 17 predicted proteins | sample Inofroosms_March_FD_97187 | JGI IMG/M metagenome (GOLD analysis project Ga0137306, IMG submission 97187) | Mouse cecal microbial communities from Vienna, Austria - N-Acetylneuraminic and N-Acetylglucosamine D2O microcosms_March | ecosystem: Host-associated > Mammals > Digestive system > Large...
TCTTGTTTGGGATGATTCTCCTTTATTCGATGAGGAATTTCAGGCATGGGCAAATGGTCCTGTATGTCCTGAATTATTTTACAAAACACAGGGAAAATATTCTGTAAATGCAGGTGATGAGACTGGTGGCGAGGGTTATCTTTCAGAGGAACAGAAGGATACCATTGATCGAGTTTTAGAACACTACGGAAGTCATAATGCGCAGTGGCTGAGCCAGTTAACTCATATGGAGGAACCCTGGATCAGGGCGAGAGAGGGCGTTTTGTCAGGAGCAGGCTGCAATCATGTGATTACAAAAGAAAGTATGGCGTTATATTATGGCGGGCTTTAAGAAAAATAAGCAAATTAGACAAAAAGAAATTCCAAAAGGAAAAAGTATTGCTCAGGGCGGAGACCCTGAGCAATACTTTTCACAGAATCCGGCGTGGGCATTCTCAAATGCAGATCAAGAATTGTGGCCGTTTACGCAAGGGCATATTGGTGATCTGATATGGAGCGAAATTCTTCCCAGATTGAAAGGGTTGGAGAGTCAGACCTGGAATGAGATATTGGTTAGGGATAAAAAACAAAATCATTCCATTGATGTTGAGGACTTGAACAAAATTGCCCAAGACAGATTGGCAAATCGATTTATTGAGGCTGAATCATTGATTTCGTTAAGAGTAACTGGAAATCACAGACTTTATGGTTATATGACAGGAAGGGTGTTTCATATTCTGTGGTACGATGCTGATCATGGGGATAATAAGACCTGTGTTTGCAGATCTTACTTAAAACATACGTAAAGCATTGTCAAATGGACCATCTGTTTTACAATGAACAAAAAGATAATGAGTGGAGAAAAAAATGAAATTACGTCTGATTTACCTGGCGGCCGGGAACAGCCGCCGGTTTGGTTCCAACAAGCTTTTATATGAACTGGAGGGGAAACCTTTATACCTTCATTTACTGGAACGGCTGGACCGCCTCTGCGTGCGCCATGACGGCTGGGAAGTGATTGCAGTGACGCAATATCCGCAGATATACGATGATTTAAACGAGAGACATATCTGCGCGGTATTGTCTCCGGACAGCCATAAAGGGGTGTCCTACTCCATCCGCGCAGGCTTAGAAGCTGCCGCAGATGCGCAGGCGTGCGCTTTTTTTGTGGCGGATCAGCCATATTTTACAGAAGAGAGCGCTGAGGCATTCCTGGAACACATGGAAAGGAACCAGGCGGAATTAGGCTGCGTGTCCTGCGTGGATCAGACCGGAAATCCGGCCTGGTTTTCACAGAGCTATTTTCCGGAACTGCTGGAATTGAAAGAAGACCAGGGAGGCCGGAAGATTCTCAAGAAATATCCGGAAAAAATAACCTGTTTTCCGATCTCAGATGCAGGGGAGCTTCGGGATCTGGATACCTTATCCTGAAAAAACTATAAACTGCAAATCCGTTAGATTTAGAGCTGCTCACAAATAAAACTGATATCAGGATGACAATCCTTTTTTATGGGGGTGTTGGAGAGCATTCCTGAATCCGGGCTGCGTCGTAAGAATACTGCTTCATTACTTTTCTGATTGGCAACTGCCAGATAAGAATCGCATTCTAAAAGTGTCAGATGTCTCGGCCAGTTTCCATGACAAGAGAAGCGGTGGGAAAACTCGGGAATACCATTATAATCCAGATGAAAATGGACAATGGTATTCTCGCCTCTGTTTGCAGCATACAGATCAGAAAAACTTTTTGTTGCAGCAATAGAAGAACCATAACACTTTCCGGAAAAACGGGGAGATGTCAGGTCTGTATAGAATAGGATTTTCATAGATCCTGGATTCTGAATATCCACAGCAAAAAGTTGGCTGGAATCTTCGGTAATACAATAGAGAATGTCTCTATGGGAATGAAGCAGCAAATGTCTCGGACCAGAATGCCGTGGAAAATTCAGCCGGGAATATTCCCGGCATATTCCGGATTCAATATCAAAGCATATGATTTGATCCATTCCCATATTTGCAGTAAAAAGCCAGTTTTTGCAAAAGGCAGAAGCGTGAAATCTGGAGATTTCACCCTTTTTATCTGGCAAAACTTTATACATAGAATGATTTCCAAAGGTGCCGTCGGAACGATAGAAAACAGTAAAAAATGTACCGCTTCCCCAGCAAGATCCAACAATCAGCCGCTGCTTTTTATGCAGGGATAAATGGCAGAGCTGTTTTCCCTCAATATGAAGTATAGAAATTTTGCGGTATCCCATGTTCGTTTTTCTATATGAAGTGATCGAACTGTGACTGTCAAATTCTCCGGCAGCAAACAAAAGCGTATCTGTCTGACACAGAAAGGAAGGATTGGGGATGGAATCCTTCCAGATAACCTGATCATTATGATAGAGTTTTAAAGTGGATGAAGTACCGTCCCCGTATCCGGATATGAAAAAATCCATAAAAAATCCTCCCAAAAGCTGTTTTAAAGAACTCCCGGAGAAGTCCAGTATGGAGCGGGTGCCTGTTCCCAGTTTACCATAGAAACAGCATTCAAATCATATACAATACTGCCTTCCCGAATCGTCATGACACATTCTAGTTTTTGATGACCTTCCATTCTTGCATGTCCGCCGTCATAGAAACCATAATTTCCCTCCAGCTTTTGCAGAACTGCAATATCTGCACAGGAACCTTTACGAAGTGTGCCTAATTCCGGATGGTTCAATATTTCAGACGGACGCTGGGTTGTACGATATATGATTTCTTGTAACGGCATACCGATATTCAGATATTTAGACATAAGATTCGTCATCCCAAATACAGGGCCGCAGATATTGTCAAAGTAGAGATCTGTAGACAACGTATCTGGATAAAAACCCTGCCTGTAAGCTGGAATGGCATTGCGGAACCAAAAACTGCCCGCTCCATGTCCAAGATCAAAAATAATTCCATTTTTTCTTGCTTCAAAAAGAAACGGGGAAACATTTCCGGCTTTATCCAAAACAGGAAACTGCTGGGCATAAATATGAGTATGAATGTCATTTGGCCGCATTTTTTTTAATAGCAGATCCTGATAACGTCTGTCAGGAAGTGTGGGTTGGAAATCAAACATGGCAGGCTTTTGGCATAAGGCGGCGGCTTCTATGGTCTTATCTACAGAACACCAGGGCGTATGTAAGGAATCAAAGGGTTTGTTTACCCAATAATGTGCTGTTTTAATACCTGCGATTATATTTGGAAAAGCCTCTGCGATGCCGGCGGCTGCTTTTGAATGGAACTCAGACGGAATCTGTTCACTGCTGAGAGTTACCATGCCTCCTGAGGCGATATTAATGAATGCTAAAATACGTGTTTTGCTGCGGTCAATAAAATGTTCTTTAAAGGTATAAAAATCTCTGGGACCACAGGTGCCGGCATCGACTGCAGTAGTGACGCCATTCTGGAAAAAATGTGCGTCTGCATGTATGCAGGGAAGACAATCAGATGGTTCAAAGAACGTAGGGTAAATATGGCAGTGCATGTCAATCAAACCAGGGACTAGAAACAGACCTTGTATATCAATGACCTTTTCCGCGGAAGAAGAGGACAGATCAGTGCCGATTTCAGATATTTTTCCATCTTTAACAGCGATATCGCATACCATATCCAGATTTTGAGAGGGATCTATTATGTGCCCGTTTTTCAATAAGAGATTCCAATTTTTTTGATTCATATCATCCCACCTTTCATAAAAACAAAAATGAAAACGTTTACCAAATGCGCGTATATTGTTTAATTATAATAAATTAAAAATGCACATATTGTCAATAGTAAATGTCAAGAAATGTTGGAAAAAATTAGTGAATAGTAATATTTAACAAAAATTTACTGAAAAATATGTGAAAAACAGAAAAAAGAATGAATTATATTGACAAAACAAGATTGCGGATGTATATTGAAAAATGTAAACGTTTTCTATACGTCGGAGGAAATAATTCATGTGAACCATAATTATGGAACGGGAGGAATGATTCGAGCCTGGATTTTTCATCCGGATACAGAGTTGTTTTTGAGCATGGGGTTTTAGAATATAAGAAGGGAGTGATGAAAAAGTATTCTGTAAATGAAAAAGGGAGGTTGTTATAAGGGATGAAAAAGATTATTGTATGTAATGCTTAAAACGTTTTCATGAAGGAGGATGTCAGATGAAAAAAAGAATTGCAATGTTATTAGCAGGAGCTATGGTTCTTACCATGCTGGGAGCATGCGGCGCACCTGAAAATGAATCAACAGATAATCGTACGGAACAGGTTCAGGAAGAGGTACAAAATAAGGAAAATGATACACAGGAAGATGTAAGCGGCGAAATTACTGTATGGACAGGGAGCTGGAACGATGGACTGATGGATGAAATTATGAAAGACTTTTATGATCAGTATCCAGATGTAAAAGTAAATTTCGAGTACCTGCCATGGGATGGTATGGAGGATAAATATCTTTCTGCTCTTCAGGCCGGTGCCGGTCCGGATGTATTGGATATGGCAATTGCCTGGACCATTCCCTATGCATCAATGGGAAAGCTTCAGAATCTGGATGGGTACATAGAAACATATCAGGTGGATATGTCGGAATACTATGAGTGCGCACTGGAAACACTGACAATCGACGGCAGTTATTACGCATTGCCATATAGAAGCGAGACAATGTGCCTGTTCTACAATAAAGATTTGTTCGAGAAAGCGGGATTAGATCCTGACGCGCCTCCTGCTACATGGGAGGAATTGAGAGAATATGCGGTCAAGCTGACTAAAGGTGACGTTTTTGGATTTGGAATGTGCGGAAGCAATGCTGGAAATACGACGGCACAGATTTACAGTATGATGTTCTCAAAAGGTGTATCTCTGTTGAATGAAGATATGACAGAGGCTGCATTTAATACGAAAGAAGGAATGGAAGTGTTTTCTTTTTGGGCGGATCTGTTTTTGAAGGATGGAGCAGTAGCGAAGAGCGTATTAGAAAATGATAATACGACCAACCGAAATCTGTTTGCAGAAGGGAAGCTGGGGATGTTCATGTCAGGCAGCTACGACATAGAGCCGATCCTGGAAGCAAATCCTGAAATGAACATGGGGTTTGCGTTATGTCCGGCTTTTGCTGGAGGCAAAAATTCTGCAGTGCTTGGGGGATGGAATCTAGGAATGTCCGATACCTGTAAAAATCCGGATGCTGCGTTTGCGTTGATGAGATATCTCGCGTCTCCTGATGTTTCAGTTGACTTCAGCAGTACATTTTCATCCTGTAAATCAGCTTCTGCAAATGAGAAATATTCGGATGAAAAATTGAAAGTATTTCTTGAAGCAATTAATTATGGTGTGCCGCTTCCTGGAAGTCCGCATATGAATCAGATTACAGACATCATTTATAATGAGGCACAGGCTGTTCTGTCAGGAAGCAAAGATACGGAAACCGCTCTGACAGATGCTGAAAAAGGTGTGAATGACGTGCTGCAGTAATAATGAATCAAATCCGGGGCCTGGAATAAAACAGGCCTCGCCTGGAAAGAGGTGATTGACGCAGTGAGTAAAAACAGGCGTAGGATAGAAAAAAACTGCTGGGGATATGTCTACATTGCACCGGCACTGCTGTTTGTATTTGCAGTTATGCTGATTCCCCTTATATATACGCTGATCATGGGGTTTATGAAAACCGACCTTTTTACCGGAAAAATAAAATTTGTAGGAGTAAAACAGTTTATCCGAATTTTTGGAGATCCATATTTCAGACTCGCAGTAAAAAATACGTTCCTGTGGACCGCTGGAAGTGTTGTATTCCAGTTTTTAATAGGATTCATCATTGCAAATATTTTAAATGCCAGTCAGGTTCGGGGCAAGACAATCATTCGTATTCTATTAATGGTACCATGGGTATTGCCGAGTGTTGTGAGTGCAATGGTGTGGGACTGGTCTTATCACCCTGATTATGGAATGATCAATGAAATGTTGAAAAGGGCAGGGATTATCACACAAAGTATCAATTGGACATCCTCAGGTTCCACAGCTTTGATTTCTGCTATCATTGTGAATGTCTGGAAAATGGTCCCGTTTGTGGCTCTGATGACAGAGGCAGCCCTGCAGGGTGTTTCCCAGGATTTAAAAGAGGCGGCCAGGGTGGATGGGGCAAAATCGCGTCAGGTTTTTTTTCACATTGTGATACCGGAGATCAGTTCTTCTGTAAATACGGTAATCCTGCTTCTCAGCATCTGGACTATGAATTCATTTACATTTATCTATTTGCTGACAGAAGGCGGGCCTGCACATTCCTCGGAAATACTGTCTCTATATATTTACAGGCAGGCATTTAAAAACTACGATTTTGGGACTGCAAGTGCTGCGGCTTCGGTATTGTTTGTGATTACAGCAGCGATTGCACTTATGTATAACAGATTCGTGATAAGGAGGGATCGGGAATGCTGAAAGAGAGACAAAAATATTTGTACGGAAATAAAGGCGTTGTGAAATATCTGGGAAATATCTGTGCGTATGTTTTTCTGGTGATTTGTATTGCAGCAGCTTTGTTTCCGGCGATATGGATGATATTGTCTTCTGTAAAACCGACATCTGAATTATTTGTATCCCCTCCGCGATTTTTTACGGAGCTTCCTACATTTTCAAATTTTTCAAGGGTTTTGTTTGAAACTTCTATACCCAGATCATTTATAAACAGTTTTTTTATTGCTGTAATAACAACAGGAGCAACACTGATCATATCATTGCTGGCGGGATATGGGTTTTCCAGATTTGAATTTAAGGGAAATAAAACGTTGTCTGCATCACTGCTGTTCGGACAAATGATGCCTGCCATCGTGCTGCTGCTACCGTTATATAAAATTTACAGCAGATTGAATTTGATTGATACGTATCAGGTAAATATTATTTCAAATATCGCCCTGAACATACCAATGGCAGTTATGACATTGACAGCTTTTTTATCAGGGGTTCCCAAAGAGCTGGATGAGGCAGGGCTGATAGACGGATGTAATCGATTATCGGCATTGTTTCAAATTCTGGTTCCCGTAATCACACCGGGAATTGTAACAGTATGCATTTATACTTTTTTGAATACCTGGGAAGAATTTATTTTTGCATTTAACTTTACAAATTCAGTAAAATATAAAACGCTTTCCATCGCTCTGAAAGAATTTAAAGGGCAGTTTGTGATAGACTGGGGAGGGATGATGAGTGCTGCAGTTGTAATTTCAGTACCGGTTTTATTGATTTTTCTTTTGTGTAATAAATATTTTATCAAAGGGATCACATCGGGCGCCGTAAAAGGTTAACTGAACTATAGAAGGAGAAGAATATATGGGAAAAGAATTTAGATGTGCTGTGATTGGAATGGGGATGTTAGGAAGTCAGCATGCAGAACGGCTTTATGCACATGAGGGTACAGAAATAGTGGCAGTATGCGATATGAAGGCGGAAAAGGCCAGAAACTGGGCCGGACAGCATGCTTGCAGATGGTATGAAGATTTCCGGGAAATGTATGAAAAAGAAAATTTGGATTTGATAGTTGTAGCTACACAGGATCCTTACCATAAGGAGCCCATCATACAGGCATGTGAGCAAAAGATACCTTATGTAATCAGTGAAAAGCCATTGACTACTTCTGTGAAGGAAGCATACGAAATTAAGGAAGCGGCGGAGAAATCCGGAACTTGTATAAAGGTACTGTTTCCGAACCGGTTTTATCCGCTGGACAGAGCAATTCGGATGATGTTGAAAGAAGGGGGGCTTGGAACCCCAGAATTTGGAGAGATGAGGATGGATGATTCCATAGACGTCCCGAGAAATTTATGGGGGAAGGACAGTAAAAACTTTTCCGCGATCTCATCCCCTGTTTTCTTCCTGTTAAGCCATGCTGTAGACTTGCTTCATTACTATTTTGCACCTCGAAAAATTATAAAAGTGTACGCGAAAGGAAAGCAAAGCGTGATTGGAAGTGAGTTCGACTATATGGACAGCTTTCTTACTTTTGAAGACGGCCTTTTGATACGGCTTAAAACAGAGTGGACAAAAAGAATGGAGGAACTGGTAGAGAATTATGTCCAGGTGACAGGTGAAAAAGGCGGCTTTTCATACAACAAAACACCTGGATTTAAAGTAGAACAAGGACTTCGCATCTATATAGAAGCAGACAGGAAAAATGCAGAAAAGATTCTAGAAAGTTTGGAGAAAGAAGGTATCTGTGCGGCGCTTGAATATAGTGAGACAATGCAGGCATTCCGATTTGATCTGAAGGCAGAAAGAGAGAATGATTTTGACTGGAATTCAGGAGTGTGTATTTATGCGGATTCATTTAGAGAAGGATTAGAAGGAAAGGTTTCTCTTACAGATTTGAATGATGGTATCCGCCAGGTCGAAGTTGTTGAGGCTCTGTTAAAATCAGCGAAAGAAGGCAGGGAAGTAGAAGTATGATCATTGAAAAGCCGGAAACAAATTTCTGGGAATGGAAGCTGATGGAGCTGTGTGAAAGGAGTATGGCTGCAGGAACAGGAAAATAAGGCTTATGCTTTAGAACTCCCCTTCCTTAATCATGGCAGAAAAGAGGAATTTCAGCATTAGCATGTAGAAATAAATGGAAATAAGGAATATAATAAATCCAAAATCTGCGTAAAAATCTGAAGGAGTGGGAAGTATGGGAAATGGAATCACGATAAAGGATGTGGCAAGAGTGTCCGGTGTTTCATTGGCTACCGTGTCAAGAGTGATCAATGGAACAGATATGGTGAGTGATAAAACAAAAGAAAAGGTGATGGATGCGGTAAAAAAATTGGGATACAACCCGAACAGTGCAGCCAGAGCATTGGTCAGCCAAAAGACAAATGCCATAGGAATTGTTGTACATAATCTGCATGATCCATTTTTCTATGATTTGATCAAGGGGTTTGAAACAGGGGCTCAGCATACAAAATACAATGTCATTTTCTGCAGTGTGCTGGGAGCCAATATCCAGAGCAAAGAAAAGTATCTGCGCTATCTGACCAATGGTGTGGTGGATGCCGTTATATTGTATGGTTCTTATCTGACAGACGAATCTGTCATTCAATATTTGAAGATCCGAAATTCTTTAAAATATGTAATGATAGAAAACGATGTGAAAGATTTTAACTGCAACAAGCTTTTGATTGATAACATGGGAGGTGCTCAGTCCGCAATTGAATACCTGCTGGGAAAAGGGCATAGAAATATCGCGCATATATGCGGAAACCCTAATAAAAAAGTTACGATCGACAGGCTGAATGGCTATATCAATGGCATGAGGCAGAATGGATTGGAAATCCATGACGGTTATATCGGGCATAGTTCGACTGATTACAGAAGCGGTTATGAAAGAATGAAAGAAATGCTGGGGTTGCCGACACCGCCCAGTGCGGTATTCTGTTCTGATGACGCGATAGCAAGTTACGCGGTGCGGGCTGCTTTAGACAAGGGACTGAGAATACCGGAAGATATCTCTGTGATTGGATTTGATAATCAGACGATTTTACCGGATAATTACAGAGGCCCCCAGATTACCAGCGTATCACAGCCTTTGTATCAGATTGGATATGACAGTATTGATCTGCTCAGCAGACAGTTGGAAGGACAAGAAGACAAGCCGTTTACAGAAAAAATATATAAAACTAGGATTATTGAAAAAGATACGGTGGCAGGACCAAAATAATACGGGAGGATAATGTTTGGACTATAACAGATTATTAGCAGGAAAAAGAGTACTGATTACGACTGGGGCAAGAGGGATCGGAAGAGACATTGCCAGGTTATTTGCAAGCCAGGGAGCTGTTATTTTATTAGGAGGACGAAATAAAGAATATCTGGAGGACGCAATTAAGGAAATCCGGAAAAATTCACCGAAAAGCAAAGCATATCTGATGGATCTGTCAAATAAAGACAGCGTTGAAAACTGCTGCTGTGATATAGCGGATACATTTGGAGGCGCAGATGTTCTTGTTCATACGGCTGGAATTAACCAGAGGATGCCGATACACAGGTGCGCAGATGAAGATCTGGAAAAGCTGATGGAAGTAAACTATTTCAGCGGCTTGAGGTTTGCCAGAAAGATGCTTCCTGGAATGGTGGAGAGAAAAGAAGGCAGCCTGATTTTCATATCGTCTATCCATGCCTTCATGACTATGCCGGGGAATACCATGTATGCAGGAACAAAAGGGGCTGTGGTATCTGCTGCCAGAGCGATGGCGCTGGATTATGCTCCTTATGGAATCCGGGTAAATACAATCTGTCCGGGATTGATTTTAAGTGACGTGGTGAAAGATGAAATCAAGGAATATCCGGAAGGTAAAGAACGGAAAACATTTATAAAGCAGCTTCATTCCATGCAGCCGCTGCCGCCGGGAAAAATGAGAGATATTTCGAATGCAGCTTTATTTCTGGCAAGCGAGATGTCGTCCTATGTCACAGGGCAGGTGATCATGGCAGACGGCGGTGCCAGTATCGTGGCTCACCCTATGAAGGGAGGAAATACAGATGCTTGAAGAACTGGGAATCCAGCCATATATTAATGCTCACGATACCTATACTGTGTATGGCGGAAGCAGGATGGGGCGGGATGTATTGGAAGCTATGAGAGAAATCTCGGAAATTTTTGTGGATATATACGAGGTACAGAGAATTTTGGGCAATCGGATTGCCGCATTGACAAAAAATGAAGGCGCATATATCACAAATGGCGCGGCAGGAGGCCTGATGCTGGCAGCGGCAGTCTGTATGGCAAAAGGGAGTATATTCCGTTATAAAAATTTTCCAGATACCGGAAAAGAGGCAGATGAAGTGATTCTCCTCCATTGCCAGCACAATGCCTATGACAAAGCGATTGAAAGCAGCGGTGCCAGAATCGTAAAGATCGGGGATTCCGATGAAACATGGGATTATGAACTGGAAGGGGCAATCAGTGATAAAACAGCAGCAGTCTTTTATTTTGTTTCCAGTCTCTATGAAAGGGCATCCATGCCTTTAGAAAAAGTGATAAAAATAGCTCACGAAAAAGAAATACCAGTTGTAGTGGATGCTGCGGCACAGCTTCCGCCGGTGGAGAATTTTTGGAAATTTACGGGAATGGGAGCAGACCTGGTCATTTTCAGCGGTGGAAAAAGTTTATGCGGCCCTCAGGACAGCGGTGTGATTTTAGGCAGGAGGGATTTGATTGAAGACTGCATTCGTTTCGGCGCACCAGCTCATGGCATCTGCAGAAGCTGTAAGGCTTCAAAAGAAGCGATGGCCGGTTTGTATGCAGCTATAAAAGCATATATGGAAAAAGATCAGAAGAAGGAATATCAGCGCCTTTATTCTATGGCGGTTCAGGCCAAAACAGAACTGGACGGTGTATGCAGAATACGGGCTGATGTTATAGAAAATGGTCCGGTGGGACAGACCTATCCAAGGACATTTTTGAATCTTCCATTCAATATATCTGCAGAAAAATTGAAAGATTGTATGAGAAAAAAACATATTTATATAGGGCTGGAACAGGAGCACATTTTATATATCAGCCCTCTTAACTTAAAACAACAGGAACTTGAAACAGTGATAACAGCTTTGAAAAGCTGTTTGCTGGAAAGCCAGGAGGAAACTTTATGAGCGAAATAAGTGATAGAATGGAACGTTTGAATATAATCCTTCCTGTAAGGGACAGAAGAGGACAAGGGGCTGTGGATGCAGTCCTTGTGGGAGATATGCTGTATCTTTCTGCACATCTTCCGGTAGATGCGGAGGGCAGGCCAATCTACACAGGAAAACTGGGAAAAGAACTGGATGCGGAGACCGGATATCAGGCGGCCAGACTGTGCGGTATGAATATGTTGGCAACCATAAAGGAATATATCGGTGAACTGGATCGTGTAAACTATTTTGTGAAAGCTCTGGGTGTTGTAAACAGCGCGGAAGATTTCTGTTCTCAGCCGGCGGTTATGAACGGATTTTCCGATCTGATGGTAGAAGTATTCGGAAAAAGAGGGCAGCATGCAAGAAGTGCAATGGGTGCATATGCGCTTCAGGAAAATGTCCCAGTTGCGGTGGAAGCGATTATTTGTGTACGTGATTGATGGAAGGAAGGTAGAATATGATCAATAGTTTGACAGAAAATGGGATGCCTTTCGAGCCGACATATAAAACAAAACGCGGAATCATACTTATGAGGAGAAAAGAGCATCTTCTATATATATCCGGACATGGTCCTGAAAATCAGATTACAGGCAAGCCCATATACAGCGGAAGAATCGGAAAAGAACTGAACCGGGAAGAAGGATATCTGGCTGCCAGGGAATGCGGGATTATAATATTGGGGGCTGTTAAGGATGCGCTTGGAAGCCTGGATCGTATTGAGAGGATTGTAAAAGCATTCGGTATGGTGAATTGTGACGGAGATTTTCAGGATTTGGATGGGGTTATGGATGGATTTTCTGATTTGATGACAGAAGTATTGGAGGAAAGAGGCTACCATGCACGTACAGTAATGGGTACACATAACCTACCGAATGGCAATATACCTGTGGAAATAGAAACCATTATAGCTGTGAGGGACTGCATATGGAATTAAGTTTGAACCGACGTGAAGAAATCCAGGAACTGACCAGCCAATGGCGCGGTGAACGCTTTGAGGACGGAAGGCCCAAGGTATCGGATCAGTTATTGGAAAAAATACGGAAGATGACCCTGGAAGAGGTTTGGCTGCCCCTTTATGTTATGGGATATCAATTTCAGTTTGAGGGGGAGCTAAAGCGCCTTCACGCAAAAGAAAAAATGGTAGGCAGAGCTGTAACCTGTACCTTTGTTCCGACAAGGCCGGACCTTTTTCAGGCTACAAAAGCCTATGGCAGCAAGAGGGGATGGACAGGGACCTGCAATCAATGGGTCGTAGACTCTCTGACGGAGTCGGATGTGGTTGTGGCAGATATGTATGACAAGATTTACAATGGTACATTTGTAGGAGGAAATCTCACCACCGCCATAAAATCAAGAACAGGGAACGGCGGAGCTGTTATATGGGGCGGCGTTCGGGATATTGAACAGATGAAAAAGATAGAAGGGATACAGGTGTGCTACCGCGGCGTAGATCCTACACCTATCCGCGAATGTGTAATGGCCGGTTTTAACGGGGTTACAAGAATCGGAAACGCGGTCTGTCTGCCAGGCGATGTGGTTTTTTCTACAGAAAGCGGCGTCTTGTTTATCCCGTCTCATATGGTGGAAATTGTAGTCAATGAGGCAAATAAATCCCATGCAAAAGACATTTTCGGATTTGAAATGTTAAAGCAGGGCATCTATACTACGGCAGAGATTGACAGTACGATCTGGAGTATGGAAATGCTGGATAAAATGGAGGTGTTTTTAAACCAATACCAGCAGAATAAAGAATATCAGGGCCTGGACTGGAGTTTGGAAAAATCGGCGGCCCTGGGTAAGCCGGATGCAGTAGCAGAAATTATGAAAAGATGTCTGGAGTAAAAAGATTTGGGGAAGCAGCTTGTGACTGCTTCCCCTTTACTCGTTTTGGTATGGAAATACATGGATTTCAGGAATTTCAGGAAGTAATTTGATAAATCTTGTCAGAACTGCACAAAATATGCTATACTGACAAATGTGCGCCGCCCCCTGCTGGAAAAATCTGGGGACAGGCACAGAAAAGAGATGGAGATTATAAAAATGGAAGAGATACTGTTTAAAAGGCCGGAACTGGAGGATCGGGAGATCATTGCTCCTTATTTTGAGAAGGCGCCCAGCAGAAGCTGCGAGCGTACCTTTGCCAATGTTTACCTCTGGTCCAGGCACTACCATGTAAAATATGCGGTCATAGAAGGGGCGCTGGTCTTTCGAGATGAAGGGGAGGATGTGGCGTTTGCCTATCCGGCCGGAGAACCGGAGGCGGTGAAGCGTGCACTGGAATACCTGATGGAATATTGCAGCCGGCAGAACGTCCCCTTTGTGCTCTACAATGTGACGGAAGAAAATTTCGCCCAGATGGATGCCTGGTATCCGGGACAGTTTGAGATCGAGTATCTGCGGGACGAGGCGGACTATGTGTATGAGACCGAGAAGCTCGCCACCCTGGCGGGAAAGAAGCTGCACGGCAAGCGGAACCATATCAACAAGTTCAAAAACCTCTATCCGGACTGGAGCTATGAGCCGATTTCCGAGGAAAATGCGGAGGAATGCTTTCAGATGGCCCTGGAGTGGCGCAACGAGAACGGCTGTGAGGAGGATCTGGAAAAAAACGCGGAGATGTGCGTGACCCTGAATTTCCTGCGGCTGTTCCGGGAATTGGAGATGAAAGGCGGCCTGATCCGGGTAGACAAAAAGGTGGTGGCATTCTGCGTCGGGGAGCCGGTCAGCAGGGACACCTTCGTGGTTCATGTGGAGAAAGCCTTTGCCGGGGTGGAAGGGGCCTATCCGATGATCAACCAGCAGTTTGTCCAGCATGAATGCATGGAATACCAATATGTAAACCGGGAGGAAGACACCGGGGCGGAAGGGCTGCGCAAGGCCAAGCTTTCCTACCATCCGGCCTTCCTGGTGGAAAAAGGGATCGTGAAAAGGAGAATGGTACAATGATTTCAAAAAAGATGGAACATATGGTGGCAAACAGTTCTGCCATCCGCGCAATGTTTGAGGAGGGAAACCGTCTGGCGAAGCTCTACGGCAAGGAGAATGTATACGATTTCAGCCTGGGCAATCCCAACGTGCCCGCGCCGGAGGCGGTAAAGCAGGCGATTCTGGATATTCTAAGCGAGGAGGACCCGGTGGTGCTCCACGGGTACACCAACAGCAATGCAGGCTACGAGGATGTGAGACAGGCCGTGGCGGACTCCCTGAATGAGCGGTTTCACACCGCATTCTCCGCGAAAAATATTACCATGACCGTGGGGGCGGCCGGGGGGCTGAATGTGATTTTAAAATCCCTGTTAAACCCGGGAGACGAAGTCATCGTATTCGCGCCCTATTTTGGAGAATACCGGAGTTATACGAACAACTATGACGGCGTTCTGGTGGAGATCTCCCCGAACACCGTGGATTTCCAGCCCAAGCTGGACGAGTTTGAAGCGAAGATCACGCCGAAGACAAAGGCCGTGATCGTCAATACGCCCAACAATCCCACCGGCGTCGTGTACTCTGAGGACACCATCCGCAGGATGGCGGCGATCCTGGAAGCAAAGCAGAAAGAGTACGGCACGGACATCTACCTGATCTCGGACGAGCCTTACCGGGAACTGGCCTATGACGGCGTGGAGGTGCCCTATCTGACAAAATACTACGCTAAATCCCTGTCGCTTCCGGGAGAGCGGATCGGCTACCTGGTCATTCCCGATGAAGCGGCGGACAGCGAAGCGCTGATCAGCGCGGCCAATGTGGCAACCCGGATTCTGGGCTTTGTCAATGCGCCCACTTTGCAGCAGAAGGTGGTCAAGTACTGCCTGAATGAAAAGACAGATATCTCTTTTTATGACCGGAACCGGGAAGCTTTATACAACGGGCTTAAAGAGCTGGGCTTTGAGTGCATCAAGCCGGAGGGCGCCTTTTACCTGTTTGTAAAATCCCCTGTGGCGGACGAAAAGGCATTCTGCGCGGCGGCAAAAAAATACAACATACTGATCGTGCCGGGCAGCTCCTTCGGGTGCCCGGGATACGTCAGGCTGGCATACTGCGTGTCCTATGAGACGATCATTCATTCCCTGCCTAAGTTTGCCGAACTGGCCGGGGAGTATGACAGGAGATGATATCAGTGGAAATGAATCCAAACATCATACGGAATATACGAAAGGTAGAGCCTTATGTTCCGGGAGAGCAGCCCCAGAACCGGGTGGTAAAACTCAATACCAATGAAAATCCATATCCGCCGGCTCCGGGGGTGGAGCGTGTCCTTGCGGAAATGGATACGGACAGGTTCAGACTCTATCCGGACCCCTCCGCGGCGAAATTGGTGAGTGCGCTGGCAGAGCACCATCACGTAGGGGAGGATCAGGTCTTTGTGGGAGTGGGGTCGGACGACGTGCTGGCCATGTGTTTTCTGACTTTTTTTAATTCCGAAAAGCCGGTCCTGTTTCCCGACATTACGTATTCCTTTTATAAAGTCTGGGCAGAATTATACCGGATACCTTATGAATGTCCGAAGCTGGACGGGGATTTCCGGATCGTGAAGGAGGATTACCGCAGGGAAAGCGGCGGCGTGATTTTTCCTAACCCCAACGCGCCTACGGCTATCTATGAGGAGTTGGATTTTGTGGAAGACATTCTGGCGCACCATCCGGATGAGGTGGTGATCGTGGACGAGGCGTATATTGATTTTGCCGGGAGATCCGCGCTGGAGCTGCTGGGCCGGTATAACAACCTGATCGTTGTCCGGACATTTTCAAAGGCCCGCTCCATGGCCGGGATGCGGATCGGGTATGCCGTCAGCAATCCGTCCCTGATCCGGTATCTGAACGATGTGAAATATTCCTTCAATTCCTACACCATGAGCCAGGTGTCCATCGCCTGCGGGGCAGAAGCGGTGAGGGATCAGGCGTATTTTCAAAAGACCATCCAAAAGATCGTGGAAACGAGGGAATGGGCAAAGGAAGAGCTTCAAAAGCTGGGCTTTGAATTTCCGGATTCCAGAGCCAATTTTATCTTTGCAAGGCATCCCCGGTACGATGCAGGGGAGTTGTTCGAAGCTCTGAAGAAACAGGACATCTATGTGCGCCACTGGGACAGCGAACGTATCCGGCAGTATCTGCG
>Ga0137306_102263_pt1 | contig 16713 bp, 13 predicted proteins | sample Inofroosms_March_FD_97187 | JGI IMG/M metagenome (GOLD analysis project Ga0137306, IMG submission 97187) | Mouse cecal microbial communities from Vienna, Austria - N-Acetylneuraminic and N-Acetylglucosamine D2O microcosms_March | ecosystem: Host-associated > Mammals > Digestive system > Large...
TTCCGGACAGAAAGGACATCCATTATATCGGAGGCTCTGAGATCCTGCCGGCGCCTCTTGAGACAGACGAGGAGGCGGCCGTGATTGAGGAGCTGGGAACGGAGGAGGATGAACAGGCAAAAAAGCTTCTGATTGAACACAATCTCCGTCTTGTAGTATACATAGCCAAGAAGTTTGATAATACGGGAGTTGGAGTGGAGGATTTGATTTCCATCGGGACAATTGGACTAATTAAGGCGATTAATACATTTAATCCAAATAAGAACATCAAGCTTGCCACATATGCTTCAAGGTGTATTGAAAACGAGATTCTCATGTATTTGAGACGGAATAATAAAACAAAGATGGAGGTGTCTATCGACGAGCCGCTGAATGTGGACTGGGACGGGAATGAGCTCCTTCTGTCGGATATTCTGGGAACGGAGGAGGATACGATCTACAGGGATATTGAGCAGGAGGTGGAGCGGAAGATTCTCATTAAGGCAATTAACCGTCTGTCTGGCAGGGAACGGATGATTATACGCATGCGGTTCGGTCTGGGGACGCCTGACGGGGAGGAGAAGACGCAGAAGGAGGTAGCGGACATCCTTGGTATCTCCCAGTCATACATTTCCAGGCTCGAAAAGAAGATTATGCAGAGATTAAAGAAAGAGATGGTAAAGTATTCATAGCCAGAAAGAAAAAAAAGTGCTACAATAAAAGAAAAAGGAGTTGTGCTTATGAGACTTACTTTTATTGGGGCAGACCATGAGGTGACAGGAAGCTGCCATCTTCTGGAGGCGTGCGGGAAAAACATTTTGGTAGACTGCGGCATGGAGCAGGGGCCGGATCTGTATGAGAATCAGGAGATACCGGTGACCCCGGGGGATATAGATTTTGTGCTGCTGACACATGCTCACATTGACCATTCGGGAAAGATTCCGCTTCTTTGCAAGCAGGGATTTTCCGGGGAGATCGTGACTACATTTGCAACCGCTGATCTGTGCAGCATCATGCTTCGTGACAGTGCGCACATCCAGGAATTTGAGGCAGAGTGGAGAAACCGGAAGGCGAAGAGAAGCGGTGAGCCGATGTATGAGCCGATGTACACGATGGAGCATGCAGAGGCTGCGGTTAAGCTTCTGGCTCCCTGTGATTATGATCAGAAGATTGTACTGTGTGAAGGGATTGAAGTACGGTTTACGGACATGGGGCATCTTCTTGGATCATCGGCGATTGAGGTATGGATTACAGAGGACGGCATCTCGAAGAAGATTGTATTTTCCGGTGATGTGGGGAATCTGGACCAGCCGATCATTAAGGATCCCCAGCCTGTGAAGGAAGCAGATTATGTGGTAATCGAATCGACCTACGGAAACAGGGTTCACGGGACAGAAAAGCCAGACTATGTTGGAGAATTTACAAGGATACTTAAGGACACATTTCTGCGGGGAGGGAATGTAGTCGTACCGTCCTTTGCCGTAGGGAGAACGCAGGAGCTGTTATATTTTATCCGGGAGATTAAGGAGAGAAACCTCATACCGGAATATCCGAATTTTGAAGTATATGTGGACAGCCCTCTTGCCATTGACGCTACAAGCGTATTTAACAAAAATGTAAAATCATGTTTCGATGAGGATGCCATGGCGTTGGTGGAGAAGGGAATCAATCCTCTTGTATTCCCGGGACTTAAGACAACCATAACAAGCGATGAGTCCAGGATGATCAACTTTGACTCAAGACCAAAGGTCATTCTGTCTGCCTCCGGCATGTGTGAGGCGGGACGCATCCGTCATCATCTGAAGCATAATCTCTGGCGTGCGGAGAGCACGATCTGCTTCGTTGGATATCAGGCAGTGGGAACCCTGGGACGGAAGCTGATCGAAGGGGCAGACACCGTAAAGCTCTTTGGTGAATCCGTGGAGGTGAATGCCAGGATTGAATCTCTGAAGGGAATCAGCGGACATGCCGATATGAATGGTCTTCTCGGATGGCTGTCCGGATTTGAAAAGGTACCGGAGCAGGTATTCGTGGTACATGGTGAGGATACTGTCCCCGATGACTTTGCACAGACAGTTACAGAGCGCTTAGGCTGTCCCGCATTCGCGCCATATTCCGGAGGCTGTGTAGATCTTGCTACAGGCGAAATTCTTTCACCCGGAATCCGGGAGCCTGTAAAAGCAGCAGAAAAACCGGCACAGGCGAAGAAGCACAGCGTATTTGCACGCGTGGTTGCAGCAGCAAAGCGGCTGCTTGAGGTGGTATACAAAAATGAAGGGCTGGCAAATAAAGAACTGGCGAAATTCGAAGGGCAGATACAAAATCTGGCAGATAAATGGGACCGGTAATCTGGGGGGACGGGGCATTTTTAAAAATGCCCCGTCCCAGATTAAATCAGGAGAGATATTGTTTCATGGTCCGCAGGGCGTTTTTTTCCAGCCTGCTGACCTGGGCCTGCGAGATCTTAACATCCCCGGCAACCTCCATCTGTGTCTTACCTTCAAAAAACCGCAGAGTAATGATATGTCTTTCCCGTTCGCTTAAGTGTTCCATGGCTGCCTGGAGCGACAGATTTTCTACCCAGCGTTCTTCCCTGTTTTTTGTATCACTGATCTGATCCATCACATAGAGTGCGTCTCCGCTGTCATTGTATACCGGCTCCTGGAGGCTCATGGGCGCCTGGATGGCATCCAGTGCGAAGACAATGTCTTCTTTGGAAATTCCGATTTCTTCTGCAATTTCCTGAACCGTTGGTTCCTTTAGATTTCTTTTTATATAATTTTCCTTGGCATAGATTGCTTTGTAGGCAGTATCGCGCAGAGAACGACTCACCCTTATGGAGTTGTTGTCACGCATATAGCGCCGTATCTCTCCGATGATCATGGGAACGGCATAGGTGGAAAATTTCACATCTAATTCTGTATTGAAATTGTTGATTGCCTTAATCAGGCCGATACAGCCGATCTGAAACAGATCATCAGGATTCTCATTGCTTGCGCCAAAACGCTTAATTACACTTAAAACCAGTCTCAGATTTCCCTTAATGTATTCTTCTTTTGCCTCTTCATCTCCTGCTTTAATCCGTTCAAATAGTGCATTCTTTTCTTTCTCCTTCAGAATCGGAAGTTTGGATGTATTGACTCCGCATATTTCAACCTTTCCCTGTGCCATTGTATCATCCTCCTCTTTATGAACTGGTATTTATGTCTAATAAAATGATTCTCCATATATGCTTCCTCTATTCCAATTAGAGGGAAAATAAAAAAACTTTTAGACCTTGACAAGATCTTAAGAGTTGGGGACGGGGTATTTTTAAAAATACCCCGTCCCCAACTCTTGCATAGGGTCTCAGTGTATAGTATAGTTATAATAAGGCAGCGACTACAGAGAAAGGGATGGCATTAGTTATGAAGGCATGTATTTTTGATCTGGACGGTACTCTGGGTGATACGCGTGAATCGCTTGTTTATTCGGTGGGACGTACGCTTAAGGAGATGGGGCTTCCTGGGATTACGAGGGAGGAGTGTATCCGTTTTGTAGGAAATGGGGCGAGATGTCTTATGGAGAGAGCCCTGGAAGCTTCTGGAGCGGGGAATGAAGCGAGAATTGAAGAGGGTATGGAGGTGTATGGCCGTATTTTTGATGAGTTTTGTACTTATCAAGTGGAGGTTTATGAGGGGATTGGGGAACTTTTGGGGAGACTTAAGGAGAAGGGGCTTCTTCTTGCGGTGCTTTCGAATAAGCCCCACAGACAGACTCTTAAGGTGGTACGCGCCATGTACGGGGAGGATGTTTTCTCATACGTACAGGGGCAGCGGGACGAAATTCCAAGGAAGCCGGATCCGGCGGGGATCCGATGTGCCCTTAAGGAGCTGGGTGTCAGGGCAAAGGACTGCCTTTACATAGGGGATTCTGAGGTGGATGTGAGAACCGGGAGGAATGCAGGGCTGAAAACAATCTGTGTTTCCTGGGGATTTCGGACAAAAGAAGAACTAAAAGCAGCAGGAGCGGAATATATAATAGATAGAGCAGAAGAACTTTTGCAATATGTTTAGAATAAAGGTAAAGGAGGTGTGAAAGGTCATGTATGAGTACGATGAGGAGTGTTTGAAGGCGTTTCTAAGGAATCAGTCCTGTCTGTTTGATGAACCGGTAGCAGAGACGATGGAAGAGGCGGAAGCATTTCTTGAGGACTGTATGGCAGTTGTTGTGGACAGCATCGGGGAAGTGAGATCATTCTTCGAAGAGGAAGGCGTAGATGTTGCGGGAATGTCAGATGAAGAACTGGAAGAAGCATCAGAAGTATTTGCGATTCCAGGAGGCAGATATCTGATCGTAGAGGGGTAAATGTAGCTGTGGGATAGGACGGTCCGTACTATCTGGGAAAACGTACAACAGTTACATAAAAGCCATAACTACCTGGTAGCTATGGCTTTTTTTAATGCTTCGTCTATGGCATTTACAATAATCTGCGATGTATAAGGGTTTTCGGATGGATAGTCAATATCTTCAAGGGACTGTTTTTTATAAACCTGTTCTGCGATATCCTCAATGGCAGGCTGGATTAGCGGGAACATGGTAGTAACGGTTTCATCAATATTGGAGAAGCGTATGGAGTTGATATGGGCTTCATCTACCGTAACCTCTACTTCCAGCGCCGTATTGTTCAGGGTTACAGTAGAGGTGTAGACCCCCGGCTTATATTTTGCTTCCGTCATTGGTTCGTTTTTTTCCTTTGGAAGAAACATAAAGATCAGTAACAGGATTAATACTATTGCTAACACGGCAAATATGACCGTGTAGATGATTTCCTTCATATGAAGTACAACAATTTTTGTTTTCGAACTCATAAACGTCCGCCTCCCTGTCTCTTATAATGGATTTGTTGCCGTTACGATTCACGGGGCCGTGCATCCTGCTGCACGGCATCCAGGCCGGTGAAGCAGTGGGGTTTCCAGCACCTCGCTGAAAGCGACCTTTAAATGGGCTGGATGCGTTACTATGAGCGGACGGTTAGTCCGTGAATGGTAACTTGCTGTCTTTATAACATATGAAAAAAGGGTGGAAAATATGCGTAGATTCTTGTATAATAGGAAAGCTGACAGGAGGTGAAGGAAGGATGTTTGTGATCGCAGGACTTGGAAATCCAACGAGACAATATGAAGGGACAAGGCATAATGTTGGATTTGACGTCATAGATGCGCTTGCGGATAAATATAATATAGCCGTGGATGCAAGAAAGTGCCGTGCGTATGTGGGAAAGGGAATCATAGAGGGACAGAAGGTCCTTCTTGTAAAGCCTCAGACTTATATGAATCTGAGCGGGGAGAGTATCCGGGGAATTGTGGATTATTTTAAAATTGACCCTGAGGAGGAGCTTCTTGTTATTTATGATGATATTAGCCTGAACCCCGGACAGCTTCGTGTGCGTGCAAAGGGAAGCGCAGGAGGGCATAATGGTATGAAGAATATCATTACCTGCCTTGGGACAGATGTATTTGCAAGGATTAAGGTGGGGATTGGAAAAAAACCGAAGGAATATGATCTGGCGGACTATGTGCTGAGCCGTTTTGGAAAAGAGGAACGCACACTTGTGGAGGAGGCATACGGTCATGCAGTACGGGCTGCAGAGCAGATTGTAAAAGGTGAGATCCGGTCTGCCATGAATGAATATAATCGAAAAGTGAAAGTAATGGAGGAATAGCAGATATGCAGGCGTTAACCGCACCACTTAAGGAACTGGCGGAATACGAAGAGATTGCGAAGGGCTCCAGGGAGGGACCGGGAGTGACCCGGATCTCTGGATGTGTCAATTCGCAGAAAACACATATGATGTATGCATTGTGCGATGGCTTTACTTATAAAGTCATCGCCTGTTCCAGTGAATCTAAGGCGAGGCAGATCTATGAGGAATACCGGGCTCTGGATTCTTCCGTCTTTTTGTATCCGGCAAAGGATATGCTCTTTTATCAGGCGGATATCAGGAGCCGCGAGCTGGTGCGGCAGCGGATGGAGGTTATAGAGGCGCTGGCAGGAAATAAACCATCGGTTGTTGTGACAAGCTTCGATGCATTTATGGATGCTTTGGTTCCAAAGAGGGAGATTAAGGAGCGCGCTGTGACCATATCCGGGGAGGGGACACTTGACCTTGCCTGGCTCTCAGAGAGGCTTTCCTGTCTTGGCTATGACCGGGAGGTGCAGGTGGGTGCGCCGGGGCAGTTCGCCGTAAGAGGCGGAATCCTGGATGTCTATCCTCTGACAGGAGAACTTCCTGTCCGGATTGAGCTGTGGGGGGACGAGGTGGATTCCATCAGAACCTTTGATGTGGAGACCCAGCGCTCCATTGAAAATCTGACAGAGGCAGTGATCTACCCTGCTACGGAATTTCCACGGGAAGGAGGAAAAAGAGTTTCTTTTCTAGATTATTTTCCGGCGGAGGAAACGCTGCTTTACCTGGATGAGCCTCTGCGCCTGATTGAGAAAGGAAATGCGGTGGAAGATGAATTTATGGAGGCCCAGAAGCGGCGTCTTGAGGCCGGACAGGTTCTGACGGACGCAGAGGCACATCTCTATACTACCTCCGAGATTGCAGGGAAAATGAACGGATATTCCTGTATTGCGTTCTCCGCGCTGGAATCTGCCTGCCGGGAGTTCACGGTGCGTGCTTCCTACAATCTCCAGGTAAAAGGGGTGCAGTCCTATAACAGGAGCTTTGAGCTTCTGACCCAGGACTTGAAGCGCCTGAAGAGAAATCAGAGCCGGGTGGTTCTTCTGTCCGGTTCCAGAACCCGTGCAAAGCGTCTTGCGGAGGATCTGAGAGACTATAATCTGAGCAGCTTCTACAGCGAGGATATGGACCGTGAGGTGCAGCCGGGTGAGATCATGACAGCGTATGGCTATGTGGCGGAGGGATATGAATACCCGCTCCTTAAATTCACAGTCATTTCGGAGACCGATATTTTCGGAAAGGCAAAGAAGAAAAAGAAGCGGAAGGTATACGAGGGGAGAAAGATTCAGAGCTTTTCAGAGCTTAAGCCAGGAGATTACGTGGTACACGAGAACCATGGGCTCGGAATTTACCAGGGAATTGAAAAAATTGAGGTGGACAGGGTCTCCAAAGATTATATGAAGATTGCCTACGCACAGGGAGGAAACCTCTATATCCCGGCGACTCAGCTTGACCTGATCCAGAAATATGCCAATGCTGATGCCAAAAAGCCGAAGCTGAATAAACTGGGCACTCAGGAATGGGTGAAGACAAAGACCCGGGTCCGGAGGGCTGTAAGGGAGATCGCAAAGGATCTGGTAGAGCTCTATGCCGCGAGAGAGAAGCAGGAGGGTTATGTCTATGGAAAGGATACCGTGTGGCAGAAGGAATTTGAGGAAATGTTTCCCTTCGAAGAGACAGAGGACCAGATTCTAGCCATTGATGCCGTAAAGCGGGACATGGAGAGCAGGAAGATCATGGACCGGCTGATCTGCGGTGATGTAGGATACGGGAAGACCGAGATTGCCATCCGTGCGGCATTTAAGGCAGTGCAGGAAAGTAAGCAGGTGGTATACCTTGTGCCCACAACCATTCTTGCCCAGCAGCATTATAATACATTTTTGCAGAGGATGAAGGACTTTCCGGTGAGAGTGGATCTGATGTGCAGATTCCGGACCCCGGCCCAGCAGAAGAAGACGGTCCAGGATCTGAAACGGGGGCTGGTGGATATTGTCATTGGAACCCACCGGGTCTTAAGCGATGACGTGCAGTTTAAGGATCTGGGGCTGCTGATCATAGATGAAGAGCAGCGCTTCGGTGTGCAGCATAAGGAGAAGATCAAGAAATTAAAGGAAAATGTGGATGTGATGACGCTCACTGCAACCCCGATCCCAAGAACTCTTCATATGAGCCTGATCGGAATCCGGGATATGAGTGTTTTGGAGGAGGCTCCGGGAGAACGGATGCCGATTCAGACTTATGTGATGGAATACAGTGACGAGATGGTCCGGGAGGCTATTGAGCGGGAATGTGCAAGAGGCGGACAGGTCTATTATGTTTATAACCGTGTGGAAGACATTGAGGAGATTACCGCGCAGGTAGCAAAGCTTGTGCCAGAGGTTCATGTGGCATTTGCCCATGGACAGATGCGGGAGCGTCAGCTTGAGGGCATCATGTATGATTTCATTAACGGGGACATTGATGTGCTTGTCTCTACAACTATCATTGAGACAGGACTTGATATATCCAATGCAAATACAATGATCATCCATGATTCGGACCGGCTGGGTCTCTCGCAGCTTTACCAGCTGAGAGGGCGCGTGGGACGTTCCGGGAGAATGGCATACGCGTTCCTTCTGTATCGGAGAGATAAGCTTCTTAAGGAGATTGCGGAAAAACGTCTCTCGGCAATCAGGGAGTTCACGGATCTTGGTTCAGGCTTTAAGATTGCCATGCGGGATCTGGAGATCCGCGGAGCGGGGAATCTTCTTGGAGCAGAGCAGCACGGGCATATGGAAGCTGTGGGTTATGATCTGTACTGTAAGATGTTAAATGAGGCTGTGCGTCATCTCAAGGGGGAGATGAAGGAGGAAAGCTTTAACACCACCATTGACCTGAATGTAGATGCCTATATTCCGGACAGCTATATTCCAAATGAATATCATAAGCTTGACATATATAAGCGTGTGGCCGCCATCGAATCTGAAGAGGATATGGAGGAGATGACCGGGGAACTGATTGACCGGTTCGGAGATTTCCCGAAAAAGGTGGAAAGACTTCTGGAGGTGGCAGGGCTTAAGGCATTTGCCCATGAGGCATATGTGACGCAGATTGAGCAGAAGGGGGAGACCTATACCTTTACCATGTATGAAAAGGCGCCTGTAACGCCGGAGCGGATTCCGGGGCTCCTTCTAGGGTTCAAAGATGAGCTGTCCTTTAAGGCAGACCTGGAAAATCCGTGCTTTGTTTACCGGAAAAAGGGCAGAAGCCGGAAAACAGACAGTGAAAATCCGGTGGAAGTTGTGAAAAAAGTGTTAATTGGAATAAAAGGATTGCTTGCATGAGAAAAAGGGAGTATACTGGATAGGGTATGCAAAGGAAACAGCTTTTCGAAACTGTGAAGGTTAACAATAGTTTCGGCTTTTGCATGAACAGCACGAAGGAGGTTAGTATCAGGAATGAAAAAAAGAGTATTGATACCTGCACTGGCAGGAATTATGGCTGCGGCAGTAATGTCAGGCTGCACTTTAAAGGGAAGTGAGGCGGCGATTACAGTCGGTGATACAGAAATTAAGGCAGATGTGGCGAATTTCTATGCGAGGTACACCCAGGCGCAGTATGAGACCTATTATTCTGCTTATATGCCGGAGGATAAGTGGAATTCCGAGGCAAGCGAGGGAAAAACCTATGAGGAGAGTGTGAAGGAATCTGTCCAGGATACCCTGTCAACCATGGTTCTTCTAGAGCAGCATATGGGGGATTATGACGTTTCCCTTACAGATGATGAGAAGAAGGTGGTTGAGGATACCGCACAGAAATTTGATGCAGATAATTCACTGGAGGATAAGGATATGGTGTCCGGTGATAAGAAGGCGGTAGAGCGGATGCTTACATTGATGGCAGTACAGCAGAAGATGCAGGAGGCTATTGAAGAGGGGGCAGATACAGATGTTTCTGACGAGGAAGCTGCGCAGAAGAGTATGGATTATGTGTTGTTTTCTTATACCACTACAGATGACTCTGGTACATCCACAGATCTGACAGATGACGAGAAGAAGGCCCTGAAGGAGAAGGCTGATACTCTTGCGGCGGATCTGAAGAAAGGCGGGGACTTTAAGGCTCTTGCCGAGACAGCAGGCGTGGAGGTCAGCAAAGCGACCTTTGACAAAGAATCCACGTCTCCAGATGAGGAGCTTGTGAAGGCGGCTGATGCATTAAAGGAAGGCGAATCCACAGATGTGATTGAGACAGACGCGGGCTGCTATGTGGCAAAGGTAACGAGTCTTCTCGACCGTGAGGCTACAGATGCAAAGAAGGATACCATCGTACAGGAGCGGAAAAATGAGCTCTATAATGATACCTGTGAAAAGTGGCGCAAGGATGCGAAGATTACCGTACATAAGGATGTATGGAAAAAGATAAACTTTAATGACCTGACGGTGACGATGAATGTGGAGGAAGAGACGCCGTACTCTGATTCCGTAAAGACAGATGATCAGGTAGATCTGGATGCAGAAGAGTAATAAGTATCATTGGGGACGGGGCATTTTTAAAAATGCCCCGTCCCCAATGATGTTATCATCTGGTTTACCAGTTTGCCGTCTGCCTTGCCTTTTACCTTTGGCATCAGTACCTTCATGATTCTTCCCTTATCTTTTGCAGTCGGAGAATCAATGCCAAGCTCAGAAAGCGTGGCGTTAATCATGTGCCGGATCTCTTCCTCGTCCATAAGCTTTGGTGCATACTGCTCCAGGACGGCAATACGCCGGGTGCACTCATCAATGATGTCAGCGCGGTCCGCTGGGGTCATCTCAAGAGTTTCTTTTGTCTGCTTGATCTCTTTTAGGACAACCTGGATCTCTTCCTCTTCGGTCAGGTCTGCGCGTTTGTCGATGGCTTTATTTTTAAGAGCTGAAAGGAGCATGGAGAGGGATTCCTTTGTGGGTTTATCACCTGCTTTCATTGCAGCTACCATAGCGCTTCTTACTTCTTCAATTTTACTCATGTTAAATCCTCCTGGTCTTTTGATTTGTAAAATGCATTCTGCTGTTGTTCAGTATACAGTCCGAGTCTATTGTAGCATTTTGAAAATCAAATTGCAATAAAGGGGTGTTTTTGGGGTGTAGATAAAAAACTTTGGTTTTTATCTACGCAGTAAAAAACGGCAAATGCACATTTTTACATTGTGCGTCTGCCGTTTCGTCATTTCATTCTCTTAATGTGGTCTGAAAAAAATGTAACCACATCCTTTTCCCATCTGCCGCTTTCGTATTTGGATTTTAAAGTTAATAAATACTGTGCCGTCTCAGTCTCCCAACGCATACCGGCCTGTTTTAACCTTTTTTGCAATACCACTTTGTTCCCGCTTTCCACTGCTCCGCTTCCACAAAAATATCCTTTTCTTTTATATTCGGGATAATTGATATGGTCACAGTGTACCGTAATATAGTGATACAGATTGACGCAATTGCTGTAATTCTCATCGGGATTCAGTTCTTTCAACACATCCTTGCTTTTCCCGTCCTCAAGCATCCCGCATATCCTTTCTGCCCACGGAATATATTTTGTTTCATCAAACCCGTATTTGTTTCTGGCAAAATCATACACGTTTTCCTTTAAATGAAACAGATCCAAGATATGGCAGGCATCAGGAAACAATTCTTCTGCCATATTTGCAATCCAGGCAGCCCCATCACTCAGGAGCACGGTCTCTTTGTAATCGCCATACCCATTGCGTAAAGCACATCGGTATAAATGCCTTTTAAATTTCTCCGCAGTTCCGACATAACTTACATAGTCCCTTTTCGTGATGCGGTGCTCCCGTTTCCCTTTTTTGTTCTTCCAGTAATATATGTGGTCTGATGAATAAACAACGCCAAGCTTATTTTCACGCCAGGTAGACCCCTCCTCATTTTTATGCCGGGTATTTAAGGCAGCTCCGTCAGCTTCAATATAAAGCACCCCTTTTTTGCTGTTTTTGAAGTCCGCTTTCCCGGAATCAAACTTTTCAAAGACGGCCTCCGCCTGTCTGCAGTCTTCTTCAAAGACAGCCTTTCCTATGTAATTAGTAACCATACGGATTGTATCATCGTTGATCTCCAGTTTGTAAGTATTGCGCATGGCATCCTCTGCCGCCTGGTAAGAACATTGGTTTTGTGCCCAGTAAGCACACCGCAGCATCAGGGCGGGTGTCATTTTAAATGGGAGGTTTGAAATTCCAAGTGCGTCATCCATTGGAATGACTTTCTTCGTCTGTAAGAGGCTGCTCAGGATTTCTTTCGACTCCTGATCAGCCGGTATTAAAATATTCCGGCTGTAAGTAAGTTTGCCATGCAGGGTCAGAATCGAACGCTCTGCACGCCTGTTTGTCCGAAGCTTTATTCCTCTGGCCTGGAATTCTCTTTTTTTTGGCGGACCAGCCCCCGTTCGTCTATGTTTTGAATCAAAGACTGAACCATATCTGAATATAAAACATTGGTATCTCCAATTAACCTCCCCCACAGTTCTTCAATTTCTGTCAGTGTAAGGAAACGATTCGGGTCTTCTGTTCCGTTTTGTATTTTTTCTTCAAATTCCTTTACGATTCTTGATAATTCTCCGATAGTGACAGCGGATGGCGATTTGATATCATCCATATGAATTCCTCCTGTCGATATGTAATATATTATCACAATCAGCAGGAAAAGTAAACATATATACCAAAGTTTTTTATCTACACCCGTGTTTTTGCGTTGAAAAACTCCGAATACCACCTATGAGCGGCCTCCCGGGCCATGAATCGTAACAACTGAATAAAAGCCAAAGCGTTTTTTTTTGCAGTTTTTCCCCTATTTCATCTCATAATGTGATAAGATATCTATAACTGACAGGGATCTTTAAAGTTACAGATATTTCTGTGTGGACAGGAACCATAAGATAGAGAAAACAGGCAGTTTAGGAACAGTTCCTTATAAAATGGAGGGTTTTAGAATGAGAAATCATGAGGTGACGGCGGTGCAGCCACTGCTTAAGGAAGATGGGAGTCTGAGAGAACCGGGGTGGTCGAAAAGGCTTTTACAGGTTTATGACAGGGGGCAGATCAGGGCTTCAGGGCTTAGAATCAAGGAATGGGATTACTATCTTGTGTTAAATGAGGATTTTGCGGGTGCCTTTACAATTTCGGATGACGGCTATATTGGTCTTCAGTCGGTCTCCCTGCTGAATTTTAAAGAGGGGTGGGAGCATACGGAGACGATTCTGAATCCATTTCCCATGGGAAAGCTGCATCTGCCGTCAACATCAGAGGAAGGGAATACGGTATATAAGGACAGGCGTCTGCATATGGGATTTTTTGTGAAGAACGGAAAGAGGGAGCTTCGCTGCAGATTTAAGAACTTCTATAAGGGAAAGCCCTTTTCCTGTGATATTATGCTGGAGCAGCCTGAGATGGATACGATGGTAATCGCTACTCCATGGAAAGAAAATAGGAGGGCATTTTATTATAATCAGAAGATAAACTGTATGCCGGCAGAGGGAAGCATGACCTTTGACGGAAAGACCTATACTTTCTCAAAGGACAGGGACTTTGGCACGCTGGACTGGGGAAGGGGAGTGTGGACCTATGATAACCGGTGGTACTGGGGCTCGGGAAATGGAATTGTGAATGGGAAGCCATTTGGTTTTAATATCGGGTATGGATTCGGGGATACGTCTGCGGCATCCGAGAATATGTTATTTTACGATGGGACAGCGCATAAACTGGACGATGTGACCTTTCATATTCCAAAGGACAGCTATATGAAGCCCTGGATCTTCACCTCCAGCGACGGAAGGTTTGAGATGGATTTTGTGCCAGTGCTTGACCGGGCAGCAAAGACCTCGGCAGTGATTATTGAGAGTGACCAGCATCAGGTGTTTGGACGTATGACCGGGAAAGCAGTGCTTGATGACGGGACTGTGCTGGAAATCAGGAATCTGATGTGTTTTGCGGAGGATGTTCATAACCGGTATTGATGATAGGGAGAGGTGGGTTTTACGAATCAGATAAAGTGGCATAAATATAGCTCTATTGTGATGCTGGTCAGCATGCTGATCTGTATCTATTCCGGGCATAAGCTTGTGGGGCGGCAATAGGAAAGGATAACCCGGAGGCTATCCTATTTACGGTTCCCCGCCGCAATCCTCATTCCCGTCAAAGATCTCTCCCCGCAAGGATTCAAGAAACGGAATCATTAGGTCACGTCCATACTGTATAAGAGAATATCGTTTTTGCTGCAGGCACCAGTTATATGTGATTCCGATCTGAAAACTTGCAATCATATCCGTTAGGACTGTATAGGTATGCTGGGAAAGAATTTCTCCTGCTTCAATTCCTTCTTTTAAAAGGCTTCTCAAAATCTGGTAATATGGTCTGTCAGGGTTCAGGGTATGGCGTACGCCGTCCGTCATAACCTGAAGTCCGTAAAGCGGGGGATAGAAGCGGCAGAAGGGTGAAGACTCTATGGTATGCATGACATAATTATGAAAGGAAATGAGGTTATCCACAGCATGGATGCTGCCGTCATAGTACTCCTTAAGCCAGACATCGTAGTCATTATCATTGATATATTCAATGGTAAAGAGAAGTTCCTCCTTACCGTGAAAGTGATGGTAGAATGCACTGCGGGAGGTGCCTGATTTCTCAATAATCTCTGATATGGTAGTTTCATCATAGCCATTCTCAAGAAATAAATCCCATGCAGATTTCATGATTTTTTCTTTCGCTTTCTTTTTATATGATCCACGCATCGTCTTCTCTTTTACATTTCCTTTTTTATTAACATATGAAAATCCGTCTGACAATATGTTGGAGACAGAACATTTTTCGTTACTATTCACGGACTAACCGTCCGCTCATAGTAACGAGTTCCCCGGGCATGCAATGGCTGAATTGTCCACATGGAACTTTTTGTATCTCTAATATCCCGCCCCCATCAGAGTTCCGATTATGCGAACCAAAAGAGCGGCTGCCCAGGCGATGGTACACTGCCAGAGTATAACGTAGAGCGCCCATTTTACCCCCATCTCCCGTTTGATGGAGGCGATTGCCGCCACGCATGGGGTGTACAGGAGGCTGAAGACGAGCAGGGAGGCAGCGGAAAGGGAGGTCATGGAAGCTGTGATGCCGCCTGTACTGCCAAATAGTACCTCTAGAACGGAGACAACGCTTTCTTTTGCCATAAAGCCGCTGATCAGTGAGGTGCAGATACGCCAGTCTCCAAGTCCCAGGGGCTTAAAAAGGGGAACTAGAAGCCCGGATATTGAGGCCAGGATACTGTCGTGGGAATCAGCCGCCATATTAAACTGGAAGTCAAAGCTCTGCAGGAACCATACGATGATGGTGGCAATGAGAATAACAGAGAAGGCTCTCTGAAGGAAGTCCTTGGCCTTTTCCCAAAGAAGCTGCAGTACGCTGCGGGGGGCTGGCATACGGTAATTGGGAAGTTCCATAACAAAAGGCACTGCTTCGCCTTTGAATAAAGTTTTTTTAAATAACAGGGCAATCAGAACCCCAGTCAGAACGCCTAGTACATACAGCCCTGTCATGATCAGACCTCCCTGGTGGGGAAAGAATGCATTGACAAAAAAGGCGTAGATCGGAAGTTTTGCCGTGCAGCTCATGAACGGGGTGAGCAGGATGGTCATCTTGCGGTCGCGTTCACTGGGCAGGGTGCGTGTAGACATGACTGCGGGTACGGTGCAGCCGAAGCCGATGAGCATAGGCACAATACTGCGTCCGGACAGTCCGATTTTCCGCAGCAGTTTATCCATAAAGAAGGCGACGCGGGCGATATAGCCGCTGTCCTCTAAAAGCGAGAGGAAGAAGAACATGGTCACAATGACGGGCAGAAAGCTTAGTACACTGCCTACGCCTTCGAAGATTCCGTCAATAATCAGCCCGTGGAGCGCCTCGTTAACGTGGGTGGCAGTCATTGCACTGTCAGCCCAGTCTTTCAGCATCTCAATACCTGACGCAAGCAGATCCTGGAGATATGCCCCGATTACATTAAAGGTCAGGTAGAAAACTAGTCCCATAATACCGATAAATACGGGAATAGCAGTATATTTTCCAGTAAGGATCCGGTCCATATTCTGACTGCGGACATGCTCCCGGCTCTCGTGAGGCCTGATCACACACTGGTCACAGATCTTCTGTATGTAGGAGAAGCGCATGTCCGCCATAGCCGCACTGCGGTCCAGGCCGCGTTCCTTTTCCATCTGAAGCACAATGTGCTCCAACATCTCCTTTTCATTCTGCTCCAGCTGAAGCTGTTCTAAAATCAGAGGGTCTCCCTCGACTATTTTTCCAGCGGCAAAACGAACCGGAAGACCTGCCTTAAGCGCATGGTCTTCGATCAGGTGGATGACTGCATGCAGACATCGGTGGACTGCGCCGCTGTTATCATTCTGGTCGCAGAAATCCTGCCGCAGAGGCTTTTCCTGGTATTTTGCAATGTGGAGGGCGTGCCTTGCCAGCTCATCGATTCCCTGGTTTTTGACAGCTGAGATGGGAACTACCGGTACGCCTAGCATGGCCTCCATGGAGTTTACATCCACAGAGCCGCCGTTTCCGTTCATCTCATCCATCATGTTAAGAGCCACTACTACAGGAATGTTCATTTCCAGAAGCTGCATGGTGAGATAAAGATTCCGCTCAATGTTCGTGGCGTCTATAATGTTAATAATTCCCTTTGGGGCATCCTTGAGTACGAAATCCCGGGATACCAGTTCTTCGCTGGAATAGGGCGACATGGAATAGATGCCCGGCAGATCTGTAATGGAGGTATCTGCATATCCGCGGATCTCTCCGTCCTTGCGGTCTACTGTAACGCCGGGGAAATTTCCCACATGCTGCCTGGAGCCGGTCAGCTGATTGAACAGGGTAGTCTTGCCGCAGTTCTGATTGCCTACCAGTGCGAAGGTCAGCTTTGTCCCTTCCGGCAGAGGGTCGCCGCTGCCTTTGGGATGAAACCTTCCTTCCTCTCCAAGACCGGGATGCAGCGTCTTCT
>Ga0137306_102264_pt1 | contig 16705 bp, 15 predicted proteins | sample Inofroosms_March_FD_97187 | JGI IMG/M metagenome (GOLD analysis project Ga0137306, IMG submission 97187) | Mouse cecal microbial communities from Vienna, Austria - N-Acetylneuraminic and N-Acetylglucosamine D2O microcosms_March | ecosystem: Host-associated > Mammals > Digestive system > Large...
CTTGGACAGTGTCTATGACGCGGCTGTGCTTCCTTCCTTCGGGCAAATGAAGGAGGATAAGCGTTTATATGCCAGAAGCTTTTACACCCAGTACTGCAATACAGATCCGTTTTCGGGAAAACGGCTTGTGGAACCTTACAGCGGACACCTGTATGTGGTACAGAACCCGCCCTCTCTTCCGTTGTCCCAGGAGGAGATGGATGAGGTCTACGGCTACCCTTACATGCGGACCTATCACCCCTCGTATGAGAAGCTTGGCGGCGTGCCGGCGATCTCGGAGGTGAAGTACAGCCTTGCCAGCAACAGAGGGTGCTTTGGCGGCTGCAATTTCTGCGCCCTGACCTTCCATCAGGGACGGATCATACAGACCAGGAGCCATGATTCACTGATCAAAGAAGCGGAAGGCTTTATCCGGGATAAGGATTTTAAGGGGTATATTCACGACGTGGGCGGCCCGACTGCCAATTTCCGGTATCCATCCTGTGAAAAGCAGCGGAAAGCGGGCGTATGCAAGGACAGGCAGTGCCTGTACCCGAAGCCCTGTAAGAACCTTAGGGCGGACCACAGGGATTATGTGGAGCTGCTAAGAAAGCTAAGGAGTCTGCCTGGCATTAAGAAGGTGTTTATCCGCTCGGGGATTCGTTTTGATTATCTGCTGGCGGACAAGGAAGAGACATTTTTCCGGGAGCTGTGTGAATTTCACATCAGCGGCCAGCTTAAGGTGGCGCCGGAACATGTATCGGACCGGGTGCTCTCAAGGATGGGGAAACCGGAGCACAGGGTCTACGAAACTTTTTTGGAAAAGTATGGGCAGATGAACAGAAGGCTTCACAAGGATCAGTATCTTGTGCCTTATCTGATGTCTTCCCATCCCGGCTCTACCCTTAAGGAGGCGGTAAAGCTTGCAGAGTATCTGAATAAAGCGGGACATATGCCGGAGCAGGTGCAGGATTTCTATCCGACGCCCTCTACCATATCCACCTGTATGTATTATACAGGAGTGGACCCGCGGGATATGTCAGAGGTATATGTCCCGAAGAACCCTCATGAGAAGGCGATGCAGCGGGCGCTGATCCAGTACCGGGATCCGAAGAACCATGCCCTTGTGGCGGAGGCTTTGAGAAAAGACGGGCGGACGGATCTCATCGGATACGGCAGGAACTGCCTGATCCGGCCCAGGAAAGATCAGCAAAGGGAGCGGGAACCGGGACAGGCAGAAGGACGGAAGGCAGGACGTGGGAGAAGATCTGCCGCCGGGGATAAAAAGGCCGAAAAGACAAGGACTGGAAAAAAGAAGACTATCCGCAATGTCCACCGGAAGAAATAACGGGGAACAAAAAGTATAGAGGAAAATGTATAAGGGAGTATGAACCATGGGTATACAAAAGGGAGAGCCGGGTTATATCAAGGCTCAGAAAACAAAATACCTGATATGGACGATTGCAGAATTTGCCATCGTCATTGTTCTTGTTGTTCTGGGGTATATACAGACAGGGTCAAGGCTTAATCTGTTTACGGTGATCGCAGTGGTGGGCTGCCTTCCTGCTGCGAAGATGCTGGTGGAGCTGATCACGATATGGCCCCACTGCAGTATCCGGCCGGATATTTATCAGGAGATCGAGGAGAAGGCGCCTTTGCTTACGAAGGCTTATGACCTTGTGATCACGGGCAATGATAAGGTGATGCCGGTGGATGCCTTTGTGATCTCCGGCCATACGGTGTGCGGCTTTGCCAGCAGCCAGAGAACGGACGGGGCGAAATTATCGGCTTATCTGAAAGAGATGCTTAAGAATAACCATGTGGAGAAGGTTACGGTGAAGGTGTTTCATGATTATACGGCATTTCTCGCCAGGGCGGAAGGGATGAACAATATCATGACCGTGGACAGGCCTGCAGGAAGAGAGCGGGAGAATACGATCCGGCAGCTGTTTCTGGCGGTGTCCATGTAGAAGCCGGATACAGAAGTGTCCATTTCAGGAGCCAGATACAGAAGCGTTCATGCAGGAGCCGGATACGGCAGTGCGCGGATAAGGACAGGCACAGCCTAAGATGTCCGCAGACGATAACATACAGAAAGTGTCTATAAAAAGATGAAGGAACTGGAAATCAACAGCAATGAGGCGGGGCAGCGGTTTGACAAATATTTGAAAAAATATCTTAGCAATGCGCCCGGGAGCTTTATCTATAAGATGCTCCGGAAAAAGAATATCGTATTGAATCAAAAGAAGGCGGATGGCAGCGAGCATCTGTTGGCGGGCGACAGAGTCAGGCTCTTTTTGTCTGACGAGACTATAGAGAAGTTCACGGGGGAAGCCTTTGACCATGCGGGGAAGGAAGACAGGCGCAGCGTACTTTCCCTTACCGGGGATCACGGCGCGCCGGTGCATCCGAAGGTGATATATGAAGATTCCCAGGTGGTCTTTTTCAATAAGCCCTCCGGCATCCTCTCCCAGAAGGCCAGCCGGACGGACGTGTCCATGGCAGAGTATGTCGTGGCCTATCTGCTGGAGGGCGGGCAGATCACAGAAGCACAGCTCCAGACTTTCAGGCCTTCCGTCTGCAACCGCTTAGACCGCAATACCAGCGGGATCATCTGTGCGGGAAAGACGCTGGCAGGCTTGCAGGGGCTGTCGGAGCTTTTCCGCAGCCGCACCCTTAAGAAATATTATCTGTGTATCGTAAAAGGGCAGGTGGGGCAGAAGGCTTACGTGAAAGGGTATCTGAAAAAGGACAGTGCGTCCAATAAGGTGAGCATCCTGCAAGATCGGCAGGATGAGGCGTGTATCCCCATTGAGACGGAATATATGCCGGTGGCGTCGAACCGGCAGGCAACGCTTCTTAAGGTTCATCTCATCACCGGGCGCACCCACCAGATCAGGGCGCATCTGGCTTCGTTAGGGCATCCGATCTTAGGTGATTACAAGTACGGGGACAGTCAGTTTAACGAGATCTATAGGAAGCGGTACCAGATCAGGGCGCAGCTTTTACATGCCTATGAGCTTCGGATGCCTGCCTCTGGCAGCCCTCTTGAGGAGATCTTGGGAAAGACGGTGACGGCGAAGATCCCGCCGGTATTTTGGAAGGTGATTAAGGAGACAGCATGGGAACATGGAATTCAAGAGGCCTTAGGGGTTCTGCATTAGAAGAGATGGTAAACCGGACGAACGAGCGGTATCAGGAGAAGGGACTGGCACTGATTCAGAAGATACCGACGCCGATCACTCCGGTCAAGATGGATAAGGAGCATAGACGGATCATCCTTGCCTACTTTGAGCAGCGCAGTACCGTGGACTATATCGGAGCGGTCCAGGGGATTCCTGTCTGCTTTGACGCGAAGGAATGCGTGGCGGATACATTTCCCCTGCAGAATATCCACGAGCACCAGGTGCGGTTCATGGAAGCCTTCGAGCGGCAGGGCGGGATCTCATTTGTGCTCATTTATTATACGGGAAAGAACAGGCTGTATTATATGCGTTTTGCGGAGATCCAGGTCTTCTGGAACAGGGCGAAGGAGGGCGGGAGAAAGAGTTTCCGCTTCGAGGAGCTTGACCCTTCCTTTTTCCTGGAGCTGAAAAACGGCTGTTATGTTCCGTACCTGGACGGGATGAACCGTGATCTTGAGCTGAGGGAAATGCTTGACAAGTAATGCGAATGTGCGTATAATGCTAAGGAGTTTTATCATGGTAGCACACTAAAGTGCGGTAGGAGGAATCAGCATGAAGAAATTACTGCATACCCCAGAGGGAGTCAGGGATATCTATAATATCGAATGCGGCAGAAAGCTGACGCTGGAGAATCAGATCTTAAAGATCTTCCACCAGTACGGGTATCACGATATCCAGACGCCTATATTTGAATATTTTGATGTGTTTAGGAAGGAGATCGGGACGGTTCCGTCGAAGGATCTCTATAAGCTTTTTGATAAGGAAGGCAACACGCTTTCTTTGCGCCCGGATATCACTCCGTCGGTGGCAAGGGCTGCCGCAACGCTGTTCGGGGATGAGGAGCTTCCTATCCGGCTGTGCTATACTGGCAATACGTTTATCAATCACTCCAGCTACCAGGGACGTCTCCGAGAGGTGACCCAGATGGGCGTGGAGTTTATCGGCGACGGCACAGCAGAGGCAGACGCAGAGATGCTGGCTCTTGTCATCGAGGCGCTCATGTCGGTGGGGCTTAAGGAGTTTCAGCTGAGCGTGGGAAATGTGGACTATTTTTCCAGCCTGATCGAGGATGCGAAGCTTGATGAGGAGGCCAGAGAGCGGGTGATTCACCTGATCAACAACCGGAATTATTTTGGGGCGGCGGATTATCTTGATAAGATCAGCGTCAAGCGCAGCTCCAGGGAAGCGCTGGCGGCGCTGGGCGGCCTGGTGGGCGGTCTTGAGGTGCTGAAGGCGGCGAAGGAGACCGCGCCTGACTCGGCGGGAGTTATGGCCGTCAAGCGCCTGGAAAAGATCTATAACATCCTTAAGATGTACGGCCTGGAGCAGTTCATTACTTTTGATCTTAGTATGACCGGCGGAACCTACGGCTATTATACCGGCATCATTTTCAGGGGATATACCTTCGGGACGGGCGATGCCATCGTGAAGGGCGGGAGATATGACAGGCTTTTAGAGAAGTTCGGGAAGGAGTCGCCTTCCATCGGCTTTGCCATCGTGGTGGACGAGCTGATGAATGCCATGAGCCGTCAGAAGCTAAGGATCGTCTATACCCGCAAAAACACCATGATCCTTTACGATGACGGGAAGATACAGGAGGCTGTCTCGCTGGCGAAGGATCTCCGGTACAAGGCCAAGAACGTGGAGCTTCTTAAGAAGGACAAAAAGAAGCTCTTAGAGGATTATATCGAATACGGGAAGAGATACTATGCGGGCAACCTGATCTATATCAGGACGAGCGGCGAGATCACGATGATCAATCTGGTCAGCGGCGAGCATAAGGTGATAAATGGATAGTAAGGATGGTAGCGTGATATGAGATATCTTACATTTGCCCTTGGCAAAGGGCGGCTGGCAAGGCAGACACTGGAGCTGCTTGAACAGATTGGGATTACCTGTGAGGAGATGAAGGATAAGGATTCCCGGAAACTGATTTTTACCAACGAGGAGCAAAAGCTTAAGTTTTTCCTGGCTAAGGGGCCGGATGTCCCTACCTATGTGGAGTACGGCGCGGCGGATATCGGTGTGGTGGGGAAGGATACGATTCTTGAAGAAGGCCGGAAGGTTCATGAGGTGCTTGATCTTGGTTATGGGAAATGCCGGATGTGCGTATGCGGCTACCGGGAGGCGAAGCAGTATCTGACGAACCACGAGCTGATCCGGGTCGCCACCAAATATCCGAATATCGCCAAGGACTACTTTTATAATACGAAGCACCAGACCGTGGAGATCATCAAGCTGAACGGCTCTATCGAGCTGGCGCCCATCGTGGGGCTTTCGGAGGTGATCGTGGATATTGTGGAGACGGGCTCTACCCTTAGGGAGAACGGCCTTGAAGTGTTAGAAGAGGTATGCCCGTTGTCGGCACGGATGATCGTGAACCCGGTCAGCATGCGTATGGAGAGCGAACGGATACGGCCTCTCCTGATGAAGCTTCGGGAGAAGATAGGTTAAATCAATGCAATCATGTATCGTAGATTAATGATAGAAGGGATGGATAAGATTGAGAATCCTGCATTTAGACAAGGATACCAGGCGCAGTCTCCTGGAGGAGCTGCTGAAAAGGAGCCCGGATCATTACGGGCAGTATGAAGAGAGTGTTGGCGGGATATTAAAAGACGTAAGGCTCCGTAAGGACGCGGCGGTATTTGACTACACGAAAAGATTCGACGGGGCGCAGACCGACAGTTCGAATATTCGCGTGACAAAAGAAGAGATCGAGGAGGCTTACCGCCTGACGGACGATTCGCTGGTCGCGGTCATCCGGAAGGCTTTACATAATATCCGCACGTACCATGAAAAGCAGAGACAGACAAGCTGGTTTGACAGCAGGCCTGACGGGACGGTGCTTGGGCAGAAAGTGACGCCCCTTGAGCGGGTGGGGGTGTATGTCCCGGGGGGGAAGGCGGCCTACCCCTCCTCTGTACTGATGAATATCATCCCGGCTAAAGTGGCAGGGGTGGAGGAGATCATCATGACGACCCCGCCGGGAAAGGACGGCAAAGTGACGCCTACGACTCTTGTTGCCGCCAATGAGGCGGGAGCGGATATGATCTGCAAGGCTGGCGGCGCACAGGCCATCGGCGCGCTGGCTTACGGGACGGAGAGCATCCCAAAGGTGGATAAGATCGTAGGGCCGGGCAATATCTATGTGGCGCTGGCGAAAAAGGCGGTATACGGCCATGTGAGCATAGATGCTATCGCAGGCCCCAGCGAGATTCTGGTCATTGCGGACGAGACGGCCAATCCCCGCTATGTGGCGGCGGATCTTCTGTCGCAGGCGGAGCACGATGAGCTTGCATCGGCAATTCTTATCACTACAAGCGCGAAGCTTGCCAGGGAAGTGTCAGAGGAGGCTGACCGGTTTGCCGGAAAGCTTAGCCGGTCGGAGATCATAAAAAGATCACTGGATAACTACGGCTATATTCTCGTGGCAGATACGATGGAGGAAGCGATAGAGACGGCCAATGAGATCGCCTCAGAGCATCTGGAGATCCAGACAAAGGATCCCTATGATGTGATGACGAAGATTCGTAATGCAGGAGCCATCTTTATCGGGGAATACTCAAGCGAGCCTTTAGGAGATTATTTTGCAGGGCCTAACCATGTCCTTCCGACTAACGGGACTGCGAAGTTCTTTTCTCCGCTTTCCGTGGATGATTTTATTAAGAAATCGAGTATTATCGCTTACTCAAGAGACGCGCTTGAGAAGATACACCGGGATATCGAATACTTTGCGGAGGCGGAGCAGTTAACGGCCCACGCCAATTCGATCAGAGTAAGGTTCGAGGAAAGATAAGGAGGACAAGAAGTGATGAGCCGGATCGGGATAGGTAAGAGAAAGACGAAAGAGACAGACATCTCAGTCACCATCAATCTTGATGGGACAGGGAATAATAAGATCCACACCGGGATCGGTTTTTTTGACCATATGCTTGACGGCTTCGCAAGGCACGGGCTTTTTGACCTGACTGTGGAGGCAGAGGGCGATCTTTTTTTGGACTGCCATCATACGGTCGAAGATACGGGAATCGTACTGGGACAGGCGGTTCTGGAGGCCGTGGGGGAGAAAAAGGGGATAAAGCGGTACGGACATATGATCCTTCCCATGGATGAGACGCTGGCTCTCTGCGCGGTGGATCTGTCCGGAAGGCCGTACCTTAACTTTCAGGCAGCGTTTCAGAATGACCGCATTGGGGACATGGACGCGGAGATGGTCCGGGAGTTTTTTTACGCGCTGTCCTACAGCGCCATGATGAATATACATCTTAAGATACTTGACGGAGAGAACAGCCACCATATGGCCGAAGCCCTGTTCAAAGCGTTTGGGAAAGCCCTTGACATGGCGACGGTCAGTGAGCCGCGTCTTGATGAGGCGTGGACCACAAAGGGAAGCTTATAAAGGAGGGACAGATATGAGTTACAAACGATTGATACCTTGTATCTTTATTGCCGGCGGAAAGGCTGTCCGCTGGTTTCATGATGATGAGATAATTTCCGAGGATGTCATCGGCCTGGCCAAATCCTACAGTGATCTGGGCGCCGACGAGCTGATCATCTTCGATTTATCCGAGACAGACGATGAGCATGAGGCTTCCATTGACCTGATGCGCAGGATGAACCGTGTGATCCGTATCCCCATGGTGGCCGGCGGAAATATCCGGCGCCAGGAGGATGTAAAAAAGATCTTGTACGCCGGGGCGAAGCGGGCGATCATCAATTTTTCAAAATATGACAGTGTGGAGATGATGGAAGACGCAAAGATGCGCTTCGGAAAAGAGAAGATCGCGGTGTCTCTTAACGATTTTGACGCCCTGTTCAAACGTAAGCGCCTTATCCAGGAGTGCTGCAGCGAGATCATTTTCATGCACAGGCTGGATCTGAATTCGGTGATGAATGTAACAGATATCCCGTCGGTCATCGTGACGGATACGATGGAGGAGCCGGAGCTTTTTAAGATCCTGAAATGTCCAGGGGTCAAAGGACTCTCCGGCAGGTATGTCAGCCAGCCGGAGCTTGACTTTGCCGATTTCAAAGACAGATGCGGCATAGAGGGCATCAAGATCACTTCCTTTGAGAGCATCATGGATTTTTCGGAGTTCAAGGTGAATCCGGACGGGCTGATCCCGGTGGTGGTGCAGCACTATAAGACTCAGGAGGTGCTGATGCTGGCTTATATGAATGAGGAGGCATTTGACCGCACCGTGAAGTCAGGACGCATGACCTACTACAGCAGGAGCCGCAAGGGGCTGTGGGTGAAGGGAGAGACAAGCGGGCATTACCAGTTTGTCAAGTCCCTTACCATCGACTGCGATAAGGATACGCTCCTTGCCAAGGTGGACCAGATCGGGCCGGCCTGTCACACGGGAAATCCTACCTGCTTTTTCCAGCCGCTGGTGGGGATGGATTATAACACGAAAAATCCTCTGCAGATATTCGAAAAGGTCTATGACACGATTGCAGACCGGAGAGAGCATCCCAAGGAAGGCTCTTATACCAATTATCTTTTCGACAAGGGACTGGATAAAATACTGAAAAAGGTGGGCGAGGAGGCCACAGAGGTCGTCATCGCCGCCAAGAATAAAAATCCCGAGGAGGTCAAGTATGAGCTGGCGGATTTCCTCTACCACGCCATGGTGCTTATGGTGGAAAAGGGTGTGAAGTGGGAGGATATCATTCAGGAACTGGCGGGCAGGTAAGGTAAGGCCGCTGACCACGGAGTGAACAGTAACGAGGGAAATCCCGCCAGACGGAAGGATATATTTTCTGAAATTCCTGCATACAGTATAGAAGATAGGAAAAGCAGTGAATGGAGGAAGATCGTATGACAGATAGAAATGATTCGGAAAGGCGCAGAAGGGAGCTTTTAGAGCAGACAAGGCAGCGCTACAGTGACCACTGGAATCCGCCGGCAGTCCATCCAAGGTACAGCGGTTCCTATAACCATCTCTACGGAGAAGAGGCGGAGAGGAGCGAGAGCACCTTCGGAGCGAGAGTGTTCTTATGTCTGCTTTTGTTCGCCGCCTTTGTGACCATGGATATGAAAAAGCAGGAGGTCTTTCATGTGGACAGCCAGAGGATCGTCAGGGAGATTACGACAGATCTGGATGTGGCTAAGGTGTGGAAGAATCTGTAATAAGTTTGTACATATATGATGAAGATCAGGAGACAGGAGGCAAAGTATGGAAGAGGCATACTCTGCCTTTTGTCTTTGGGAAAACGATGTCCCCGCAGCGCCCTTTGCAAAAAGTATGACGGCAGATATGTGCGTCTGCGCGCTTCGAACTATTTAAAAACCTTATAAATCATGACAGATATAATCAATATCAATTAGACATTGCTTCTGCTATATGCTATTATTAAAAATTAAGTGGAAGAATGAGTAAAGAACAGAACAGGAGAAAAGGATGAGAAAAAGAATATTTGCATTATTGCTTGCCACGGCCATGGTCCTTGGACTTGCTGCGTGTGCAAGCAGCGGGCACAATGATGGGAAAAAAAGTGATGAGAAGGTTTCCGGGGAGTCGAGCAGCGAAGGCGCAGAGGATATGACCTTCGACGAGCTTAAGGAAGCTGCAAAGGGAAGTACCGTGACCTTCTATGGATGGGGCGGGGACGAGGTTTTGAACCAATGGCTGGATGACGTGTTTGCTCCGAATATGAAGGAAAAGTATGATATCACGATGGAACGGGTTCCGATGGATATCGACCAGGTGTTAAGCCAGCTCTCTGGTGAGATACAGGCAGGAGAGGAAGACGGAAGCATAGATATGATCTGGATCAATGGTGAGAATTTTCAGTCCGCCAAAGAAAATAATATGCTGTATGGCCCGTTTGTAGAGAAGCTTCCGAACTTTGAGGAATATATCGATACCGAGTCGGAGGATGTTACGCTGGATTTTGCTTATCCTATCGACGGGTATGAGGCACCCTACGGAAAGGCACAGATGGTCATGATTGCGGATACGGCTGTGACGCCGGATATGCCGAAGAATACGGATGAGCTGCTGGAGTTCGCAAAGAACAATAAGGGAAAAGTAACCTACCCGGCTCTTCCAGATTTTACCGGAAGTGTATTTGTGAGAAATGTGATCTACGAGATCTGCGGGTATGAACAGTTCCTTGATATGGAAGCGGACAAGGAGACAGTGAAAAAGGCAGTCGAACCTGCGCTGGAATATTTGAGAAAGCTGAATCCGTATCTTTGGAATGAGGGAAAGACATTCCCGGATTCTTCTACGACAGTGGATAACATGTTCGCAGACGGCGAGCTTGTTCTGAATATGACCTATGACGCGTTCGGGACTTCGGTAAAGATCGCGGACGGAACCTATACCGAGACGACCCAGTCCTTCCAGTTCGACAAAGGAACGATCGGGAATACGAATTTCATGGCTATTGCAGCGAATTCCGGAAATAAGGCGGGTGCGATGGTGGCGATCAATGAGATGATGTCTCCAGAGATTCAGGCGGACCGCTATGACAAGATGAAGGTTCTTCCGGTCGTAGATTACAACAAGCTGTCAGATGAGCAGAAGGAAGCATTTGACAAGGTAGACCTTGGCAAGGGGAATATCCCGCAGGACGAGCTGTTATCCAAGCGTCTTCCGGAGATGCCGGCACAGCTTGTACCGGTTATTGAGGAGATCTGGCTGGAAGAGGTTGTAGGGAAATAATGCGTAAAAAGCTGACACCGTATATACTGCTGGTTCCTCAGATTATATTGACCATTTTCTTCCTGATTGGATTGATTACCGGAATCGCCCAGAGTCTTGGGGTGATTCCGGCTTTTGGACTGACGGAGCCGACATTGTTTTATTATAAAGAGATACTGACAAAGCCGGATATGGTAAGGTCGGTTTTATATAGTCTCAGGATTGCATTTTTCTCGGCGCTGTTTTCTACGGCGGCGGGAGTTTTGTTATGCGCAGTGCTTGTAATGAGCCGCAGGACAAAAGGGAAAATGATGAGGATTGTTCAGCTTCCTATTGTCGTCCCCCATGTTGTTGTGGCTCTTTTTGTTATCAATATCTGTTCGCAGAACGGGCTTCTTGCAAGAGTAATTTATGCTTTCGGGCTTATCGGGGAACAACAGGAGTTTCCTACGCTGATCTACGATGCAGGAGGGTTTGGGATTATTCTGGCCTATCTGTGGAAGGAGATACCGTTTATCGTCTACTTTGTCATCGCGCTGATGGCGAATATTGACGGGAAACTGGGAGAAGCGGCGGTAAATCTTGGTGCCGGCAGGGTGCAGGCTTTTTTCCGGGTGACGCTTCCTCTGTGTGCGAATACCATATACAGCGGCTTTTTGATTATTTTTGTGTTCGCGCTGGGCGCCTATGAGCTTCCTTTTATTCTGGGGGCGACGACGCCTAAGGCGCTGCCTGTGCAGGCCTATATCCAGTATACGCACCCGGATCTTAGGAACAGGCCCTATGCGATGGCGCTGAACGGCCTGATCATGGCTATATCGCTGCTTAGTGCGTGCGTTTATTTTGCCCTGATGAGAAGGAGCCAGAAAAAGCTGGCCGGTAAATAAATGAGGTATGCAATGAAGAAAAAAAGATTTGCGATCACAAATATGATCCTGGCATTGTTTGTATTGACCGTCGTTCTGCCGATTGCGGTGATGATTGTCTGGACAGTGACAGAACGGTGGGCGTGGCCGGATCTGGTTCCTCAGGTATTTTCCTTGAGGGCGCTCAGCGAAATATTCCGGCGCAGCGAGGCGCTTGCGAAGCTGTTTGCCTCCAGCATCATGATCTCTGCCGCAGTCGCCATGGCGTCGGTGGTGATCGGAACGATGACGGCAAGGGCGCTGGTGCTGTACGAATTCTGGGGGAAGAGAATGATGTATTTTTTTACCGTACTTCCTTTTATGGTTCCTGCGACAGTGTTTGCCATGGGTGTCCAGATTTCCTTTATTAAGCTTGGGCTGAATAATACGGTGGCAGGTGTGGTGCTCTCCCATCTGATCTGTTCCCTACCTTATGCGGTGCGGCTGATGATGGATGGGACCGCGGCGGTGGGAGACAGGCTTGAGGAGCAGGCGCGGGTCCTGGGGGCATCGATGGGGCAGGCGTTCTTCCGGGTGACGTTTCCGCTCCTTGTCCCTGTCATCCTGTCATCCTTCAGCATGGCTTATATCGTCTCCTTCAGCCAGTATTTCCTGACGTTGCTGATCGGCGGCGGGCAGGTTAGGACCTTTACCATTGTCATGGTGCCTTATCTGCAGGGCGGGGACAGGAATATTGCCTGCGCCTACAGTGTGTTCTTCCTTGGGATCACTTTGGCCGTATTTGCCCTGTTTGAAAAGATAGCCGGCAGATGGGGGAAAAATACCGATACAGAATTTTATACATAGGAGCAAAGATGAGTTTAAGAATTGAACAGTTAAATGTGGCCTTTGGAAAGACGGAGGTTCTCCATGAGATCAGTCTGGATATAGCGGATGGGGAATTTGTTTCGCTTCTGGGAGCTTCGGGCTGCGGGAAGAGCACTCTTCTGAAAAGCATTGCCGGGCTTTTGGAAGCAAGGACGGGAAAAATCCAGATTGACGGAAGGGAAATGAACGGTGTTTTGCCGGAAAAGCGGGGGACGGTGATCGTGTTCCAGGACCTGCGTCTATTTCCACATATGACGGCCGGAAAGAATATCGCATTTCCCATGAGTATTCAGGGGATTCCTAAAGAACGGCAGAAGGAGACGGTGGAGCGCCTTCTCGGGCAGGTTCAGCTTACCGGATATGAAAACCGGAAGATCCGGGAAATGTCTGGGGGACAGATGCAGCGGGTTGCCCTCGCCAGGGCTCTTGCGGCAAATCCAAGGCTTTTGCTTTTGGACGAGCCTTTCTCGGGTCTGGATGAGAGACTGAGGGCGGAGATGGGTGAACTGGTGAGAAAGCTTCACCTTGAAAATGGACTGACGACAGTGCTGGTGACACATGATAAGCAGGAAGCGCTGAAGTTTTCCGACCGTATTGCGCTGATGAGCGGCGGGCGGATCCTCCAGTACGATACGCCTCAGCGGATCTTTAAGTATCCAGTGAACAGAGAGGTGGCGGAGTATTTCGGAAGGATGAATTATATCCGGGAAAAGGGACAGGAAATCGGGGTGCGTCCCTTTGATATCCGGATCGTCCCGTCGGGGAATGACGGTATGGTGAAGGATATCGTGTTCATGGGTGAGACGGCGGAAATTCGGGTTGATACGCCAAAGGGCGAGGTATTCTGTATGCTGATGAGCAGCGAGTTAGAAGCTATGGACATGTCGGTCGGAGACCGCGTAGGGATAGAGATCCTCAGAAATGTCTGTGTCGGAATGGCAAAGACTGAGGAATAGAGAGAGGAGAGTGGATAAAGATGAAACAAATCGTATTTGATTGTGATAATACTTTCGGGGTGAAGAATTGTGACGTAGATGACGGGCTTGCTCTGTTATATCTGCTGGGATGTGAAAAAGAGGCGAAGCTTCACGGAATTACGACGACATATGGAAATAACCGGCTGGAGGTAGTCTACGACACGACCTGCGGCATGCTAAAGGATCTGGGAAGAGAGGATATAACCGTCAAACGCGGCGGGAGCGAAGCAGCGGATTATGACAGCGAAGCAGCAGATTATCTTGTAAAGATGGCAGACAGATATCCGGGTGAGCTGTCTGTCCTGGCTACCGGTTCTCTGACGAACCTGCAGGGTGCGTATGAAAAGGACAGCCGGTTTTTTGAAAAGATAAAGGAAATCGTGCTGATGGGCGGGATCACAGAGCCGCTGGTATTTGAAAAGAAAGTCATGGATGAGCTTAATTTTTCCTGCGACCCGCACGCTTCCTGTAATGTGTTGAAGTACGGGAAAAATGTATCGGTAATTACAGGAAATAACTGCCTTAGGGTGCTGTTCACAAAAGAGGAGTACAAAAGGGAGCTGTTTACAAGGAAGGAGGCCATTGCCAGATATATCCGGGAGCGCACGGATTACTGGTCCGGCTATAATGAAGAGGATTATGGGATCAAGGGATTCTATAACTGGGATGTGACGGCGGCGGTGTATTTGATGCATCCTGAATTATTTACAGACTGCAAGGGAAGATTTTCTTTTTCTGAGGAGGATCTGCGCACCGGATATCTGAGGAAGGCAGCCGACGGGCCGTGGCAGTGTAATCTCCCGGAGATCGGGGATGAGAGAGCGTTTAAAAGGAATATTTATGACACCTGGATGAAGGTACATATTCTGGCGGAAGACGAATGATTTTTTATGAGTTGCTCATTTGACGGGCAGCTCTTTTTTATTTTGATAAACGGAATTTTTCTGTTCAATCTCAGGCGGTAAAGGCTGATGCAGGCAATCATGAAAAATATAAAACAAAATAAATAAAAATAAAACAACATAAAATATTGACAAAACAATATAAAACAAATAAAATAATGTATAAACAAAAATGATATAATAAAAGGAGGTGAAAGTACGTGGTTACGCTTCAAGGAGAGAAATATATGACAGATTTTGAGGCAAAAAAGGCGATACTTGATATAGGAAAGCGGATGTATGACAAAGGATTTGTAGCTGCAAATGACGGAAACATAAGCTGTAAGACCGGTCCGCGCACGATCTGGACAACGCCCACAGGCGTATCGAAGGGATTTATGACCCAAGATATGCTTGTGAAGATGGATCTGGACGGGAAGGTTTTAATGGGAAGGATGAAGCCCTCATCAGAGGTGAAGATGCATCTTCGGGTATACGAGGAAAATCCGGGACTTAAGGCGGCGGTCCATGCACATCCGCCGGTGGCGACAAGCTTTGCGATTGCAGGCATCAGCCTGGACAGCGCGATTCTTACAGAGGCGGTCATGGGACTTGGCTCTATTCCTATTGCAAAATACGCCACTCCGGGAACCCAGGAGGTGCCGGATTCCATAGCTCCCTTCGTAAATACCCATAACGGTGTGCTGCTTGCGAATCACGGAGCGCTTACCTGGGGAAGCGACATTTACCAGGCATTTTACAGGCTTGAGTCTGTTGAATATTACGCCACGATCCTTATGTATACGGGAAATATCATCGGCAGACAGAATGTCTTGTCCTGCAGCCAGGTAAACAAGCTTCTGGATATCCGGAAAAAGCTTGGCATCACAAGCGGGGGGATTCCGCCCTGCGCAGCCTGCGAGACTAATGACAGGGATATCGTGACATCAGACGATATCAGACCCCTCGAAACGGTAGAGCTTTTAAGGGCCGGCGGCATTCCTGAAAGACGGCTGTCGGATTCTGAAGGAAATATGTCTCCTGACAAAAGGCAGACACCCTGTATGCCAAAAGGTGTAACGCCCCTTGTAAGGCCCGGAGATCAGATTCCTGTCCGGGATGGCGCCGATGCCGGAGCGCACGCTAACGCCGGGACAGGCGTCAGGGCGAAGGAAGAGATTATTGCAGAAGTGGCGCGCAGGGTAATGGAAGAACTGAAAGCAGGAGGAACAGTATGAACATAGGTGCAAAGGAAATCGAACTTATTGTACAGCAAGTGTTGGAAAATATAGACGTAAAGTCCTTAAGCTCCCCGAAGGCCTGCGGCGGGGAGGACGGTGTGTTTGAATGTGTGGAAGAAGCTATAGAAGCGTCATATCAGGCACAGCGCAAATGGGTGAAGGACTATAATCTTGAAGACAGAAAACGCATTATCGCGGCGATCCGCGCAGTGTCGGAGGAGCACGCAGAAGATCTGGCAAAGATGGTGCGGGAAGAAACTGGTATGGGCCGTTATGAGGATAAGGTACAGAAGCATCTGGCGGTTATCCGAAAAACGCCTGGAGTAGAATGCCTTACGACAGATGCTGTTTCAGGAGACGAGGGCTTAATGATCGAGGAATGCGCTCCCTTTGGCGTAATCGGCGCTGTCACTCCGTCAACAAACCCGACAGAAACAATCATCAATAATACGATCAGCATGATCGCGGGCGGAAATGCGGTCGTGTTTAATGTACATCCCGGCGCAAAAAAGTGCTGCGCCTATTGTCTCAGGTTATTACATAAAACCATTGTAGAAAATGGCGGCCCGGCAAATCTCATTACGATGCAGAGGGAGCCTTCGATGGAATCAGTAAATCAGATCACGGCAAGTCCGAGAATCCGTCTGATGGCAGGAACAGGCGGCATGGGAATGGTAAACGCCCTCCTTCGTTCCGGCAAAAAGACCATAGGAGCCGGCGCGGGGAATCCACCGGTAGTTGTGGACGATACGGCAGATATCGCATATGCGGCAAAGGAAATCTACAGAGGCGCTTCTTTTGATAATAATCTTTTGTGTCTGGCGGAAAAAGAAGTATTTGTTATGGAATCTGCGGCTGGCCGGCTGATAGACGCGCTGCAGAAGGAAGGCGCTTATCTGCTTGATTCGGGACAGCTGGAAGCGGTCACCGCGCTTGCGATGATAAACAAGGACGGAAGATATCAGGTGAACAAGAAATGGGTCGGAAAAGATGCGGCGCTTTTTCTTGAGGAAATCGGGATTTATGGTCATAAAGACACACGGCTTTTGATCTG
>Ga0137306_102267_pt1 | contig 16678 bp, 18 predicted proteins | sample Inofroosms_March_FD_97187 | JGI IMG/M metagenome (GOLD analysis project Ga0137306, IMG submission 97187) | Mouse cecal microbial communities from Vienna, Austria - N-Acetylneuraminic and N-Acetylglucosamine D2O microcosms_March | ecosystem: Host-associated > Mammals > Digestive system > Large...
TTTTAGCTCAAACCACCATTTCCGCGGTGGAGCTTTAATATACCATGATTACCCATCGTTTGTCAATAGATTTGTGTGATTTTTTTAAACAATTTTTTCAGTTTCTTTTTAACCACAAAATATGGCATCTTTTCTTATTTTTTTCTATATTTAGTGATCTTAAAAATCACTTTACTTCTATTCTCAAGTTGAAATTTATTGAGTTTAACAAACAATATGTGTAACTCCTGCAATTCTTTACCGAGTTCTTTTACACTCATGATCATATTTTAAAGAAAACTTCGAAGAATCTTTATAAAAATCCAGTTGACTAGATTATTTTCATAAAGAAAAGTCAGCCAAGCACTTATATGAATCTGTTCCAATATCGCAGATGCCCACGCTGTTCGGGAAAAAATATCCACCAATACACAACCACTCCACAAACACAGTAGCCCTTGAATCCCTCCTAGCAACGCTCCCGCAATCTGATTCAACCCAGATAAAATGGGAAGTTTTGCGATTAGATCCAGCCATCGAATCAACAAGCGAATTGACAAATTTACAAAAATAAAAAGAACTATTGAGCCAATAAGGTTCAATATCATACTTGCTAAGTAAGAAACGATATATTCCAAAAATGTGTCGACTCCTAGCAAATGATACATTTCACTATTGTTATTCTCTAATAACGCTTCTTTCATCTGATGAGGCAATTCCAGCTCTTCAATTAACATCCTCTGTTGTGCTGGAAGCAAAGTGTCCATAGCCTCTTCTGATAAACCAACGGTTTCAAACAACATATCTTCCATCTTATTTTGAAGTCGATCATTCTCCTTAAGCCACGTTGTTACATAAGGAGTCGCTACACGTACAATCACTACACTTAATATGAATGCTAGTAATGTAACTGCTGCTCTTAAAAATCCTCGATAATGCCCATACAATATCATCGCCAGCAAAAACGCTCCTGCAACGATGGATAGCCAATGTCCTATAATAATTTCCATATTCTGCCCTTTAATATTGATATACTCCCGGAATCCTATAATGTCAAACATCAAGAGATTCCGAGAGTATTTTTTTAGTTACTTTCTGTCAATCCCAACAAATGTTCCAATGCCGCTGCCACCCCATCTTCATCATTCGTGGATGTTACATAATCCGCTTCTTCCTTCAAACTTTCAACGGCATTTCCCATGGCCACTCCAATTCCTGCCTTCTGAATTAAAGTAAGATCATTTTCCCCATCACCAAACCCCATTGTCTGTTGTGGTTCGATTCCTAATTTTTCTGCCAAGCGAAGTAATGCTTCTCCCTTTGCTGCTCCTGGCGCATTAATTTCTAAGTTGTTCGGAAATGAAGAACTAACCAACACATCGCCCCGCAGCAAAAGCGCTTCCCGTGCCCGCTGTCTCTCCTGCAAATCTCCAAAAAAATAATTGATTTTCTCTACGGAACAAGCCCGCATTTTTACCTCTTCTATCACATTCGGAACGATTCTGCGAGTCTCTTTTATCATTTTCTTAATCACAGGAGAAATACCATAATCTTCCATACGTTCCATAAACCGGGCTTCTCCCCACCCGCTGCCATCGATATAAACATCATACATAGTCTGAAAATGGCCAGCTAATTCAAGGATTTCCACGGTCTGCTGCCAGTTTAATTTTCGTTCATCTAATATCTTTTTCTCATAGATATCCTCTACTATAGCACCATTAACCGTGATTGCATAACGAATGCCCGGAAATTCCCGGATAAAGTCTGGGACACCCGACCATATTCTCCCCGTACATGGCACAACTTCAATCCCTTTCTGTATACATTTCAGCAATGCCCTCCGATTTCCTGGAGAAAGGTATTTCTGACTGTCAAGAAGGGTCCCGTCCAAATCCAACGCAATTAACCGAATCTTTTTCATTAGATAAAATGTTCTTCCTTTAGTATTAATAAACCATCTTTATTATATTTTGAGGAAAAAAAGCCTTTAATTGCTTTTCCTAACGATGGTTTTTCTGCCCTATCTGCTGCCTCTTCAATCAATGCTTCTGCATTGGCTTTCGTGAGACGAAGACCGTCCTCTTCCATTATCTCAATTCTCTCATAAAGGGCCAGCATACTTTTCCCTGTAATACTACAGTCAATATCAGTGGCGTATTGACAGGCATATTTAGCAAAATCATCAATATCCATCTCTTCATCAAAATCTTCAGGGTCATTTTCATCATACATATCTTGACCGTCTGGCGCTCGCATCGCCAGATCCCGCATTGGTATCACGCGACGAACCGGTCGATCATCTATCACATTTTCAGACTCTTCTGCCCCATACTCTTGTGAATGTATATTATCATCTTCCTCCGGCTCTGAAGGTTCCGCCATGAATTCGCTTTGTTCATATTGGGACGGATACATAGAGATAGTATTTTCTGGCATATCATATTCGGAATAATTTCCCCAATGATCTGGATTCTCCGTATTATATACAGGTACTTCTTCCTGAGGCATTTCTACTGGTATCTCCACCACATCCTCTTGACGAATGAAATCAAACCATTCTGCCAGTGAATGATGCTCTGCTTCCAGTATACTAATCTGTTGGGGATTATCAATCAAAATCACCCGCATTCCCGTGTGATCCCGACTGATCAAATGTTCCATTTCTCCAATCGTTTCTGATGTCATATCTCCGGCATCTTCAACGACTAAGTCTTTTCCTGCTAACTTTTCTGAACTTGCTAAAACTCCTCGTTTGTTTAACCCCGCACCACTAATTTTAGCTATCGGATTTTTAATTCCCGTAAATTCCCGAACTTGGCGCATGGCCTCCATTGCAATATCCAACCCCTGTTCAGGAGTTCTGGCTTCAATCATTAAATGTATCGCACGCCGACTCGCTCTAGAATTTGACTCTGATGAAACACTAGTATCTCCATACTGCTGTGCACTTGAACTTTCTTCTGGCATTGTGTTTTTTCTCATCGGTTGGTGTTCGATTCCAGAACGCCGGATATCTCCCAGTACCTGAGTTTTTCCCAGAGCATCATCTTCCGTATAAGTGTGTGGTTCCATCTGGGACATTTCTCTGGCAAGATAAGCTTCTGTCTCCGCTTGCTTCACTTCTGCAACAAGCACATCCTCCTCATAAGAAACTTGCAAAATATCCTTTTCTTCTGAGATCGGTTCGGATTTTTCGGGGGATTCTTTTTCCTCCGGCAAAGCTACCTTAATATTTTGTTTTATCAAAGACTCTTTGTGTTCTTGCTCTGATACGGGAATCGGGGAATACTCTTCTTCCCCTTCCTCTTCCTGGAAGGACTGCTCAACCATCCGCAACCGCTCTACATACTTCTCCCGATTATCTACCAAATCCATCTGATATTTGCTCAAAGGCGCATGTTTCAACTTTAAATCTATCGCTTTATCCACATATTTTCCCAAGCCAAACATCAAGGTAAGACGATCGCAAGTATTAACGCATCGAGCTGTATCGTTATTTTCATGATACAACAATGCCAATTCATATAACCATTTTTCATCTAATTCTTCTGCCGTATAGCTTTCCAACGAGTGAATCATCTGCTCTGCTGGTGCTCCTTTTTGCTTCAGAATCATATAACGCAACAAATGTTGGCGCGGATCATCTCCTGCCAAATCACAAAATTCTCTATAATAATCCTCTGCCTCTTCCGCACTTTCTTCTTTTAACGCCAACTCTGTCAGTTTATAAAGGAGACGTTTACCAATGGGAGCACGTTCGTATGCCAACAGCAAAATCTCTTTGGCAATTCCATACTCTTTATTTTTTTCATACACCTGTGAAATCATAGAAAGTAAATTCGCATTGGAAACCCGTTCCCATTCTATCGTATCCGCAATTTTTTTGGCAGTTCCATAATCACCTTTGTTGACCATTTTTCGAATCTGGTCAACTTTAAGATTGAACTCGTATTTATCCATTCTTTTGCACTCCTTCAGTCTTCCTCCCAATCGTCACCATTTACTGAACTCATAAAAGCCCGGCCGCCTTAAAGCTCCACACGTCCTTCCAAAGCTCGCAACAAAGTTACTTCATCTATATATTCCAGGTCTCCGCCTACTGGTACTCCACTGGCAATTCGGCTAACCCGAATTCCGGTGGGCTTCACTAGCTTGCTGATATACATGGCAGTCGTCTCTCCCTCCAAACTGGAATTGGTAGCGATAATCACCTCGTCTACCTCCCCTTGCAAACGCTGCATCAACTCTTTTAAGCGAATATCTCCAGGGCCAATTCCTAACATTGGAGAAATTGCCCCATGTAGCACATGATAAATCCCTTCATACTTTCCCGTCTTTTCATATGCTGCCAAATCCCTGGTATTTTCCACAACCATGATTATTTTATGATCTCGTTTATTACTACTACAGATCGGGCACACCTCCTGATCCGTCAAGGTAAAACACTCTTTGCAGTAGCGAATATTGGCCTTGGCACTAGTAATGGCATCTGCCAAATGGCTTACTTGCTCCTGCGGCATATTGATAATATGAAATGCCAGACGCTGCGCAGATTTGCTTCCCACGCCTGGCAACTTGGATAACTCTTCAATTAGTTTTGTAATCTGACTGCTATAGTAATCCATATCAGAAAGGAAATCCTCCGCCTATATTGCCAAGTCCGCCACTGAGCTTTGACATTGCTGCTACGGAATCCTCCTCTGCTGCCCGCAGCGCTTCATTGACAGCTGCCACTACTAAATCCTGCAACATTTCAATGTCCTCTGGATCTACAACCTCCTCCGCAAGCTTTACCGAAACCACCTCTTTTTTGCCAGAAACGGTCACAGACACTGCCCCACCACCTGCAGAAGCTGTATATTCTTTTTCTTCTAATTCCTGCTTTGCTTCCTCCATCTGTCTTTGCATTCTCTGTGCCTGTTTCATCAAGTTACTCATATTTCCTGGCATTCCTCCCGGAAATCCACCTCTCTTTGCCATAATGCATTCCTCCTTTCCCTTTCTTAAAAACTTCCATAAAAATCAGTCTTCAATCGTAATATCCATGTGGATAGCATTTTTCAATTCTTCATCGCTGACATATACTGTATTCATTGGCTCTTTGGCATCTCTTTTACGAACCTTAAAATATAAGTCTTTTCCGTAATGCTCTCTAATATAAGTTTCCAAAGTGCCTAAAACCGTAGCTCGACTTCCGATAGCATAGCTGTCCTCACTGCCAAACACAATGCACAAACAGTTATCTCCGCCAGGCTCAACTATGGTTTCCCGAAATGCCGGACGAATAGAGCCACCCAAATCTCTTACGATTTTCCCCCAATCCCGGCGAACTAAAGTCAAATCTTCTAGTTGTGCTTTCGGAATTGCCACTTCCCTTACCGATATTTCAGCCTCTGCTAGTCGCTGTTTGGATGTTTCATCTGCTGTACGATTCTCGACTACCCCGACACTTCCTGGCATTTCATGCCCGTCATGGTTTTTGATAGCTATCATACCTTCCGCCATGCGACTTTCTAATTCAGTAATTCTTTGTATGACAGAATCCAAACTGTACTCCATCTGTGGTCGAGTTAGTCGAATGAATGCCATTTCAATCAAAACTCGTTTCTGGCCTACATAACGCAGTTGATTAGAAAGCTCCGAAAATACTCGTATATAACGCATCAACGTTTCTTCATCAATCAGCTCTGCCTCTTCTTTTAACTGCCGTAAATTATCTTCTGACATATCCAGCATATTCTCTGCCTCCTCTGCTGTCTTTAGCAACAGCAAATTCCGCAAATACCAGATAAAGTCAATGACAAACTGTCCCAGTTCTCGCCCTTGGATTGTCAGCTCTTCTAATTTTTGAATGCATTCGGTGGTCTGTCTAGTAATAACTGCACGAAGCAGTTCACTAAACACAGACGAATCGACTGCCCCTAGCACCTCCAAGACATTATCATATGTCAGACGTGTTCCATAATGAAATGCTACACATTGATCCAAAAGACTCAAAGCATCCCGCATCGATCCATCTGCCATCTTTGCCAGATAAGTCAACGCCCGCTCTTCTACCGGTATCTGCTCCGCTTCCGTCAATTCTTTGAGACGAGCAGCGACAGTTTCAATCGATATTCTTTTAAAATCATATCTTTGGCACCGGGACAATACAGTAACCGGGATCTTATTGACTTCTGTGGTTGCCAAGATAAAAATCACATAAGAAGGCGGCTCTTCCAGTGTCTTTAACAAAGCATTAAACGCTCCTGTAGAGAGCATATGCACTTCATCAATAATATACACCCGATATTTTCCTTCTGTAGGAGGATATTGTACCTGTTCCCGGATCTCCCGTATATTTTCCACACCGTTGTTTGAAGCAGCATCAATTTCTACTACATTCATGGAACTTCCTGTGAGAATTCCTCTACAAATCTCACATTCATTACAGGGGCTGCCAGACACAGGATACTCACAGTTCACTGCCCGGGCAAAAATTTTGGCAATACTGGTCTTACCCGTCCCCCTTGTTCCACAGAACAAATAGGCATGTCCGATACGTCTGGATTCTATTTGATTTTTTAAAGTCTGTACAATATGTTCCTGACCTTTAACATCTTGAAATGAGGCCGGACGCCATTTTCGATACAATGCAGTATAGGGCATGGAATTCCTGCCTCCTTATATTTCTTCATCATTCATCACCAAAACTAATACCGATCATCTTTGCTTCTTTGATAATCGAACTTTCCGGATCCACTGTTTTTAGTTTGCCTGCTACTTCCTGCAGTGGTACCGCTGTTATCTCATTCCCATCCACGGCTGCCATATAACCATATTTTTTTTCTCGAATCAAATTAGCTGCCTGAGCTCCCAGCCTGGTAGATAACACCCGATCGTAGGGACAAGGTTCACCACCACGTTGTGTATGTCCTGGCACAGTAACCCGAACTTCCTGTCCAGTACGTTCAGTAATCATCGCCCCAATCTCGTAAGCTACAGACGGATAAACCACCTGATTCTTTTTCTTTTCTTTTAATTCTTTTTTGCTCAATGCCGCATCTTCTTTAGAAATCGCACCTTCTGCTACTGCTAAGATAGAAAAACGCTTTCCTTGTCGGGTCCGTTCTTTAATCGCATTGACCACCACATCTACATCATAGGGAATTTCCGGAAGGAGGATGATATCTGCGCCACCGGCAAGCCCTGCATGAAGCGTCAGCCATCCCACTTTGTGTCCCATGACTTCTACAATAAATACTCTACCATGAGAAGCGGCTGTCGTATGAATACAATCAATCGCGTTTGTCGCAATATCCACGGCGCTCTGGAACCCAAATGTCATATCTGTTCCCCAAAGATCATTATCAATGGTCTTTGGTAATGATACAATATTTAAGCCTTCCTCCCGCAATAGATTCGCTGTCTTTTGACTGCCATTTCCGCCAAGAACAACCAGACATTCCAGACGCAGTTTTTTATAGGTATGCTTCATTGCCTCCACTTTATCTAGACCGAATTCATCTGGAACTCTCATCTGTTTAAATGGCTGACGGGACGTTCCTAATATTGTTCCACCTTTTGTCAGAATTCCAGAAAAGTCAGAGGATTTCAACATATGATAATCTGCATAAATAAGACCTTTATAACCATCTTCAAAACCAATGATCTCTACATCGTCAAACATTTTGTAAAGTGCTTTTGCTACACCGCGCATCGTCGCATTCAGCGCCTGGCAATCGCCACCGCTGGTTAGCATCCCTATTCTCATGGAAGACACTTCCTTTCTTTAATATGAGGATTAACTTAGGAAGGCGAAGATTTGAATAGATCCCACCCATTTTGATATTATAATACAGGATGGAAATGGGGGCAAGGGAAAATTGAGGAGAACTGAAGCGAAAAACCAGAAAAAGACTTATGGCCAAGCAATGTTGCCCAGGCCATACGCCTTTTTCTTTATCTTTTTGTTCGAAATCAAACAATTAAAGATTTCATTATTTTATAAGAATTATAGAATATATAGCGGCATATTGGGTAATGTGAAAGAGTTATTTATCAACTATTATTTCTTCTTAAACAGAGTCATTCTCCAACGACCTTCTTGATTTAGTTTACCGTCTTTGACGGTGAGGTCACGGATTTTGACTCGTGTAAGCTTCCATCCAAATTATAGACAACATAGGCGGCAGAAAGACGATAACTTCCCGCTGGCAATAGTCCCAATTCATAAGATGCTATAGCCATCGATAAGTGATCATTGTCGTCGTTTGTCCACTCGAAGCTTTTAGTATTGTAGTTTTTCCACCTGCCATCGACCAGTCTTTGCAAATTAATTGACATTGTTATGCTCTTCATATCCTGATGACACAAGATTTCCGAATAAATCCCTAATGCCCGATATCCTTCATTTGATAATTGTAATGTTATTGTGGATATCAATTGTCCTCTCGGAGACGCTTCCACACCAACAGAATGTTCATCCTGATACTCTCGTACTCTCATCCCCGCTGCCCCGTTACCCGACTGTGCATAAGCTGTTATCACCGATGAAAGAGTCATTATCATCACTACACAGATTACTAAACATTTTTTGATCATTTTTTTCATTATTTACCTCCAATTCAACGAAACCCTCTTAATAGTACATCAGATTCTCTACAACTTTGACAAATTCCTCTCTTTCCATAATTCCGCAAAGATAATAATGTACATCCTCTCCTTTCAATGCCACACTATACTCTATAACACCATTTTCCAATTCATTTTCTTCTAACTGCAAATTTTTATCCAGCCATTTATTCCATATATCATGACAATCATTTCTATCTGAAATAATTAATCCCATTGTATTGCCTTCTAACAATTTCTCCTCTTTTAAATAAAGACAATTCCCTTTATAATCAAATTGAATAATCACACAATATTCCGTTTCCTTTGTTCCCTGAAATTCCAATCCCTCGGGTATATAATGCAACATTAACACTGGTATATCTAATCTTTGAGAGATTCCAGCATATGCCGCATCTAGCTCATCATAAATAAATTCTATATTCTCATTATATCGTAATCCCACATTCTCACTTCTCTGTTCTGGATATATCATATATTGATATCCATTTCTAGCTACCGAATTAATTCCCCCTCCAACAAGCAGTACGCCAAGAACCGCTGCTATCACTGCTGCTCTTTTGAACTTTTTATATTCTCTGATGACATCCTGATTTTCCCATTTTGTTCGATGATTATACTTCCGTTTACTAATATTCTTTTTGCCTTCCACATTTATGCGGTTCATCAGAAGTTCAAAATCAAATTCTGCTTCTTGTTCCAGCTTCGCCGCCTCTTCCGGATGCTTACGTTTCTCTTCCTCCCATTGCCACTCTGCCTCTGCCATCTCCTTTAACAGGCTTGCATCGTCTGTACCGACAAGCTCCCGATACAGATTTTCTGTCTGGTCCACTTTATCATCTTGTACTCTTTTCACAACGTATTCTCTTTTCTTTCGTAAACTCTTCCACCTAATTTAACAGATACCAAGCCATGAATAGCAATAACCTCCTCTTTTTCCCTGCAAATTCACACTTGACTTTTCTCCCAATCTGGTTACTATATAAAATAGATTCCAAATTCAACCCCTAAACGGAGGTCTTTATTTATGAAAAAGATCGTGTTGACCGGTGGCGGAACTGCCGGACATGTTACCCCCAATTTAGCCCTTCTTCCCTCATTAAAGGAGCTTGACTACGAGATCCATTATATTGGTTCCTACAATGGCATTGAACGCAAGTTGATTGAAGGCGCTGGCATTCCCTATGATGGCATCTCTTCTGGTAAACTTCGTCGATATTTTGATCGAAAAAACTTCACCGATCCCTTTCGTGTTCTGAAAGGATGTGTCGAAGCCATGAAATTAATGAAAAAATATCATCCAGATGTCGTCTTTTCCAAAGGCGGTTTTGTTGCTGTTCCAGTTGTACTGGCTGCCAGACATTACAAAATTCCAACTATCATCCATGAATCAGATATGACTCCAGGTCTTGCCAACAAGCTCTGCATCCCCTCTGCTGCCAAGGTCTGTTGCAATTTTCCGGAAACTCTGGAATATCTTCCAAAAGAAAAAGCTGTCCTTACCGGATCTCCGATTCGAAAAGAATTACTGGAAGGCGACCGCCTCACAGGACTCAACTATTCTGGTCTTTCCGCCAGTCGCCCAATCATTTTAGTTATTGGCGGCAGCCTCGGTTCAGTAGCTGTTAATAATCAGATTCGCAAGATTCTCCCCCATCTTCTAGAAACCTTTCAAGTTATACATATCTGTGGAAAGGGCAATCTGGATGAAAGTTTGATTGGCAAAACTGGATATGTACAATACGAATATGTAGATGCACCTTTGCGTCATCTGTTTGCAGCGGCTGATCTGATTGTATCTCGGGCCGGAGCAAATTCCATTTGTGAAATATTAGCCTTGCGTAAACCCAATATTCTGATTCCTCTGTCTGCTGCCGCCAGCCGCGGAGATCAGATCCTCAATGCTCGTTCTTTTGAAAAACAAGGCTTTTCCAAAGTTTTGGAAGAAGAGCAAATAACAGAAGAAAACTTGCTTCTAGCTATCAAAGATACCTATGAAAATCGTCAACAATATATCTCTGCCATGAAGCAAAGTACATTGACAGATGCTGTCTCTACGATAATCGCTCTTATCTCCTCTTATGCGAAAATGTAATACCACTGCACCATATCTCTCTCTTAACTCAACAGAATATCCGTTATTTACTCCCTTTGCCATATTATCAAACCAAAAATTTGAAATAATCAATTGGGGGAAAGGGAGAGATACGGTAACCTTCCAATGTATGATCTAACAACTTATTGTCATCAAGCGCCTTCGGGAGACGTTTTATGTTTTACAGAAGGACGATATTTCTCTGGTTCTTCCGGACACAGATACTTTCTTAAATATTTTCTCCCTCTTGACAATCTCGCCCGGCAAGCATTGACACTTAATCCCAGCTTTTCACTGACCTCCGTCATCGGACGACCTTCAATCACATAGAGTAGAAATACTTGTGCCCAGTCCTTCTTCATACACCCCAACGCGTTCAACACCTCTTCACATTCCTGATGTTCCAGATAAACGCTCAGATTGTCCCGGCCAAACCGTTCTTCTTCTGAAAACAGGCGCTCTTGTATGGAAACCGGATCATAATAGGTCAGAAGCCAGTTATCTCTTTTTCTAAAATAATCAATACATCGATTTCTCATGATCTTTGCTAATGCTGCTTTTATCTGAGGATCCGTCCAATCCAAAGGATAGTGGCTATAATATGCAACGAATGTTTCCTGCACCAAATCATCAATCTCTGCTTCGGGTATCTTTTTCTTCTTGGCAATAATACGCATTAATGGCATATAATGCATATAAATAGCTCGGAACTGTTCATCTTTTGTACTCATATCTCATACGCTCCCCCATCTTATGTGCTACAATTGTTTCTTTATTCTTTCAGCTGTTTTTTCCAGCTCAGCTACCTCCTCTTTTCCTGGCGTCCATACCACTATCTTTGGCCCACCTTCGTATCGCGGTATTACATGAACATGCAGATGATATACCGTCTGTCCTGCGCTAGCGCCATTATTTTGCACTACATTAAAGCCACTGGCTCCTAGTCCTGTCTTCATTGCCTTTCCTAATTTTCCCGCCAATGGCATAATTTTTGCCATAATCTCTGGATCTGCATCACATAAATCCTTAAAATGAGGCTTTGGCAGTATTAATGCATGACCCTTTGATGCTGGCCCTAAATCCAAAATTACCCGGAAGTCCTTATCTTCATATATAGTTGCTGATGGAATGTCTCCATTTGCTATTTTGCAAAAAATACAATTATCATCTCTCATAATATTAATCCTCCAGCTATATTTCCCAGTATCCTGGTTCTGGTTTTGGTCTTGGTTTACGGTAAAAAACTGCGGCTAAAACAATCCCTGTTACCAATCCTGCCACATGAGCTACATTATCTACACCTGTACTAGTGAATCCAAAAGCAAGCGACAGTATAATGATTATCATCAATTGTTTTGTGCTTAAATCCTCTAAATACCCACGATTGATGGTCACTATATATAAAAGCCCTCCAATGACTCCAAAAATCGCACCAGACGCCCCAGCCCCCACTGTTTGTACAGAACTTTGCAATCCGACAATCAGCGAAACCACATTGGCTCCTACTCCGCAAAACAAATAAAACAGCAAATATTTCCCGCTGCCCAATGCACGCTCCATATTGTCGCCTAACATAAACAAAAACATCATATTGTTGGTAATGTGATGAATTCCAAAATGCATGAACATAGATGTTAACAGACGATAATATTCTCTTTTCTCTACAATCAAAGGAGCATATATTGCTCCATGATGCAACATGAATAAGGTGTCTTCGCTGGATCCTGCTGTCTCTAAATATAAAAAGTAAATAATATTCAAAGCAATCAGAAGGCTATTCATCCATGATTTCTTTCTGTCACGCCATTCCATCTCTATCATCCCCAATTTCCGATGATAGTTCTCTAATTTTTTCCATTGTCGAATATCATCTTCGGTTTTAGCATTATTTTCACAACAATTAGGGCGACACACTAGATAACACCTCAGAAATGCGCGACAACATCCTTATTTATATTATCCACTTCTGGCTAATTACATGTTATCACGCATTTTTGGCATTTTTTCATTTATATCGCTATATTTTCAGAATTTATTTCTTTATTGTAAATATCTGTGTCCAATATCCCAAACCGTTATCGTCTTTAAAATATCCAACTCCGATATTGGTATAGCCCTCATTTAATATATTATCCCGGTGCCCTTCACTAGTCATCCATGCTGCCATTACAGCCTCTGGGGTCGAATATCCATAAGCAACATTTTCTCCACAACTCCGATAACGGATTCCTGTCTGTTCTAGTACCGTACGATATGCACTTCCATCTGGCCTGGTATGCGAAAAACTAGAAGTGAGTTCCTTTGCCCGAACTGCCGCTGCCGAAGATACTTCATCCGACTTCTCTAAAGGTATCAATCCAACTTTCTCTCTCTCCTCGTTTACCAAAGTCACTATCTGACGAATATATGGACTTTCTTGTATCACCGGCTGTACATATTCGGATACCATTCCTATATCTCCTCCTGGTCCTGCTGCCAATGGTACATTTTCATCGGAAATAATAATATTTGATTCTTCCAAGGAAGCAACCGCTTCATCTCTTGCCGGTGTCAAAATACTGGCTTCCTGATTTGGCTGATATATGCTAATTGTATAACTTTTAGCCCAAAATCCAAGTATTGTACCTGTTAATAACATTACTACTGTAGTGTATGCTATAGATTTTTTCATGTATTGTCCATCTCCTCCATTGTCGGATAGGAAGCGATCGCCCCATGACCCATCACACTTTTCCCACAAAACTTATTAGCAAATACTAAATATTGTTGCATTTTCTTTTCTGTCAAACACTCTAAAGTGGAAGCCGTCACACCATCTGCTGATAAACAATACAAAAATGAACCAATAAATCCGTCACCAGCACCTGTTGTATCCACAGCTTTTACTTTCTCTCCCGGTGCAAATGCACAAGCCGCGCGCGTATAACACTCAGCGCCATCAGAACCTTTGGTATAAATCACCAATTTTGTATTACCAGTCAAAAGCTGCGGCAAAGCTTCTTTGATATCTTTACAACCAGTAATAAATTCCAATTCTTCATCTGACACCTTCAAAACATGGGCCATTGGAGCAAATTCGCAAACTACTCTTTTCAATGCTTTCGTGTCCTCCCACAAAGCAAATCGCAAATTGGGATCAAAACTGACTAAAGCCCCTGCTTCTGCTGCATACTGAATCGCCTGACGATGGGCTTCCTTCATCGGAAAATCCCCCAGAGAAACAGAACAAAAATGAAGACCAAAAATATCTGTAAACCAATCCTTTTGAATATCAGAAGCCTCCATCAGCATATCCGCCCCCGGCTTCCGATAGAAAGAAAATTCACGATTACCATCCTCTTTTAAAGCTACGAATGCCAAGGATGTATTGGCCTTTGTTGTCCGCTTTACATAGTTACAGTCAATACCACAAGCAACAAATTCATCTGCAATTTTATCACCAAAAGGATCCTTCCCCAATTGGGTAATCATTGCTGCTTTACCTCCCAGTTTTACATAGGCCCCACATACATTAGCCGGCGCTCCTCCCACAGCCGGGGCAAAAGACGAAACCCTCTTCATTTCTTTACCGGACTCTGCAGGAATAAAATCAATCAGTGCTTCTCCAATCGCCAACAATCGTTTCATAGTTCTACCTCCATGGTAAAATTTTCTAAATTAATAATCTATATATTATCATAATATATTTGCAGAAAAAGAGCAACGAGAATCTCTTTGCAAAAAAATAAGGCTTTCGTAAACAACCACGAAAGCCTTATCCCTTCCTTTTTTCAAAATCATCTTTGTAGAAATTAATCCTCAACGCTGACGATTTCTTTCTTGTTGTAAGAACCGCAAGCCTTACATACTCGATGAGGCATCATCAGAGCTCCACACTTGCTGCACTTTACCAAATTCACTGCGCTCATTTTCCAATTGGCTCTACGCTTATCTCTTCTGGCCTTGGAAGACCGATTCTTTGGGCAAATCGACATGGTTTACACCTCCTTAAACTGTTGAAATATATCCTGGATTACCGACATCCTTGGATCTGGCGAACTGCGTTCACAGGAACAGGCTTCGTGATTCAAATTCACACCACACCGGTTGCAAATTCCTCTGCAATCTTCCCTGCACAACACCTTCATTGGCAGATTCAGCAGCAGTTCGTTACCGATCAACTGGTCTACATCCAGATAATAACCATCCAGATAGGGCTGTTCATCGAGATTCTCTGCACGTTCCTCTCCTGTCCTGCTTAAATCCAGTTCATGATAAAGGTCCAATTCAAAAGGAATATTCACCGGTTCCAGACATCTGCTACAAGGCATACTAAGCATAACATTTGTCTTGCCTTTCAACAAAAGCTTCTTATTTCCTAGATTCCGAATCTGCAATACCACCGGCATCTTGGAAATAATCTCATAAGCACCGCCGGGAGCCTGCAAGCGCTCCATATCAATTGCCACCGTGTAAGCTTTCTCTTTTCCTTCTATAGAAAACAGCTCTGTTAAATTAATCAACATATTATTCTCCTGATACACGCTTAAATATTATACCCAGGCACCAGGCTTTTGTCAACAACTTTTATCCTATTTCCCTTCCGCCTCAATAATAGGAGGAATTTGAGACATCATATTGTCAATATCTTCGAACATGGCACTTTTTGTTGTTCCCAAATCGCTTGCACATTGGATGTGCTTTACCACTTCCTGATATTGTTCCCGGATCTTATCAAAAAATCCGCATAGTACTTGAAGCGCTGTTCGGGAATTCTCTATCACTCCCGAAATTTCTGACTGTACCGAAGCAGCTCCTTCTGCTGCCTGGGTTATTTTATCAAACATGTCATAGGTCTGATTAACCTTCTCCATACTATCGCCAAGCGCTTGTCGCGAGGTATGAATACTTGCATTTAGTTTATCCGTTCCTTGTTCAACATCTCCCACACTAGAATCAACCGATGCTGCCAAATCTTTGATCTCATCTGCCAGCTTTTTTACCTCAGCCGCTACCACAGCAAACCCTTTTCCCTGAGCTCCGGCCCGCGCTGCTTCGATAGAAGCATTCAGTGCCAGAATATTTGTCTGATTTGCGATAGATACAATTTCACTCATGCAGCTCTTGATCTTCTCTACTGCTTCTTGCAGATCCTCAAATGTATTTTTCATCTCTGCAAAATGTTCTTCCACCTGCATCGAGCTGCTCTTTAGTTGCGCCACCTCTTCTTGCGCCTGTTGTACGGACTGATCAACTTTTCCTTTTACTGCTGCAAATTCATTGGATACCTGCTCAATATTAGAAAATGTCTGTCCAAAATCCTGCAGTTTATCCTGGAAATTCCCTGCCTCCTTCAACACATGGTCAAAAGAGCTTTTTACCAGACCAAGCTCCTGCAAGGAATCCACTTCTTTTTGCACCAATTCTTTACGATAACCATTTAATGTATCCATCACAAACAAAACCGGATACAGACTTTTCTCCCCGTTTTGCTTTTTGTCGGTCTCTGTCCGGGATTTCTTCCAAAATGGCATCTTTTACCCCTCCTTTACTCAAAGACCACACAGGTCATTGACTGATTAACAAAACGGTTATTATAATGCTCGCCATATCCCACTAAACCTCCATGGCTGCCCAAAGCACTCATTTCCTGCAAATATTCCTGCATATATCCATTCTCACTAAATAATTTGTAGCGGAATAGACAGTTCACAGAAAACACAGACGAAATCTTCGGAAAATCTCTGCGAATCGTTCGGATAGTCTCTTTCACAATCTCCCGATAATCACCCAACTCCAACAAAACCAAAACATCAGAATCATTCACCTGCCGAAAGCAGGCCAAAGAATCTCTCACCACTTCTTTGATTGAAATAATACAAATATCATCTCCATTAATTTTGCCAAAAGGGTTTTTGAATGTCTGTGTTGAAATCTGTTGCTCTGTCACCTTAAGAATTTGCTGATATACCTGCTTTGCTGGCATCCCGTTCAGTGCTCCCATAATGT
>Ga0137306_102269_pt1 | contig 16657 bp, 19 predicted proteins | sample Inofroosms_March_FD_97187 | JGI IMG/M metagenome (GOLD analysis project Ga0137306, IMG submission 97187) | Mouse cecal microbial communities from Vienna, Austria - N-Acetylneuraminic and N-Acetylglucosamine D2O microcosms_March | ecosystem: Host-associated > Mammals > Digestive system > Large...
TCCCCACCAACACCAAGACCGATGTGGAGCAGATGTCCAACGAAACCTTGCGGGCTATCTGCGACGCAGTAGATGTGCCCATTGTGGCCATCGGCGGCATCAACCAGGGCAACATCCTCAAGCTGGCCGGCAGCGGCGTGGACGGCGTGGCTCTGGTGTCGGCCGTCTTCTCGGCGGAGGACATTGAGGGGGCCTGCCGGGAGCTGCGGGCGATGTCAAAGGAAATGGTGAGCCTATGAGGATTCGCGGCGCGATTTTTGATGTGGACGGCACGCTGTTGGACTCTATGTTCATCTGGGACACCATTGGAGAGGCGTATCTTCGCTCCATCGGGTATCAGCCGAAAGAGAATTTGAACGAGACATTCAAGAATATGAGTCTGCACCAGGCGGCCCGCTACTACCAGACCGAGTATGGCGTAACACGGAGCATCGACGAGATTATGGACGGAGTCAACGCTATGCTGGAGCGGTATTACCGCTTCGAGGTCCCGTTGAAACCAGGTGTGGCAGAACTCCTGGAGCGGCTTCGGCAGAGCGGCGTCAGGCTGTGTATTACCACCGCTACCGACCGGCATCTGGTGGAGGCCGCGCTGGACCGGTGCGGAGTGCTGTCCTGTTTCGGTGAGATTTTCACCTGCAATGAGGTGGGCCACGGCAAGGACGAGCCGGATATCTTTGAGGAGGCCCTTCGCTTTCTTGGGACGGAGAAGGCGGAGACCGTTGTGTTTGACGATGCGCTCTATGCCGTTCGGACTGCGAAAGAGGCCGGGTTCCCGGTGGCGGTGATCTATGACAGCCATGAAAAGAACCAGGAAGGACTCCGTGTATTAGCGGACTTCTACATAGAGGATTTTTCTCAAGTTAGTGCTGAGGATTTTTAGAGGAGTTTCACATGGGTAAGATTGGAATTTTATGCGCCTGTGAAAAAGAGCTAAGACAATTTATCCCGGATATAGTGCAAAAGGCTGTCTCGGAATATGCGATGCACACCTTTTACGGCGGCAAAATCAAGGGAATAGATATCGTAGCGGTATACTCTGGGTGCGGGAAAATCAATGCAGCCATCACAGCGCAGCAAATGATTGATCAATACAGTGTGGATACAATCTTGCTTTCAGGCATTGCAGGCGGGTTGAAAACCAGCACCAAGATATTTGATACTGTTGTCTGCATAGCTTCTGAATTTCGAGATACGGATATTGACATCTATTCCGATTTTCCGGTTCTGGAGAGTCCTGTTTTCCAGGCTGACAGCCATTTAATCGATCTGGCACAACAAGCCGCAAAGGCGGCCGACTGGCCTGTTCATTTTGGCCTCACCACTACAGGTGATATATTTACAGACCGTATCAGCCCCAATGCGCTGTGTATCGACATGGAAACGGCAGCGGTAGCTCATGTATGCTATATGAACCGGGTTCCGTTTCTGGCAATTCGGACTATTTCAGACAATACTGCTGATAATGGACAGGATGTAATTGAGCGCAATTTTGACAGGGCGGCCTATCGCTCCTATCGCTTTGTCATGAAAATTCTTTCTTTTGGGATGATGAAATAATCAGGTAACTCCACAGGTCCTATGGCCGGGTGTTGCAGGCGGCGGACCGGGGGCACCACTCTCCGTCGCTCAATAAAAATAATGCAAAGGAGACACAGCAATGAAAACAGCATTATCAATCGCTGGGACCGACCCCAGCGGAGGCGCCGGGATTCAGGCCGATCTGAAAACGATGACCATGAACGGTGTTTTCGCCATGAGCGCCATCACGGCGCTGGTGGCCCAAAACACCACCGGCGTGCGGGAGATTGTAGAGATGATGCCTGAATTTCTCGGGCAGCAGATCGATGCGGTATTTGAGGATATTCCGCCCGATGCGGTGAAGATTGGGATGGTGGCCTCCTGCGGCCTGATCAAGAAAATTGCGGAGCGGCTGCGCTTCTATCGGGCGAAGAATATCGTGGTGGACCCGGTGATGGTGGCTACCAGCGGCGACCGGCTGATCTCGGAAGCAGCGGTGGACACGCTGAAGACCTGCCTGCTCCCTCTGGCGGCTGTGGCCACGCCCAATATCCCGGAGGCGGAAATCTTGGCTGGCATGGACATCCGAAGCCCAGAGAGCATTGAAGCCGCCGCCAAACAGATCAGCGATGCCTACGGCTGCGCGGTCCTGCTCAAGGGCGGCCACAATATCAGCGACGCCAACGATTACCTCTATGCGGACGGTGTGGGAACGTGGTTCTACGGAACGCATATTGATAACCCCAATACCCACGGTACCGGCTGTACCCTGTCCAGCGCCATTGCGGCCAACCTGGCCAAGGGCTTTGACCTGCCCACATCCATCCGGCGGTCGAAGGATTATCTCTCTGGCGCCCTGGGAGCCATGCTGGATTTGGGGAAGGGACGGGGTCCCATGCAGCATAATTTCAATCTCACCGGCGAATATGCAAAGGAGGCGGAGCAATGAAGACCACGGAGCGGCTTTTAGCTGCAGCGAAAGACATTTGGGCAGCCTATAATGAGCATCCATTTGTATTGGGCATCCAGAACGGCACGCTGGCCCGGGAGAAGTTCAAGTATTACATCATCCAGGATTACCTCTACTTGGAGGAGTACGCCAAGGTGTTCGCCATTGGGATTGCCAAGGCGAAGAGGCTGGACACCATGCGCCTTTTCTCCAGGCAGGTGAATTTCCTGACCGAAGGGGAAATGGACATCCATCGGGGGTATATGGGGGCCTTTACTGTATCGCAGAAAGAACTGACCGCAACGCCTCGCGCCCTGGATAATCTGTCCTACACCTCTTATATGCTCCGGGTGGCTTATGAGGAGGGTGAAGCGGAGATCCTGGCCGCTATCCTGTCCTGTGCCTACAGCTATGAGGTGATTGCCAAGACCATCCTCAAAAATAATCCCAGTGCGTCGGAGCATCCCTTCTACGGGAATTGGATCAAGGGCTATGCCGGACCCGAGTTCTGTGATGGGAATGTTGTGCTGCTGGATACGCTCAACCATTTGACCAGTCGCTACACCGAAGAGCAGCTCCGGCACCTCACAGATATCTTCCTTGCCTGTTCCCGTTATGAGCTGGCCTTCTGGGAGATGGCCTGGAACATGAGCAATTAAGGGGGGGAGGCCGAGTATGAGGCGGTGTGTGATCATCGGCGGGGCGGATATAGGGCGGTACGACCGAATCCGCGCTCAGCTGCGTGCGGATGACTTCTACGTCTGCTGCGACAGTGGCCTAAAGCATCGGCCCGGACTGAGTATTACCCCGGACCTGACTGTGGGTGACTTTGATTCCCATGCAAACCCGCATTTGGACACGGAGACCATTGTGCTTCCCTGCGAGAAGGACGATACCGACACGGTCTTTGCGGTAAAGGAGGCCCTGAAGCGCGGCTTTCAGGACTTCCTGCTGGTCGGGGTCATTGGCGGGCGGCTGGATCACACGCTGGGAAACATATCCCTGCTGCTGATGCTGGATACCCAGGGGAAACATGCCACAGCCCTGGATGATTACTCTGAGATGGAGATTGTTTCAAGCAGGCCGGTACGCATTGAGGACCGGTATCCGTTTTTCTCCCTGCTGAATATCAGCGGCCAGGCCAAGGGCATTACCATCCGAAATGCGAAATTTCCCTTATCCAATGCGGAGATTACCTGTGAGTATCAGTATGGTATCAGCAACGAGATACTGCCGGGGATGACGGCGGAGGTTTCTGTGGGCAGCGGGCGGCTGCTGCTGATTAAGGTGCTGCCCTGATTGTGGCAGTTGGAGATAGGTTTGTTATGCTGAGGGGAAGGAGTGGCTGTGATGTACTCAGTTGAAAACTACAGCAATACCAGATTTAATGTGCAGTTCAATGAAATCCGCAATTTTCTTCAAAAAATGCTGACACCGGCTTTCATGAGCATTTTTCGCTGGGGACGCCTGGATTGGATGATGGCGCATTTGTATCTTGATGTGGAAAGGCTGCCGGAAAATGCCCTGTTTAAGGACAAAGGCGGCAACCTTGTTGGCATGGTAATGTATGACATAGACTTCGAGGATAGGTGGTACGTTCTACAATCAATATCGGATGAATGTTTTCTGCGGCAGATGATTGGATATGTGATCAATAAGGAAACGGATACTGCCGTCATAAAAGCAAACCTAAGCGATATAGCATTTTGTAACCTGCTTGTAAAGGAAGGCTTTGAGAAGCGGTACTCGGGCAGTAAACTGTGCCAAAAGGCGATGAGCAAAAAGGGCGATTGTGCTTTCGGACCTGATCTTCTATATGCGTCCTGGTATGATAAGGTCTTCTGGAATTGGTACGTGGGTCAAAAATAGCAAATAGCAATTTTCGACTTGAAAGAGGAGACTAATTACGATATAATGAGAGTGCTCACTTGCATAGGAGGTGATTACTTTGGATGATACAAGCCAGAAAATCATTGATGCGGCGATGACACTCATAAGAGATAAAGGATATGTTGCCACCACTACAAAAGAAATTGCCAAAAACGCAGGAGTAAATGAATGTACCCTGTTCCGTAAATTCAAAAGTAAAAAGGATATAGTCCTGCATGGTGCAAATCAAGTAAAATGGAGGGCAAATGTCACGCCGGAACTTTTCAAAGGCGTGACGTGGGATTTGCGGTCGGATATAGAAATGTTCATGAGGGTATACATAGAAAATATGACCCCGGATTATGTAAATCTCTCCATAGGTTTAAGAGCGCCGCAGTTATACGAGGAAACAGCCCCTTTGATTATGAAGGTACCGCAGGCATTTTTGTCTGCGCTGACGGAGTACCTTGGAAAGATGTATGATATGGGGAAAATTCCTGAGATGGACTTTAACGCTCTTGCGATGACGGTTCTTTCGTCCACATTTGGATATACATTTTTGACTGCTTCCTTTGGGAACAAACTATCTAAGGTGGAAAAAGAGGAATACATAAAAAACAGTGTAAAGATGTTCGTGAATGGATTAGAACAGTAAAAAATCGGTACTGCCCTATGGCAGTACCGAAAAAACAAACGCTATGCAAGCAAGTACACGCATACAGAAGGAGGTTACTAATGTGGAGATAACAGGTGCAGAATTATTTGTAAAGGCGCTAAAGGAAGAAGCCGTTACAACCCTATTTGCGTATCCAGGAGGACAGGCGATAGATCTGTTTAACGCTTTATATGGGGAAAAGGACATAGATGTCATCCTGCCACGCCATGAGCAGGGCTTAATCCATGCGGCAGACGGGTATGCCCGTTCCACGGGAAGGGTGGGCGTCTGTCTTGTGACCAGCGGCCCCGGTGCTACGAACCTTGTTACGGGAATTGCCACTGCAAATTATGACAGCGTTCCGTTGGTATGCTTTACGGGGCAAGTACCGACAAACCTGATTGGCAATGACGCATTCCAAGAGGTGGATATTGTCGGCATTACAAGGAGCGTCTGCAAATATGCGGTTACAGTACGGAAAAGGGAAGTTTTGGCAGAAATCATCAAAAAAGCGTTCTATATTGCCAGAACGGGAAAAGCGGGCGTAGTCGTTGTTGATTTGCCAAAGGACATCCAGCAGGCATATGGCGACGATTTTTATCCGAAAGAAATATCCGTCCGAGGTTATAAACCCAGCACTTCTGTACATATGGGGCAGCTAATTAAGGCATTGGATATTTTATGCCATGCGAAACGGCCCGTCTTTCTCATAGGCGGTGGCGTAAATATTGCTCATGCAAATAAAGAGATGACACAACTTGCAGAGCAGGCGAACGTTCCAGTTATTACGACTATTATGGGAAAAGGAGCAATCCCCACAACACACAGACTGTATGTCGGCAATATCGGAATTCATGGAAGCTACACAGCTAATTGGGCCATCAGTAACTGCGATGTCCTATTTTCCATAGGAACCAGGTTCAACGACCGTATCACGGGAAAGATAGAGGAATTTGCTGCGGGTGCAAAAATTATCCATATTGACATTGATGCAGCATCCATATCAAGAAACATTGTGGTTGACGTTCCTATTGTGGCGGATGCAAAGGAAGCAATTTGCTCCCTGCTTGAAAAGGCAGAGCCGCTTTCCATTTCGGAATGGGTAAATGAAATCAATCACTGGAAAAAGGAATATCCCACTGATATGGGAAGGTCTGGACTGACCCCGCAAATGGTGGTACAAGCAATCAATGAAATATTTACGGATGCAGTGATCGCTACCGATGTAGGACAGAACCAATTGTGGACAACACAGTTTCTTGAGCTTGACGAAAACAGGCAGATGCTGACATCCGGAGGTTTGGGCACGATGGGCTACGGCTTTCCTGCGGCAATCGGAGCAAGGCTTGGTAATCCCGATAAGGATGTGATCGTTATCACTGGGGACGGTGGTATGCAGATGAATATACAGGAAATGGCTACGGCAGTCGTTTACGAGCTGCCCATCATTATCTGCATACTCAATAACGGATATCTGGGGAATGTGCGGCAATGGCAGGAAATGTTTTATGATAGGCGATATTCAAGTACCTGTATGCGCTACCGGAAAAGTTGCCAGATAGGCTGCAATACACCAGATCGCAACTGCCCACAGTATACGCCCGATTTTATCAGTCTTTCAGAGAGCTATGGGGCAAAAGGGATTCGTGTAACCAATCCTGCGGATATTAAAGATGCTTTATTGAGCGCGAAACAGAATAGGATTGGGCCTACGGTTATTGAGTTTATCATAGACAGGGAAATCAATGTCATGCCCATAGTTCCCCCGGGGAACTCCCTTAACGATATGATTCTGGAGAGCGAGGGATATGGAGAATGAAAAAAAGATGGATATGCTTGTTTGTAGAAAATGAAATAGGTGTACTTGCCCGCATTGCAGGCTTGTTTTCTGCCAAGTCCTACAATTTAGACAGCTTGACGGTTGGGATTACTGAGGACAATACTATATCAAGGATGACTATCAGTTTAACGAGTGACGACAAGACCTTTGAGCAGATAAAAAAGCAGATAAACCGGAGCGTGGAAGTAATCAAGTTGGTGGATTATACGGACAGGCCCATCCACATGAAGGAAATATTATTTGTGAGAGTAAACGGCTGCTCAGATTCGGATATAACCGAGCTGTTTCGGATTTCAAACGTGTTCGATGTTCCTATTATTGATTATGACAGCACTACCGTCCTTTTGGAATGTATCCAGACCGAAAACTGGAATAATGACTTAATCTCTCTGCTGAGCAGGAAATTTTCAAACAGAATTGAGATTGTAAGGGGCGGGAGTGTTGCGGTGGACGCCGTGAGCATATCGGAGAGGTAGCTAAATCAAGATCGGTTTATAGAATATGAGATCGATACCCGCATAAGTAAGATTATGCACTTGTGCTCCATGGAGGGACCGTATTGAGCAGATAGCAATTTTCATGCGTCTATACTACGGCGGCTTTGAGAAATCAGGGCCGCTGTTCTTCTATCCAACACAGGGGACCACTGGTGTATATCCACATCGGGACAGTTCAAGACAATTTGAGTAAAAATTATATACAATTTATATGAAATGATGTTGGCTTCCAGACAAAGGCCACCGTCAGGGGTACAAAAATTGTAAGGAATGCGATTTTGCTCAGAATATTTTCTTTTATCATAACAGGCTCCTTTTAATGCTTATTTCCTTCCAGGCGTTTGCGTTGGGCGGGGCGCAAAGAGATATTTCCTTTCCCATACCGTGCTTTTGTTTCGCCCGGCGTTTTAGCGGATGCGATCAGAAGAGCGGAGATCAGCAGCATCGCTCCAAGCGAGAGCATTCCCATCAGGATATTTGATTGGCTTTCCGCATTGATATACGAGGCTGTATCAAATCCTATTACAGTCAGTGACGCTAAAAATGGGTAAACCTCTCTAAGCACACCGCTTTTGAAGAACATACTGCAATATCCCAATACAAAAGCGATAACAGAACCGCTCATAAAGAGTCCTGAGGTTTTTCCGCAAAGCGCAATGATTGGGAGAACAGCAATATAGACGCAAATTGATAAGCCTGTCATTTGAAGCAGGCCGGTAACCAATACAGATATGCTCAAACCCTGAAGTCCAGTACATACGCCAACGATGATGGCGGTTGTAAGGCTATATAGACCCCAGATAAGAGAAAGCAGGCCAAGGAAGAGCAATTTTCCGGCTAACAGCTTAGAAAATGGTACAGGAACGACAAAAATATTTTTCAACGTGCCGTCTGCGTATTCTCTGTTTATCAGGTATCCGCCGATTAGAGTAAAAATTACAGGCATAAATATCGTGGCGTTATTCCAAATTGTACTATTGATTAGAGCGCTGAGGTCAAAATTAGGGTTTCTGGCTTCCTCAATGGAGACGCTCTGTGTGATAAGGCCAAGCACAGGTGAAAGAGCCAGCCCAATAATGCCGATCAGCAGAATGTGGTATCGCTTTATTTTTTGAAACTCGCTAGAGATGATTGACAACATTGGGAACCTCCTATGTTTCTTGCTTCTGATATATTCTGATAACAATGAAAACGCAGACCGCCGCTTCTGCAAACAGGATCATAAAGATGATAGGCGTTGACACAAAATAAGGGCTCAGACGGTTATAAAAATCGGTCATGATTTTTCCTTGCGGTACTTTGAACTGATATAGCCATCTGAAAATCATCGGAACCGGAATAAACGTAGCAAAATTAGGCCCCAGCGGTTTCATCATAATCGTATCACTGAGATGCAGCGCATATCCCAACAGGGTGTAAAAGAATGCGATAATGACGGAAATAATATAGGATTTGTTACACCAGATGACCAAGATAATACAGGGCAAAGCTGCGGCCCACAGCAAAATTCCGGTACAAACGGTGAGAAATAATTCCAGACTCCAGCCGTTTATGGCGATGCCCTGTGAGAGGGCGAGCGAGATTGAGATTGCGAAGCCGGCCAACTCATAGAAAACCGAAAAGAGAAAGAGAAGGAAGACTTTTGCCATAACTAACCGGCGCTTTGAAACAGGGATGCAAAGAAGATTTTTTAACGTATCGTTGTCGTGCTCTTCAAAAAACAAGCTGGCGGCCATAATCACCAATACTGGAATGAGAAGCAAAAATCCACTTTCCTCTCGAACGCCGCTCATAATGTCTTCCAAGTTCCCATCCGATAAAAGGGCGGCGTTGAAGAACGGGAATAGAACTGAAGTAAAAAGGGCCAGCTTATATGCCCCTTTTCGTCTCAGCTTCAGAAATTCACAGTAGGTAAGTTTAAGCAATTCCCTCGCCCCCTGTTACTCTCTTGAAATAGTCCTCCAGACTTTCCTCACAAGTATGGGCATCCGAGACTTCCAGTCCGCTTGTCACGAAAGCTGTCACGAGTTTTGCTACAGAGATATCCAGGTTGTCTACTTGCAGATTGTGGTCGTCCTGGATGGTAAAGTGGTTCTCATGAAAGGTGTGCTCAAGGATTCTCGCCGCTTGTGCCGCATCGGAGAGAGCAAAATGGATGTGCCGGCTGCTCTTGGACTCCAGTTCTGCAAGACTTTCCTCCTCCAGAAGAGTGCCATGATCAAGGATTCCGATATCGTCTGCTAACAGTGCAATCTCAGAAAGGATATGACTGGATAGCAGGATCGTTTTCCCTCGTTCATCGCAAAGCCGCCGGATAAATGAACGGACTTCCGCAATGCCGATAGGATCCAGTCCGTTGATTGGTTCGTCCAGAATCAGGAGTTCTGGGTCGTGCATGACCGCCAAAGCAATGGCCAGCCGCTGTTTCATCCCCAGTGAATACTGAGAAAAGAGCTTTTTGTCCTGGTATGGCAGCCCCACTAAACTCAGAGCGTCCTTGATTGCGTGCCGGTTGGGTACGCCTCGTAATGTGGCAAATATTTTTAGATTTTCCGTTGCGGTCAGGTTGGGATAGAAACCGGGTGATTCAATCAAGCTGCCGATACGGGGCAGAAGCTTTTTCTCATTGCCACATAGCGGTTTTCCCCAAATATAGACTTCGCCGGATGTGGGCTGGGTCAGTCCCAGGAGCATTTTCATCGTAGTAGTCTTGCCAGCTCCATTTCTTCCCAGCAGGCCGTAAATCCGTCCTTTTTGAACATGAAGATTCAGATCCGCGACGCTTTTTTGTGGGCCATAGCATTTGGTGAGATTATGTGTTTCAATGATATAGTTACCCATAGTACAACCTCCTCTTCGGGCTATATTATATCGTGTAAATATTGCGATAGTCTTACGGGAACCTTGTATTAACCTTGCATTTTGCGTCATCTCTTAATAGTTTCCAGCAAACGGATAAAGTACAAGGCCCCTGCCACAAAAGTGGCGGGGGCCTTCAACTGGTCAAAGGGAACTGCAGGATGAAACTGGTTCCTTTTCCAGGCTCACTTTCTGCTGTGATGGTTCCATTCAGTTTTTCAACGAGCTGCTGCACGATTGACAGACCGAGTCCGTTCCCCTTGCTGGTGCGGCCCTTGTCGCACTTATAAAGGCGGTCGAAGATGTGTTCTAAATCCGTATTTTCCATTCCGATCCCATTGTCTGCTAAAAGAATTCTCATACTGCCCTGCTGTTCCGACAGGGCGAGACTGATTTTATCTGCGCGGCTATGTGTAACCGTATTTTGCATGAGGTTGTTTATAATGCGCATATAGCCGTCTGAATCCAGGTCTACTTGAAAAGGCTGCTCTGGAATATCAAATGTATAGTTAATGTGTTGCTCCTCAAGAATCGGAATCCAATCAATCAGGATACTCCTTGTCAGTGCAACTGCCTCTACTGGATGGACATCCATAGCAAATTCGTTGGAATTTAGCTTGAACCAATCGAACAATATATCGACATATTCTTTCAAATCGTAGGCCTTCCGGCGAGCGGACTCAATATAGCTGTTTCGATCCGCTCCAGTAACAATTCCTTTATGCACAGCGTCCAGATATCCAATCAGGGTGGTAAGCGGGGTCCGGACATCGTGGGAGAGACTGGTCATGAGTTGCTTATTGGCTTCATCAGCCCGCCGGAGCAGAGCGAGTTTGTTTTCATAGGATATTACAACTTCGTTGATTTCAAATGCGAGGGATGCGGTGAGTTCATGCTCTCCGGCTAATATCCGTCTATTGCCGTTCCCCGCTTTGATGTCCGCTAAAGCCTCAGAAATCAAGGCGATCTGTTTTTGGGTTTTCCAAATGACAAAGCAAGAAATGGAAATTGCTATTACAGCAGCAGCGATAGAGAGAACGGCGATTAAATTCATATCCAAGATCACACCTCTTTATTGAAACGGTAGCCGATTCCCTTGATCGTTTGAAGATACCTGGGGGTTCCGGGATCTTCCTCCAGCTTTTTCCGCAACCGGCTGATGACTGCCATGATGTTACTGTCATCATAGACATATTCCCCGCCCCATACTTCTTCATATATTTGCTGCTTGGTCAGAATCTTCCCCTGATGTCTGGCACAAAACAGGAGAAGGTCAAACTCTTTGGGATGAAGTCCAAAAGTTCCGTTAGCTGAAGTGATAGAGCGGGTGTCCAGATCGATGGTCAAGCCGTCGAAGTGGAGCTGCTGTGCTTCGGCTGGCTGATTAAACCGTGTATAACGGCGTATTAAAGAAATGACCCGGGCAACCAACTCATCCATATTGAAAGGCTTCGTCAAGTAGTCGTCCGCACCTGCCCGAAGCCCTCGAACCTTCGATACATTATCATTTTTGGCAGTAAGCATCAAAACAGGAAGGCTGCTCAGCTGTCTGATCTGCTCAAGCGTTCCAAAGCCATCCAGCCCCGACATCATAACATCCAATATAACGAGCTGGTATTCCCGCTTTTTTACTGCCTCTAACCCAGAGATTCCGGAATGACAATAATCTGTCTCAATTTTTTCCTGTAGAACACTCTGCTTGACGATTGCGCAAAGTTCCTTGTCATCATCTATCATCAAAATTCTGTGCACGATTGGTGTCTCCGATATATATCTTGCTGATACACATTCACATAATCCACTTCGATGCGGTTACGTTCATTTTTGATATTTTTCAGGTCATACAGGTTGAGCATAAGCTGCATTGGATAGTTTGGACTCTGGTGAATAACCCGTATTTTTTCTCCATTCAGATAAAACGCTATTTGCTGTTCCTCCCACTTTACGGAGTACACGTTCCAGTCACTGACACAGATATCAAAATGATGCTCGTAAAATTCATCCACAAGATTAGGGTCCCCAAAGGAATGTATGCCATATCCGATTACTGCGGACTTTTCCGCCGCCTGCCAGCCTTTTAATTCAAACAGACAGATCTCCGACGATTGCTCAGGTGTCTCTTCGACTCCGATCATCCATAGTGCCGCTACATTTTCTTTTGAGATATGGCAGCGCACCCTGCACTCAATATAGCCGTACAGTGGGGTGATTTTCAATTCCCTCGGCTGAAACTCCCGGACAATCAAGCCCTCTGTAAAATGGTGCTGGCCAACACTGCTCCCAATCTCTCCAGAGAAAACTCCGGTCTGCAGGTTGGACACCCGCACGCTGCCGTTCCATTCGGGACACCATGGCTCCTGTGTATCAGCAATATATAGAGACAGAATGCTGTTTTGAATTGTATAGCTGGGTATGGTATTCTTCCGTGAACTCCATTGAGGCAGGTAGGTCGGCAGCCAGTAGTCCGTATTCAACTGTTTTTCATCAAAATCATCGCACATTAGCAGCGTATATCCATCCATATCCGCAGGCATCTCCATTCTTCAAAAGTAAACTGGGCATGAGATGTGAAGATTATAGCGGTTTTTCAAATTCAGTTCAAGGCCGGTTAGCTGATAATCCTATCGAAACGTCAATTTATACACAATCCATATGTGGTTGAGATGTAGTTTATACAGTCATCCGGTAACATGACACCGAATGCCCTTTCAGTATGTAACCTCCAAACGATAAAATCCCACATAAGAGAAAAAGGGAAAATGCAGCTGTTATGTTGCTTTACGTTTTTTATGAGCATCTCACATATTTGACAAAGGAGGATTTATCTTGCTCCAAGTTTTAATTGTAGAGGACGAAAAGCCCATCTCTAACCTGATCCGTCTCAGTCTGACCAAGGAGGGCTGCCACTGCACCTGCGCTTTTGACGGCGCAGCTGCGGCGGACCTGCTGGTGGATCATCACTATGACCTGATTTTGCTGGATGTGATGCTCCCGGAGATTGACGGCTTTGAGCTGATGGAGTACATCCGTCCAATGAAGGTTCCGGTCATCTTCCTGACGGCGAAATCGGCGGTCAAAGACCGGGTAAAGGGCCTGAAGCTGGGGGCGGAGGACTACGTCGTCAAGCCCTTTGAGGTCATTGAGCTGCTGGCCCGCATCGATGTAGTCCTGCGCCGGTATCAAAAGACGGACATGGTACTGGAGATTGGCGGACTGAAGATCGACACCGCATCCATGCAGGTATGGCGGGACGAGGCAGAGATCAGCCTGACCAAAACGGAGTATGAGCTGCTGCTCCTCTTCGCCCGAAACCCCCGCCGCGCCCTATATCGGGAAACCATCTATGAGCGGGTATGGGGCGAACCGTATCCCTTTGGAAGCAAGGCGGTGGACATCCATATCCAGCGGCTGCGCAAAAAGACCGGATGGGAAACCTGCCTTCACGCTGTGAACAAGATCGGCTACCGGCTGGAGGTGGAGCCGTGAAGTTCCATTTGAAGATGACCCTGTGTATGCTGGCGGTGCTGGCCGCCTTGTTTGGAGCCGGAGGCAGTCTGCTGATCTCCGAATCCTTTGAGGACTCTCTGGAGCGGGAAAAGACGGCGGCGCTGGGGGACTACCGCATGGCCTGGGGCACCCTGCAGATCGTCAACAGCATGGATACCTACCTGGACAGGGACGCTATCGTCAAGACGATGGAGCAGTTATACCAGCAGAACAGCGCCTCCTGGTCGGCCCTGCGGCTGTCTACCGGGGATGAAGTGCTGTATGAGAACAGAGGGACGCAGTCCTCATTGATTCAGACTGCCTGGTCCATTGAGGATCCTACGCCTGGCATCTGCCTGTTCCGCATCCTAGACAACGGGGCCGGGGCGCACTTTCTGGTCTTTTCCGGGGCAGTCGAGACCAATGGAGATGTTCTCTATCTCACTACCAGCCATGATGTTTCCGCTCTATACACAGCCCGGCAGGCCCAGCAGCACACCTATCTCCAGGTATTTTTCCTGATGTGTGTTCTATGCGCGGCGCTGTCCTACACGGTGTCGCGGCTGCTGACCGCCCCGCTGGGCGGGCTCTCCCGGGCCTCCCGAGCCATTGCCGCTGGCAATTTTGCCAGCCGGGTGCGGGTCCGCTCCAATGACGAAATCGGAGCCGTATCCACGGACTTCAACACCATGGCGGAAAAGATGGAGCAGACCGTCTCCGAGCTGAACCGGGCTGTGGAGGAGCTGCACCAGGCGATGGAGCGGCAGGAGCAGTTCACCGGCAGCTTCGCCCATGAGATGAAAACGCCTATGACCTCCTTGATTGGCTACGCGGAGCTGCTGCGTAGCGGGACGCTGACCCCGGAAGAGCAGTTGGAGGCCGCGGACTACCTGTATTCGGAGGGAAAACGGCTGGAGAGCCTGTCACACAAGCTGTTGGAGCTCCTGGTCCTGAAACGGCATGACCTGCCCTTCGCCAAAGTCTCTCCGGCGGAACTGATTGAGGCGCTGGTAGAGAGACTGCGGCCGCTGTACGCCGCCAAAGGGATTCGTCTGTCCTGCGTATGCAAGGCGGGGGCCTGCCTGATGGATGCAGACTTGGTCTGGTCCCTGCTCTTGAACCTGGCAGACAACGCACAGAAGGCCATAGAGCAGGGCGGGGAAATACAGTTTCGGCAGGAGATGCTGGCGGACGGCTGCCTCATCCATGTCCTGGACAGTGGCCGGGGGATCCCACCCCAGGCGCTGGAGCATCTGACAGAAGCCTTCTACCGGGTGGATAAGGCCCGGTCCCGGGCACAGGGTGGTTTCGGTCTGGGACTGTCCCTGTGCCGGGAGATTGCCGCTCTCCACAACGGCAGGATTCGATTTGAAAACCGGCCAGAGGGTGGCGCCTGCGTGACGGTGGATCTAAGAGGGGGCCGGCCATGAGAACAATCAAACGATATATCCTCCCGCTGTTTACGTTCGTGCTTATTACTGTGGGCGCGGCGATGCCCCTTGCAGTTTCGCAAATGCAGGACAGCCGGATCAGCAGCCTGCGGGAAGAGTTCCTGCTTAATACGGTTAATCTGACGCTCCAGCAGGATGTTGGGGTAAGTCCGGTTCTCCGCCTGATTGCAGGAGAGTGTAACAGCATCCTGTGGGAGGAGGAAACAAAGCTCACCGAACAGGATGCAATCGAAGCCGCTAAGGCGGTGCTAACTGAAATGGAGGCCATGGACCTATTGTCTGTGGGCGATTTGGCACTTATACGAGACGCAGAGGGACGAGCTGAACCGATTCTCTTAATTGGCGGCGACGGCAGCTCCGCACTGGTTTGGAACTGTTATTCGTACAGCGAGAATGTGCCATACCAGATGTGGATTGATGACACGACGGGTAAGGCCGTACAGTTTCTGGTGAGCAGCCCTACGCCCCGAGATACGGATGCCGCCCACGCCCTGGCTGCAAACTGGAACATATTCTTTCAGGGCTACTATGGAATTGAAATTGTCAGTGTGAAAGAGGAGTCTCAAGGCATTGATTCCGGCGGCATTCTATACCAGTTCGTTTTTGGGGCTGATTTGCAGGACGGCTTGGATGTCTGTGAGCTGGAACTGAAACTGTTTGGCGGCTTAGCGATCTTTAAGTAAAATGATGCAGTTTCGTTGCCGGAATGTTAATGGTTCTTTCTATCCTCCCGCTATGATAAAGGCATCTCAAATAAAGAAGGTGCTTATCATGAACCAAGGAGAAGTGATGATGCGGTCTCGCGGCAAACGTGTGCGCAGGCGTAGACGCAGACGGAGCAGAGGATTGGGGAATTGGTTTCTCCCTGTTTCGGCTCTTTGCTTTCTGCTTGCGGTTTGCATCATGGGATTCAAACCGGACGCCTCAGCGCAGGGTGATTCCACATCACTGGCGAAAACCGCTTATCAGCCCAATAGCTCCACCCAGACCAATCCGGATTCTGCCACAGACACGCTCAAGGTTATCGAGCAAGGTGCTTCTACCCAAACTGACCCAAATTTTTTCCCGCTGCAGCCTGAGCCTTCAGTCGGCGCCCAGCAGGATCCCAGTTCCACATCGCCAGAGGCCAGCGGCAGCCCCAAAACCACCACGCCAGACAAAGATAGCTGGAATCTGCTTCTGGTAAACCCCTGGAACCCGTTGCCGACAGACTATTCTCTCTCCCTGACAGAACTGAAGAACGGGCTCTCAGTGGATAGCCGGTGCTATCCGGATTTACAGGCCATGATGGACGCTTGCCGGGCGGATGGTCTGTCCCCAGTCATCTGCTCCGCCTACCGTACACAGGAGTACCAGGAGAAGTTGTTCCAGAATAAGGTTGACCGCCTGATAGCACAAGGATACTCTGAGGCTGACGCCCCAGTGGAGGCAGGGAAATCTGTGGCAGTCCCAGGTACTAGCGAGCATCAGTTGGGACTGGCAGTGGATATTGTGGACATCAATAATCAGCATCTGGATGAAACCCAGGAG
>Ga0137306_102271_pt1 | contig 16640 bp, 14 predicted proteins | sample Inofroosms_March_FD_97187 | JGI IMG/M metagenome (GOLD analysis project Ga0137306, IMG submission 97187) | Mouse cecal microbial communities from Vienna, Austria - N-Acetylneuraminic and N-Acetylglucosamine D2O microcosms_March | ecosystem: Host-associated > Mammals > Digestive system > Large...
GACTTCTCACAATTCTGGCGATCCTGGATTTGCATTTCTCTTACTGCTGATACAAATCCACCACACAAAACTGATTTCCATTGATCAAAATCCTTCTTTCTGGCGCTGAATCCTCAGTTCCTTCCTCCTCTTTGCTGCCTCCCATTCTGCTTTTTCAGCCTCAGTTTAAAAAAAGAATGCGCTTCGCGCATTCTTCGCGCCCGAGCGGTGCCGTTCACGGCTAATTATACCTCCGCGAGGTGCGCATCCTGCCCGGAGGGCTTTTTGTGATATAGAAATCCGGAAGAATTTTGGTGTTAGTATATAAATGTAGACAGAAAAAGTTGAACAACCTATACTATCAAATGAAAGAGCAAAGGAGATGTTCAATATGGCGAAAAGTCAAAAATCTTACACTCCGGAATTTAAACAGCATACGATAATGCCTGCATTGAATATTGGTTACATAACACCACAGCAGAAAGAGGATGAGGAACTTAAAAAAGCAGCATAATCTTTCGACTTTTTTGTCCAAAGTATTGACATAGATCCAGTATAAGCATCTACGTCAAACTCAATTTCTCTAACTCGTTTTCGCATATGAACTTCTTTGGGGGCAATATTGTTATTATTGTACCAAATCACACACATTTCTACAACTTTTAGTTCAGAAAAATTTTCAGACTCCGACACCTTCTCCGAAAAGATCAGAAAAAGTCTCTGCCTGTGCAGAGACTCCTCCTGTTTCAATTTATGCGTTATGAGCGTAACTAGCGGAATAGGGCAGTGCCAAAAGTCTGTCGATATTCAAACGTCCCCATCCCTGATGGCTTTTCGGAAGCCCCAGATCATCGCAGCTTTCATACAGACGGAGCTTCGCCTGTACATTGGTCATCTGCGGGTATTTTTCCAGCAGAAGGGCCATGGCGCCGGACACCATGGGCGTGGCCATGGATGTGCCGCTTTTCATCGTGTAGGGCTTCGGATGGCGGGGGCTGATCACATTGCAGGAAACGACGTTGAAACCGGAGGCCACCACCTCCGGTTTTACGATGCAGGTCTCTGCCACCGGCCCTCTGCCGGAGTAATCAGACATAACCGAGCCGGCCACCTCCACCGCCTTCACATCGTCATAGCAGCCTACGGTAATCACTTTCCTGCTGATTCCAGGCGTCGTCACCGTATTCTTCTTTGGCCCCCTGTTCCCGGCAGCCACCGTAACGATCAGCCCTTCTTCCCACAACTGCTCCACGGAACGGATCAGCACCGACTCGTCACCCGGCTCCTTCGGAATGGCGCCCACGGAAATATTCACAATCCGAATCTGATACTGCCGGTGATACTGAAGCACCCAGCGCAGACCCGACAGAACACATTTCAGGCTGCCGTTTCCCTTCCGGTCCAGCACCTTTAAGGCGGCAATCCCGCACTCAGGCGCAATCCCTTTAAACCGCCCGTTCGACGCTGCGCCGCTGCCTCCCACGATGCCGGCCACATGGGTTCCGTGGCCATTGTCATCGTAAAGCCTTTGTTTTCCTCTGACAAAATCCCGGAACATCAGGATACGGCCGTCAAAATCCGGATGGCGTGAAATCCCCGTATCCAGTACAGCCACATTGACCCCTTTCCCGGTAAACCCCCATTTATGATTCAAACCAACCATTGATGGCATCATTTTATTATGGATATTGCTTTCTTTTCTACTATCATATTCCAAAAAAGGCAGGGCCGTGCGTCCCTGCCTCCATACCCTGTATTCCGTTTTAAAAGCTTATTTCCCGGACCCCAAATCCGTATAAGGAGCCAGCTCCAGGCGGATGAAATAGCCCTGCTCGTGCTCGCACACCGGGCATTTCTTCGGCGCTTCTCTGCCGGTAAACACGAAGCCGCAGTTTAAGCACATCCAGCCGGTTTCCACCGAAGATACAAACAACTGGTTCTGAGCCATGTACTCCGCAAATTTTCCGAACCGGTCGCCGTGAATTTTTTCGATGTCCCCGATACGGAAAAAAGTATCCGCAATCCTCGGCAGTCCTTCGCTTCTGGCCTGCTCGCCGAAGCTTCTGTATACGTCGTCATGCTCCTCATATTCATTGTGCTGGGCATAGCGCAGAAGCTGGCTTACGTCGCTGCTGATATCCACCGGATACGTGCCGTCAATCTTGATGGTTTCTCCTGCCAGGCTGGTAAGATATTTGTAAAAAACTTCCGCATGCTCCTTCTCCTGATTGGCCGTAAACCGGAATATGGCCTCGATCACCGGCAGACTCTCCTTTTTCGCCCGGCCGGCCGCCATCTCATACCGGTTTCTGGCCTGGCTCTCGCCCGCAAAGGCCCGCATCAGATTTTCAATGGTTTTTCCGTGTTCGTTTCGATTTAAAATTTCCATTTTGCAGATTCCTCCTGTTTCCACTACTTTGCGCAGCCCTGCCGGATACGCCCGGTTTCAGCCTGCTGCTGTCAGTTCGCTGTTAATATATAAGAATCCGCAGTAATCCTGAAATTATACTCAGAAATATACTTATTTGCCAAATGATTTGCCATTAGCCGGAAATACCGGAACAACGCCGGCAGATCCTTTCGCCGGCAGGCATATGTACCGAAATTTTGAAAAAGAATTGTAAAGCGGCCCGGTTTGGTATATGATAGCAGAGGTAGGGTCAAACTATTGTATACATAAGAAAGGATGGACTGCTATGAGTCAGAATGTAACTTACTTGGATCACCCTTTGATTCAGCACAAAATTTCCATGCTGAGAGATATCAAAACCGGAACCAATGAATTTCGGAAGCTGACGGAAGAAATCGCCATGCTGATGGGCTATGAAGCGCTGCGTGACCTTCCTCTGGAAGATATAGAAGTAACCACGCCGCTGGAAACGTGCCGGACCCCGATGATCACCGGAAAAAAGCTGGCCATCGTTCCGATTCTGCGGGCGGGCTTAGGAATGGTAAACGGCATTCTGGCCCTGACGCCCACTGCCAAGGTCGGACATATCGGCCTGTACAGGGATCATGACACCCATGAGCCTCATGAATACTACTGCAAGCTTCCCAGCCCTATTGAGCAAAGAACCATCGTGGTGCTGGACCCGATGCTGGCCACCGGCGGCTCGGCTGTCTCCGCGGTGGATTTTATCAAGAAACACGGCGGGAAAACCATTAAATTCATGTCCATTATCGCCGCTCCGGAAGGGGTAAAGCGGCTGTGCGACGCTCATCCCGACATTCAGCTTTATATCGGCCACCTGGACAGAGAACTGAATGAAGATAAATATATCTGCCCCGGCCTGGGAGATGCGGGCGACAGAATTTTCGGAACCAAATAACGGCAGACGGCATAAAAATCCGAAAATCAGATCAATCAAACCGTTATACGACAGGAGAATATCATGAAATTAATGTTTGCCTCAGATATCCACGGCTCCGAGTGCTTCTGCCGCCGGACCCTGGAACTGTATCAGGAGGAAAAAGCCGACAAGCTGATTCTGCTTGGCGACCTTCTGTACCACGGCCCCCGCAATGATCTGCCGGAAGGCTATAACCCCAAAGGCGTAATCGCCCTCTTAAACGAAGCCCGCGAGCATCTGCTCTGTGTCCGGGGAAACTGTGACGCGGAAGTGGATCAGATGGTGCTGAATTTCCCGATTCTGGCAGATTATATGACGATCTATGAAGCCGGCTGCATGTGGTTTATCACCCACGGACATATTCACAACCTGGAGAACCTGCCGCCTTTGAAGCCCGGCGATCTGCTGATTCACGGCCATACCCATATTCAGGCCATGGAACCGGCAGGACAGATAATCTATATCAATCCCGGCTCCGTTTCTATTCCGAAGGCAGGAAACGCCCACAGCTATATGATTTATGAAAACCGGGAATTTACCATAAAAGACCTGGAGGGAAATCCGATCCGGGGACTGACGATCTGAGTTTCCGGAACCGTCCGGGCCGTTCAAACCACTGTGCATATTGAATTGGTTCAATCAATCGGAAACATATCGGAGGGCCACTGATTCAGTGTCCCTCCAAATATTTTTGCCTATGTTCCGTCATATCGGCGGCCCTGCGCTTTATGACCGGCCGGCCTTTTTTGCGCCGCCGCCGCTTATATCAGCGACTGCAAAATCATAATATGATATTCCTCGTCCTTAATAATCCGCATCAGCACGTCGTTTACCCCCTGATCCTGAATCATTTTCATATGGGCTCTGTACTGATTAATCGCGGCTTTTTCCGCTTCGATATCCGCAATCACCATCTTTTTCGCCTGCTCCGGAATATTGAGATGCTCCGGCGTCCACATCCACCGCCGCCCGTTCTGATATTTGGCCGTGAAATCAATATTGCCGCCAAGCAGCACGATCATCTCTCCCAGCTTCTGCAGATGCATCATCTCCGCCATAGCCAGCCCCAGCATGGTCCTGGCAGTCTGACAATTCTGTATGAACAGCCGGTTCTCATTGTTGACATACTGGGTAATGGCAGACAGCTCCGACACGGAACCGCAGTAATCCACACTGAGCAGATTGGCATATACCTGATTCTGGCCGCTGACCTGCACGGGCGGATAGGGCAGATCCATCATAATCGGCTTTATGCCGGAAAAACTGCAGGTATTCGTCAAAATGGTTTCTTTTTCATCCATCACGCAAAGTTCTCCCCATACGAGTTATATCCCTATATATATGAGAATTTTGCAATTATATGACGTTTTTATGCCAGTCTTTCAGCCTATTTTATGCTGCGCTTTCCATTCTCCCTGTGATTCTTTTCAGGCCGTTTTTCACATCATTCTTCCGTATCGGCAACCTTCTTCGCCACAATAGCCAGCCGGCCATTCTCCACGCTGTACTCACAGGTTGACAGCGTAACAAGCTGATCTCCAAAGGATGCGCCGGCTTCGATTTCATAGAGAGACAGCGCTTTTACATTGTCCACATAGTTCTGAAACTCTTCCGGATCATCGGAGCCGAAAAACTGATAATATTTAAAATCCGTATCTGTGGTGTAATATACCTTTGACAAAAAGACAGAGATAATTTCATAACGCCCCTGGGCATAAAGCGTGTCAAATTCAATATAAGGATGGGCCTTATAATAGTCCTCCGACTTATACTCCATCAGCTCGCCGAACATTTTCGCATCTTTGCGGTGGTGGCCGTAAATAATCAGGTTATTGTCCGGCTTTTCCGCATTATTCACCTGGTCCAGAAAAATCGCTCCATACACGTCGTCCTGACCGTATACGTCATGGGTAACATAAAAGTCATTGTTTCTCTGGACAACCGGATAGTCGATGCCTGTGTCGGCAATCCGGATCCAGCCGATCAGATCCGGTATTTCCTCTTTCAGTGCCTTGTATTCTTCCAGAACCGGATTTGTCGTTTCCTGGGCCGCAAGCACCTCATCCCAGTCCAGTGTTTCCAGAGGACTTCTGGGCCGCACAGGACCGGTTTCTCCGTCTGCCGCAATATTCTGTGCTTCTGTCTCTGCGGCCGGTCCGGAATCCTCGGACTTTTTGGGAATCATCATAATAATCACGACAACCAGCAGAATACAGCCTGCCATTGCAGCGACTGTTTTTGTAATTTCTTTTTTTACATTCATCCGTATCAACGCCCCTTAAACCTACATGTACCCATAACACGCCAAGGTATTATGGGTACATAAAAAATCGTCTTGATTATACTGCATCCGGCAGAACATGTCTGTCATATTCTTTACCAGATATGATTATGTACGGTTAATCAGATTCCCGTATGAGGAGTTCCGTCCAGTCTGCCGGCATTTCTCGTCGTCGGAACGGGGCCATTGGCCACGCCGCTGGTCAGAGGCGCCGTCGTCAGCACGTAATCGGAACAGTGCGTCAGCGTTACCGCTACAAAGCCGCCCTGTGCAACAACTGTGGTCTGCTGATATTCAAACAGCTGTGTGGAACGGTTGAAATAATAGAAGTACAGCGTCGTACCAGGTGCATAAGGTACGGTCAGAGCTACGTTAGCAGTACCCGGAAGTACACCGTTGTGCATAAAACGGATTACGGTTCCCGGTACACCATTCATTCTCGCCCGAACATCCGGAATATCTGCTCCGATATCAACGACCGGGTTCAGTCCCGCATCAGGATTTGTCAGGCTGGCAAAATGCCACAGAACGCCAGGACCTGCAAACACATTTAACTGTCCGCCTGCTTCCGCAATTCTGCGCAGAGAAGCACTGTCGATGGGGGTGGTGGTATCCACGGTCACAACACCGTTCTGCATGTGGTTAATCGCTTCCTTTACATCGGTCATTACGCCGATAGAGGATTTTTCAGGCTCACGTGCAGGAGACTGATTGTCGCTGTGGTCGGATGAAGAACCGCCGCCTTTGTCGCTGGAGCCGGAACTGCTGCTGCCGCTGGGCTTCTCATTCGGATTGCTCGCTGCGGGCTTTGTGGATTCCGTCGGCTTTGTGGATTCCGTCGGCTTTGTGGGCTCCGTCGGCTTTGTGGGCTCCGTCGGCTTTGTGGGTTCCGTCGGTTTAGTCGGCTCCGTGGGCTTCGTGGGCTCCGTCGGGTTCGTGGGCTCAGTCGGGTTCGTAGGATTCTCCGTGGACTCCTCCGTCTCCCCAGTATTTCCGCTGACACTGCCGCTGCTGACACTTTTTGCCGCATTACTGGATGTCTTTTCAGACATCACACCCAGGCTTGCCCAGCACAACAGGGAAGCCATCATCAGGTAAGCAATACACTTCTTCTTCATGACTTTCTCTCCTTTGTTTTTTCTACCGACATTATACCCCCCCCCCTTAAGTTTTTGTCAAGCATTTCCTTCTCACCCAATTATTTCTTTTTTCAGTTATTCTCCCGCATCATATTTTCCGCCCAGCCAATTACAATAAAAATCAGCGGCGCACAGACCGTCTGCTGAAAACAGAAAAAATTATGGGCCATGTATGCCAAAACGGAAACGGACACCGCCGGCAGAAACGGATGCCTGTGCCTGTTCTTTAAGCCCCTTACCGCCGACACCGCAAACAGAAACAGATATGCCGTGCCGCCCAGTAATCCGTAATTCATGATTGCGTTCAGCCATTCATTGTGAGCGTTGCCGATACTGACCTCGCCCCATACTGCCCCTACCGCTTCCGCATAATATGTTTCCAGGTGGTATCCCAGCAGGTCAGGCCCGCAGCCAAATAGTTTCCGGAACAGAGGATAGGCTCCAAAAGCACCGGCGCAGAGCGTCCAGAGCGTTCTCCTTCCATTGTCCCAGCGCCAGACCAGTTCCGACAGCGTCATTTGCAGCCGGTCTCCCTCTTTCGGAAAGACACCCGCCACAGACAATCCCATCAAAAACAGCATACAGACTGCCCCGGCAGCCGACAGTCCGTATATCGCCCTGCGGCACCGGCGGACTGCCGCGCCAAATGCCCTTCCCTTCGCTACTGCCCCAGGGCTTTTCCGCATCAGGCAGGTAATACCATAAATCACGGCCACAGCCGCCAGAACCAGCCAGCCGCCCCTGCTCTTTGTCACCGCAAAAGAAAGATGATTCAGCAGCGGAACCCTTTCGGGAAATGCATTCTGCAAAATGCCGGTCACTTTTGCGGCAGACACTGCCAGCAGCCAGAGCTGTACATACCGTTTCCATGACTCCCCGTCCTCCAGAGCAAACCATAACAAAATCAGAAAGGAAAGTCCCATTCCCGCGTAAATACTGTCACTGTTCTGTGTCACCGCCGTGCCGAAGCCGAGAAGGATTACCGGAACGGCCAGTCCCCGGCGCAGTCTCGCCTCCCGGGTATTCTCCCTCCAGAGCATCATATATCCGCCCATCATAAGGGACAGCACAATACAGACATAGGCGGAATGGAAATTCGCGTTTCCGATCGTCCCCAGATAACCCAGATTAAATTCTCCCTGCCGCAGCCCGAAGGGATCTATGGAAAACCGATGCAGATATGCCATCAGAAAAACAAGAGTGCCGCTGCCTGCCATTACCCACAGCATCCACTCCCGCCAGCCGCCAAATCGGGATACGGCAAAATAAATCCCCGCCAGCAAAAGCTGGGATAAAAGCCCCATATACCAGTAAGGCGCACCGGTCCAGGCCTGCGCCCGGTTCTCCGCCAGCGCCCAGGACAACAGAGAAAGACCTGTGTAGGCCAGTATTCCATAATCGGTAACAGATAGGCAAGACAGTCTTTTTTGCACTTCGCCCCGTAAAAAAACGGGCCGAAACCAGTTCCTCGGTTTTCCGTCCGAAAGGCAGACCCGAACCATTCCGATCACAGTCAGCTCCGCTGCCAGAATGGTCAGAACCCCTGTCGTCACGGTTCTGAAAAAAGCGTATTTCACATCCCCCAACCGGAACAGGCCGTTCCGGAAATATAAGGGAAACAGGCCCAGCATCATAATCAGATAACCCCTGACGGCCCATTCCGGCCAGTTGACAGGAAGCTTGTTTCCGGCTTTGGCAGCCGGTCTTGTTTTGTTTTTTTTAGATTTCATTTTCTTTTTCATTGTAGATACCTGCCCCAGTCAATCCGTATTTTCCCCAGAACCGCCGCCCAGACCAGAATCAGCAGCAGCACGGCCAGGAACCGGGCGCCGTTCCCGATTCCGTCAAAGCATCCCTTCATTGCCAGAATATTAAAGAAAACAATTATGGGCATATGCCAGTAAAAAACATTCATGCTGATCTGCCCCAGTTTCGCAGGCAGAGGGCTTTTCAGCACGTTTCCGATCCATCTGACCTCCAGCGCCAGCAAAATCGCCGCAGGTGATACAAGAAACGCAAACGGGAGTCTGGAATCTCCGGAAAACTGTTCGAAACCCGCCTGATATGCCAGAAACATAAATACGGCCAGGCTTCCTGACAGCAGACCCGTCAGCCGGCGGTTTCCTCTCTCGCCGTTCTTCTCATAGACCTCATAGAGTACACAGCCTCCGAAGAAATTCAGAATTCCTTCTCCGTCATGGGAATAGCAGAAAGGAAAATCCCAGCCCCTGCTCAGCAGCAGATATCCCCACAGCACCATCCCGATCTCAAAATAAAGCAGACGGCCGGGATGCCCCTTTGACAGACGGCAAAGGACATAATAAAGGATATAGCACAAAAACAGCACGCTGACAAACCAGCAGGATACGTTGTATGGATAAATATCGTCCACCCAGCCTGTCGTTATCATAAAAACATTCGGCATGATACTTCTGAAATTCAGGATCATCCCCTGCTCATAGACCAGAAAACAGGCCTGCACCAGATCCGTAATCAGATACATCGGATATATCTTTGCCAGCCGCTTTCTGATAAAGCCGCCGAATGCCGTCTGCCCCTGCAGGATTTTTTCTCTGTATCCGTATGAAATCACAAAGCCGCTGAGCATAAAGAAAAAGCTGTTCCCCATCACGCCTCCCCACCGATAAGGCAGATGCAGATAGGAAGAAAACGGCGCTCCGAAATATCCTTCCATATGATGAATCACAATCATAAGGATAAACAATCCTCTCAGCCCTGTCAGAGAATGAAACATCTTCTGTGTTCTGTTCATGACCTTCTCCTCGAAACAATCATTATTTTGTCAAATTTATCCGGCAATCGCGAAATGTTGTTTCATTATAGCACAATATTTTACGGAATAAACGCTTTTTTTCCATAAACACAGAGAAAAGCCACGAAAAAAGCAGGAGAAACGGAGAAACCAGCAGTTCCGGTCCTGCTTGCATCCGGAGAATACTTATGTTAGAATGTAAGGGATTGAAAAAAGAGAGAAAAACCGGGAGAAAATCATGAAATCCGTTCTGTTTCATCAATTTGACCAAATTTTAGATTACTGTTTCCGACTGTTTCAGAGCAAAAACGCAGATTATGGTCCCACATGGCTGTTATACCGCTTCTCATCGCTCAATGATGAAATCTGGCGAAAGGCGAAACGGATCCGCACCCTGGAAGAGCACCATGACCAGGCCTGTATCCCGGAAGGGAGAGACGCGGAATATGTAGGCATTATCAATTACTGTATGATGTTTCTGATCAAGCTGGACACCCTGTCCGGCATTCCTTCCAACGAGGATCTGACCAATGACCTGTCCGTACTCGACACCATCGACGAGGCCGTTATCTATCAGGCATACCAGACCCATATCGGGACGGTTAAAGACCTTCTGGTCAGAAAAAATACGGACTACGGCGACGCATGGAGAAGCATGTCCCTCACTTCCATGACCGACCAGATCATTATCCGGGTGTACCGAATCCGGAAAATCCTATCGAACCGGGGCGAATGTACCGTATCGGAGGGCATCGACGCCCAGCTTCATGACATGATTAATTATAGTATTTTTGCACTGATTAAGATGGAGAGCGAATTGATTTTTCGGGATTAATTATTTTATATTTGTAAAAAAGGAGAGATTCCTGCATTGAACAGGAACGTCTCCTTTTTATCGTCATATATACAAAGCTTTACACAATTCCCTGTGCTTTCATGGCGTCCACTACCTTCTCGAATCCGGCAATGTTTGCTCCGGCCACATAGTTTCCGGCCACGCCGTAACGCTCGGCCGCATCGGCAGCTTTGCGGTAGATATCCTTCATAATGCCTTTCAGTTTCTCGTCCACTTCCTCAAAGCTCCAGCTCAGGCGCATACTGTTCTGACTCATCTCCAGCGCGGAGGTGGCCACACCGCCTGCATTGGCAGCCTTGCCGGGCATAAACAGAATGCCGTTCTCCTGGATATAATCCGTAGCTTCTCTGGTGGTAGGCATGTTCGCGCCCTCGGCAATGGCGATACAGCCGTTGGCTTTCAGCACTTTTGCGTCTTCCAGGCCAAGTTCGTTCTGGGTTGCGCAGGGCAATGCAATATCACAGGCGATTGTCCATACGCCTTTCCCATCCGTATAAGAAGCGGAAGATACCTGATCGGCATATTCTTTGATTCTTCCCCGCTTCACTTCCTTAATCTCTTTCACGAGATCCAGCTTAATGCCCTCGGGATCATGTACGTAACCGTTGGAATCGCTCATGGCCACAACCTTTGCGCCCAACTGACCGGCTTTTTCAGCGGCATAGATGGCCACATTGCCGGAACCGGAAACTACTACGGTTTTGCCTGCCAGGCTCTGGCCGTTATGGGTCAGCATCTCATCCAGAATATAGACCAGGCCGTAACCGGTCGCCTGAGTACGCACCAGGGAGCCGCCGTAGTTTAATCCTTTTCCTGTGAGAACCCCCTCATACAAGCCGGTCAGTCTCTTATACTGTCCGTACAGAAAACCGATTTCTCTGCCGCCTACGCCGATATCGCCGGCAGGAACATCCTGATCTGCGCCGATATATTTGCTCAGCTCCGTCATAAAGCTCTGGCAGAACGCCATTACCTCTCTGTCTGATTTGCCTTTGGGATCGAAGTTGGAACCGCCTTTGCCGCCGCCGATGGGCAGGCCGGTTAATGAATTTTTGAAAATCTGCTCAAAGCCTAAGAATTTTAAGATACCCTGGTTTACGGAAGGATGGAAACGCAGTCCGCCCTTGTAGGGTCCGATGGCGCTGTTAAACTGTACGCGGTAGCCTTTGTTTACCTGCACCTGACCCTTGTCGTCCACCCAAGGCACTCTAAAGGAGATAATCCGCTCCGGTTCCACCAGACGCTCTAAAAGACCCATAGCTCTGTACTCTTTTTCATTCGCGTCTATCACCAGCTTTAAGGAGTCCAGAACCTCCTTGACAGCCTGGTGAAACTCCGGCTCTCCGGGGTTCTGCTCCACAACTCTTGCATAAATTTCGTCGGTATATGACATGATTTTTCCTCCATCTGCGCTTCTTCGCGCCATAATTTCTCGTTTCCCGACGCTTTTTGCGCGCCGGCCGGAAAGTAACAAAGAAGCATTTCCAAATCCTGCCTGATTGGATAACCGGTCGCATCGGACGACACTCCTTCGCATTTCCCTGAAAACTGACGCATTATATTATACACACATACTGCGCATTGGTAAAGTGTTTCAGGAAAATTTTCATCGTATTTTTTCGCATTTCACGGCATGTTTTTTCAGGGATTTGCAAAACCCCTGCCGCAGATCAAATCATTTTCCGGTTCCTGGCCTCGTTTACCGCCGCTGTCTTGCCATTCACGCCCAGCTTCCGGCATGTCTCCCGGCTGTGGTATTTCACGGTGCTCGGGGAGATTTTAAGCGATTTTGCGATCTGTTCCGTGGAGCAGCCCTCCGCCTGCAGGCGCAGGATTTTCAGCGCATTTTCCGGGAGGACGATCTCTCCTTTTCCCTTCTTTTTCAAATAGGCGGGATAATATGCCGCCATCCGCCTGCACTCGGCGAATACCTGCGCTTTAAAGGAGGCATCCTGAAAGACGAAGGGCTCTGCCTCCAGCAGCTCCAGCACCGCACCCCCTTCACGGGAAAGCAGCCTGACAAAATGATAGGATTCCGCCTGGGTAATGCAGGCCTGCAGGGTGTCCTTCCATTCTCCCGCGCCCATCCGGCGGCGAAGGATCGCCGACAGCAGCAGAACCTCCATGCGGATATAAATCCGCTGCTGCTGCTCGGCATAATAGGACAGCTTCTGCAGCAGGCCGTAAGCTTTCTGATTTTTTCCTTCCTGTATGTAAACACGGATTTTTGTCAGATACCGCAGCCGCTCCAGGCTGCAGAAATCCTCATTTTCATTGGGCGCTTCCCTCATCCACTCCTCGATCTCCGTCCGTTTGCCCAGATAAAGGTCATAACGGCACCGCACAGCCCGCAGGTTCGGCAGAAGGCGGGGAATTTCCTCCCTCGCGCTGCGCTCAAAATCCCCCAGCATTTCCAGGGCGTCCCCCATCTGTCCGCTGAAAACCGACAGCCAGGACAACAGCCCGACCGCCACAAAGCATTGCTCCTTTTTGCCGCCGCTCTCCGCCTGCAGCCGCCCCTTTTGCGCAAGGGCGGCAATCTCATAGCTGTCCCCGCCCTTTTCAAAAAAGCTTTCCGCCAGCGCCAAGCTGACCAGCCCTTTGCCGTATTTTCCCAGCACAAACTCGACCACCCTGCCGATGCCGGTGGCCAGCTCCCGGTCTTTTTTGCTCCACTCGCAAAAGTCCTTCCCGCCGTTCATCATGGAAGGAAGGTTCGAGGTGACGGAAAATTCCGGCAGAGCCACCCTCCAGTCCGCCAGCAAAACGCCGGCATTTTTCAAAATGTCCACCAGCCCCACCACCCCTCTGTGTGGCAGGGCGATATCCAGATACAAAAGCATGCTTCTGATCTCCCGCTTTGCGCCCTGGGACTGCCTCTGTCCGTATTCCTCCAGGGCACGATACCAGCGCTCGCTCTCCTCCCGGTTCATCAGCATGGACTGGAGCATGCTCATGCCCGCCATCAGAACAGGATTTTCGGCGATCCGCTCCTCTGGCAGCGCAAAATAATATTTTCGCAGTTCAAAATACTGTCCGGCAGCGGGGTTCTGCCTTGCGCTGGCGATCAGGACCCGGATAATGCCCTCCTGGTTTTCGCAGACCGCATACATCTTAACCGCCTCTGACAGTTCTCCTCTGATCTCGTACATATGCCCCGCATGGTAGTAGAGCTGATCCACCTGCTCCTTCGAGCAGCACCGGGTCAGCCGTTTCCGCATAGAGCGCCTGACGACGAGCCGGAACTGGTACACGCCCTCTGTTTCCGTGAGAAAATCTCCCACCTCCCCGACCCTGCCTAACATCCGCTCCACGTCATTCCTGCCGGTGATCATTCTGGCCATTCCCAGATCGAAGCGATCCACCACCGACAGCTCCATAATAAACTCCTGCAGCTCCATATCCCACTGGTCATATACATGGGTTTCCAGATAATTCCATATATCCTCCGTGGCCTGCTCCAGATCTCCGCGGGCCAGCGCCACGATGCGCAAGACAAGGGGATTGCCCTCCACGGCTTCCCACAGCCAGTCCGCAGTCTCCCGGGGAAGGCACAGATTCCATTTCTCAAAATACTGATCCTGCTCCTTACGGCCAAGACGCAAATCCTTTTCCCTGATCAGCAGAAATCCATAGCGGACATGAAGGGACATCAGCCACCTGGGCACCTTACACCGGGAAATCAGGATCAGCCACACATCCTGCCGCCCCAGCAGCTTTTCCAGCAATACCGCGCAGGCCTCACGCATCTGCCCGGCAGTCACCTCATGGAGGTCGTCGAGGACTACCGTCTGCAGTTTGCCGTCCGCCGGAATCCTGATCTGCTCCGGGCCTGTCCGGGCCGCCGAAAAATAATGATACTTCCCGCCTCCCAGCAGATTCTCCACGAGAGCCGTCTTTCCGATTCCCGTCACGCCATACAGATAAACTGCCTGCCTGTTGCTCTGAGCCAGTTTCCATTTCCCCGCCGCCTCCCTGGGACGAATATAGGTTTCATCTGCCATGCGCGACTTTTGTTTTTTTCCGCCGGTCTTTCCCATCCCTGACGCCTCCTTTCTAAATTTAGTTCCGCAACTCCCCTCCCGGGGCTTATCCGGTCCGTTGCTGTTTTTTCATAGCTCACTTGACACTGCCCGCGCCTGCTTTGTTCATTGTGAGTGAAATACCCTGCGGCAGCCGCCAAATGCCCATATAAATACGAAACGTTTTCATCTCATCGGGAGGTTCGAAGGACTTTCCTGTGATACGAAAAGACAGCCCTGCGGTTACTGTCCCGCAAGGCTGACATTCGGCATATATTACTGTCTGCCCCGGCCGGCTTTCAGCCGCAGGGCAGCCAGGCACAGCGCCGCCGCTGACGAAATGGCACAGGCCGCCCAAAGTCCGGTGCTGTCCCGGTCGCCGGTATAGGGGCTGGCGTCCAGCACTTTTGTCCCTGTATTGTCCGTGCTGTCCGAAGCGGCAGCCGATTCCGTCTCGGTCTCCGTTTCGGGTTCACTCTCTGGCTTCCGTTCCGTATTCCGGGGTCCGGGAGAATCGTTATGCTCAGTCTTCACCTCTTCGTCGGAGCCGCCGGTATCCGGTTTCACTTCCTCCGGCGCTTCTGTTTCGGGCGCCGTCCCAGATTCCTCCTCTTTTGTCTCCTTTTCCGTCGGTTTTTCCGACTCTTCCGGCTCTTCTATCCATTTCAGTGTCAGATTGCCCACAATCTCATTATCAGCATCCAGAACGGTGTAATGATCGAATGATGTACCATCTTCATCCGTTGTTTTGCCGAAGCCCAAATGATATCCCAACTGCTGTATATAAGGTTCAATTCCTTTCAGCGCGCCATAAGAATACTTATCACCCATCGGTTCTTCAACAAATGCAGGCAGATAATACACTGCAATCACAGATTCCTTATCCAGCTCAATCTGACTATACACTCTGAGGGCGCCGCCCTTTACGGTCAATTTACCGCCGCCCACAACATGCAAAAAATCAACAAGAAGGCCTCTTTCGATGATTGTCAGCTCACTGCCAGCTCCATCGACCACAATCTTCGAAGCAGCATTGCCGGATGCACCTACAGCCAGAACTTCCACCGTCACTTTCGAGCCTTTCCGGACTGTCACTTGCTCATCATCTGACCCTCCCGCAATCATTCCGTTAATCGTTACAGCCGCACCGTCAAAAATCATATGAAATTTTGGATGCGTCTCAGGGAAACCAATCCCACCTTCTAAAACAGAAGGCCGATCCCCTTCTGTTTTTACCAAAATTTCGGCCTTTTGGGACAACTCTATAAAAAACGCACGACGAGACTCCCCACTATCCGGAGCCGGATCAGTCCCTTTTATATGTACGTTTTTCAGCGTAAGCACATAGGAATCTTCTCCCTGCTTGGTCCAGGTATAGCCGTTTCCACTGTTTTGGTCTATATTTTTTTGTTCAGCCTCCCCTAAAGTTACAGTTCCATCAATCCTCCACAGCTCGTCTGCAGCATCTCCTCCTGTCCGGGATCCCCCCGCATCCGAAACCGTCGGCTCCTGGGGACTCTGAGAGGCGCCCTCTGCCGTCCGGACTCCCATCATATCCAAAGCTCCCTGAGCGGCATCCTGTGTCATCTGGCCGCCGCTCACGGAGCTTTGCCCTGCCTGCCCTCCCGGATTTTGCTCTGCCAAGACCGGACAGAAAATAAAGAAACAAAACACAACAATGCTGCAGAGTATTTTGATGATTTTCCCTTTTATCTCCATACTTCATCCTCTCATCCATATTACTTAGAATTCCTTAGAATCTTTCCGGTTTTCCCCGGATATATCTGAAATCCAAACCCTTTCCGGCGGCTGTAGATTTTCAGACACATTTCTATTTATATTAACAGAAAAAAAGGAAAAAAGGAACTGACCAAAAGGATAGTATTGAAATTTCGTATCATTTATTTTGTCTGAAAAATTTCCCCGACAGCATAAAATTAGGGATAAATCAACCGGCCTTTCCGTGGCTTTCCTGATTTTATCCCTGTTTTGCCCCTCCCGCACCAGGCATTATCCCTGCGCCGCGCGCCCCTGCTCCGCGCTTTATCTATGCATTATTCTGCCTTATCCTGTCCTACGCCGGGCTCTCCATCACCGCACACAGCTTTTCCAGCGCCGCTTTTTCAATGCGGCTCACATAGCTTCTGGAAATCCCCATCTGGGCTGCGATTTCCCGCTGGGTATGCTCCCGGCAGCCGAAAAGGCCATAGCGCATTTTCAGCACAAATTTTTCCTTCTCC
>Ga0137306_102272_pt1 | contig 16640 bp, 11 predicted proteins | sample Inofroosms_March_FD_97187 | JGI IMG/M metagenome (GOLD analysis project Ga0137306, IMG submission 97187) | Mouse cecal microbial communities from Vienna, Austria - N-Acetylneuraminic and N-Acetylglucosamine D2O microcosms_March | ecosystem: Host-associated > Mammals > Digestive system > Large...
CACCCGCATGACCTTTACCATTGCCGTCAACTACGGGAGCCGGGACGAGATTACGAGGGCGGTGCGGAGGATGATGGCAGACTGTGAGGCGGGTAAACTTTCACCGGAGAAGGTGACCGAGGAAGTGATCGGGGGATATCTGGACACGAGGGAACTTCCGGATCCGGACCTTTTGATCCGCACCAGCGGCGAGGAGCGGCTTTCCAATTACCTGCTCTGGCAGCTCGCCTATACGGAGTTTTATTTTACGGACATGCTGTGGCCTGATTTTAATAAGGACGAGCTGATCAGGGCCATTGAAAAATACAATAAAAGAGACAGGCGTTTTGGAGGCGTAAAATAGCATGTTTTGGATTAGATTGCGCAGCGGCATCATATTAGTAGTATTAGCGGTAATCTTTCTGGTGACGGGAGGCCCCTGGCTGTGGGGCTGTCTGACGGCAGTTTCTCTGATCGGCCTCTATGAGCTGTACCGGGTGGTGAAGATTCAGAATCAGCCGCTGGGGGTGATGGGCTATACGGCCGCCGTGCTGTACAGCCTGCGCCTTTTATGGGTGCCCGGTTCCGATCATGTTCCGGTTTACTTTTTCTGCCTGTTTCTGGTGCTGTTTCTGGCGGTTTATGTGTTTTCCTTTCCCAAATATCAGACAGAGCAGGTGATTATGGCTTTTTTCGGCCTGTTTTATGTACATGTGATGCTGATGTATGTCTATCTGACCCGGATGCTGAACGGCGGCATTTATCTGGTCTGGCTGATTTTTCTGGGCTCCTGGGGCAGCGATACCTGCGCGTACTGTATCGGGATGCTGTTTGGCAGACATAAGATGGCGCCGGTGCTCAGCCCGAAAAAATCCGTGGAGGGCGCCGTGGGCGGCGCCCTGGGGGCAATGATACTGGGAATGATCTACGGCGCCGTTTTTGCGGAGCAGATTCCGGTGGAACATGCGGTGATCGGCTGCGGCATCGTCTGTCTGGTGGGGGCGGGGATTTCCCAGATCGGGGATCTGGCGGCTTCGGCCATCAAGCGGAATCATGACGTGAAAGATTACGGGAAGCTGATTCCCGGACACGGCGGGATTCTGGACCGGTTTGACAGCGTGATCTTTGTGGCTCCGGCCATCTATGTGACGATCCGGTGCGTACAGTATGGAGAAATGTATTTTCCCACGCTGTTTGGGTGAGCTTCCGGAAACATAGGATAAAATTTTTGAGAAACATCCGTGAAAGTGGATTTTACGAAACGGTTTCGGAAAGGCAGAAAGAAGGTTCATGAAGAAAATCGTCATTTTGGGTTCTACGGGTTCGATCGGAACCCAGACCCTGGAAATTGTACGTTATCATAAAGATATTCAGGTGACGGCGCTGGCGGCCAGAAGCAATATCGCTTTGCTGGAAGCCCAGGCCAGAGAGTTTCTGCCGGACATGGTCTGTGTCTGGGAGGAGGAAAAGGCAAAAGAACTTGCGGGAAAGCTTAGGGATCTGCCGGTAAAAGTGTGCGCCGGCATGGAGGGGCTGTTAGAGGCGGCTTCCATGGAGCGGGCGGATATGGTGGTGACGGCCGTGGTGGGCATGATCGGTATCCGCCCCACGATTGCGGCCATAAAAGCGGGCAAGGATATCGCTTTGGCCAATAAAGAGACGCTGGTGACTGCGGGACATCTGATTATGCCCCTGGCAGAGAAAGCGGGCGTGAAGATCTATCCGGTGGACAGTGAGCACAGCGCCATTTTCCAGTCCCTGAAAGGGGAGGATGCCGCCCGGATCTCCAGAATCCTGCTGACGGCTTCCGGCGGGCCGTTTCGGGGCCGGACCAGGGAGCAGATGAGAGATGTGAAGCCGGAGGATGCGCTGAAGCATCCCAACTGGTCGATGGGGCGGAAAATAACGATTGACTCGGCCACCATGGTAAACAAGGGGCTTGAGGTGATGGAGGCCCGGTGGCTGTTCGGCGTGGACTTTGACCGGATTGAAGTGGTGGTGCAGCCGCAGAGTGTGATTCATTCCATGGTGGAATTTGCGGACGGCGGCATTATCGCCCAGCTTGGCATGCCGGACATGAAGCTGCCGATTCAGTATGCTCTTTATGAAAAAGAGCGAAAAGATTTGCCGGGCGCCCGGTTAGACTTCGGAACATTGGGGAAAATAACCTTTGAGACGCCGGATTTTACAAATTTCCCCGGACTGGCGCTGGCCTATCAGGCGGGCAGGGCAGGCGGCTCGTTGCCCACGGTGTTTAACGCGGCCAATGAATGGGCCGTAAGCCGGTTTCTGGACGGAAAAATCGGATTTCTGGCAATTACCGACATGATAGAGGAAGCGATGGAGAATCATCGGATGATTGCGCATCCCACAGTGGAGCAGATTCTTGACTGTGAGGCGGAAACCTATGAGCTGCTGCGGGTAAAAGCATAATGATAGAAAGCAGGTGGAAGCATTGAGTATCCTGTTGCCGATTCTGGTATTTGGGATGATTGTATTTATACATGAGATGGGACATTTTCTTCTGGCGAAAAAGCACGGCATCGGCGTGATCGAATTTTCCCTGGGCTTTGGCCCGAAGCTGTTCAGCTTTCAACGGGGGGAGACGACCTATGCTTTGAAGCTGTTTCCGCTGGGCGGCTCCTGCATGATGATGGATGAGCTGGCAGAGGAGGAATACGATATCATTCCGGAGAAAAGCTTCCGGAATAAACCGATCGGGGCAAGAATCGCCGTGATTGCGGCAGGCCCGATTTTTAATTTTCTTCTGGCTTTTGTGCTTTCGGTGATTGTAATCGGCACGGTGGGCATTGACCGGCCGGTGCTGTCCGGCGTGATGGAGGGATTTCCGGCGCAGGAAGCGGGAATGCGGGCCGGCGACCGGATTACCCGGATCAACGGTCAGGATATTAAGATTTACCGGGAGGTCAGCCTGTATCTGGCGCTTCATCAGAAAGAGGATCTGGCCGTTACCTTTGAGCGGGACGGTGAAAAGCATCAGGTGCTTTTAACGCCCAAATATTACGAGGAGACGGGCACTTACATGATGGGGATTCAGGTGTCCGGCCAGCGGGATAAAACGTCGGTTTTGGAGACGCTGGGGTACAGCGCATATGAGGTAAAATACTGGATCAGCTATACGCTGACTTCTCTGCGGATGCTGGTTCAGGGAAAAATCGGCGCGGAGTCCATGACCGGGCCCGTAGGTCTGGTAAGCACCATGTCAGATATGGTAGAGGAGAGCAAGCCGGACGGCATGCTTTATGTGTTCCTGAATCTGATTAATTTCGGCATCCTGTTAAGCGCAAACCTGGGCGTGGTCAATCTTCTGCCCCTTCCGGCTCTGGACGGGGGAAGAATCTTTTTCTTCCTGATCGAGCTGGTGCGGGGAAAACCCATCGATCCGGAGAAAGAAGGCATGGTCCATATGGCGGGCATGGTGCTTCTGATGGCGCTGATGGTGTTTGTGCTGTATCATGATATTGTGCGGCTGCTGTAGAAAGAAACAGGGAAGAAACATTTTCAGGAGTGTCGGAGAATACGGGCAAATGTTGTGGAATCATGAATGACTGAAAACGGACAGACAGGGAGGACAGTGTTTTCTATGAGCCGAAACGATACAAAGGAAATCAGAATCGGAAACCGCGTGATCGGCGCAGGGAATCCGGTGCTGATTCAGTCGATGTGCAACACGAAAACAGAGGATGCGGCGGCTACCGCAGAGCAGATTAAGCGGCTTGCCGACGCAGGCTGCGAGATCGTCCGGGTGGCGGTGCCCACGATGGAGGCGGCCAGAGCGCTTTCGCAGATCAAAAATCAGATCGGCATCCCGCTGGTGGCGGACATCCATTTTAATTATAAGCTGGCCATTGCCGCCATGGAGCACGGGGCGGATAAAATCCGTATCAATCCGGGAAACATCGGCGATGCAAAACGGGTTCAGGCGGTAGTGGAAAAGGCAAAGCGTCTGAATGTTCCGATTCGGGTGGGCGTAAACAGCGGTTCTCTGGAAGAAAAATATATTGAGAAATACGGCAGGGTGACGGCCGAGGGGCTGGTGGAGAGCGCCCTGGAGAAAACGGCCCTGATCGAGTCCATGGGCTACGACAATCTGGTCATCAGCATCAAGTCCTCGGATGTGCTGATGTGCGTCCGGGCCCATGAGCTGATCGACCGGCAGACCCGCTACCCCCTCCATGTGGGGATTACGGAGGCGGGAACGCTTTACAGCGGAACGATCAAGTCTTCCGTGGGGCTGGGCATTATTCTGTATCAGGGCATCGGCGATACCGTCAGAGTGTCTCTGACCGGCGATCCGGTGGAGGAAGTGAAGACGGCCAAACGGATTTTAAAAACGCTGGGGCTTCGGAAAGGCGGCATCGAGGTGGTGTCCTGCCCTACCTGCGGCAGAACCAGGCTGGATCTGATCGGTCTGGCCAACCAGGTGGAGACGCTGGCGGCAGGTTATGACGATCTGGATATCAGGGTGGCGGTGATGGGCTGTATTGTCAACGGGCCGGGGGAAGCAAAAGAGGCGGATCTGGGTATTGCCGGCGGCGCCGGGGAAGGCATTCTGTTTAAGAAAGGCGAGAAAGACCGGAAGATGCCGGAAGGGGAGCTGCTGGATGCGCTGAAAAAGGAACTGGACCATATGAGACGGACGTAAGACTAAGAAACCGTAAAAATCCGCAATCATTTTATAATACCGGCATGTCCGGAGGTGTATACATATGGCAAAGAGTTTTATGGAGACGATCCCGAACCTTCAGGTGACGGAAGACTTGCAGGAAGCGCTGAAAGCGGTGGAAGTAGAAAAGGTGGTTTTGTCGAAGGACAGAACCGCCCTTCGCATTTATATCCGGTCTCAGCGGCTGATTCCGAAAAAAAACATTTATAAGCTGGAAGCAAACATAAAAAAGCAGATGTTTCCCCACAAGGAGGTCGTGGTAAAAATCGTGGAGAAATACCGGCTTTCCAGCCAGTACACGCCGGAGAAGCTTTTGGAAGCCTACCGGGACAGCATTCTGCTGGAGCTGAGAAATTACAGTATGCTGGATTACCAGATGTTCCGGAAAGCGGAGGTGGCATTTCCGGAGCCGGAGCTTTTACAGATGACGGTGACGGAAGGGCTGGTGCAGCACCGGTGCGGAGACGAGCTGAAACGGGTGCTGGAAAAAGTGTTTAATGAGCGGTGCGGCTTTGGCGTCGAGGTACGGTGTCTGTATAAGGAGCCGGAGGAAAAGCCCGGTGAAGATCCCTGGCCTGACATCGTCCGGGACGGGCAGGGAGCCATGATGAAGGCTGACAATGGCCCGCTGCCCTGGAATGATGCTTATGGGACGGGAGAAAATTCGATGCCGGAAGGGCGCCGGTTCGAAGGAGACGAAGCGCCGGCGGCAGGCGCCGGCGGTGCGCAGGCCGGCAGGACAGGGAACGGCGGTGCGAAAACCGGTACCGCAAAAACCGGTGCCGGAGGAAAACAGACCGGGGCGAAAACATCTCAGGATCAGGCAAAAGCAGGAGCGGTCCGGGATAAAAAAACCGGCTGGGAGGGCGGAAAGAAAAAATGGCAGCCGAAAGGCGGCTTTTCCCGGAGAAAGTCGGACAATCCTGACGTACTGTTCGGCCGGGACTTTGACGCCGTTCCCATGAAACTGTCGGAGCTTGTGGGCGAGATGGGCGAGGTGGTGATCGGCGGACAGATTATCGTTATGGAAGAACGGGAGCTGCGCACCGGCAATTTTATGGTTCTGTTCGACGTCTACGACGGCACCGACACCATTACCGTGAAAATGTTTTCCCGGGCGGACCGGGTCGATGAGATCAGAGACGGGATCAAAAAGGGAATGCATGTCTATGTGAAAGGAATTTCCATGCTGGACCGGTTTGACGGGGAACTGTCCATATCGTCGGTGAGCGGGATTAAAAAGGGACAGGCCGAAGGCGGCGGCAAACGGATGGACAACAGCGAGAAAAAGCGGGTGGAGCTGCACTGCCATACCAGGATGAGCGAGATGGATGCGGTGGGCAGCGTGGAAGATATTCTGAAACGGGCCATGGAGTGGGGGCATACGGCGCTGGCCATCACCGACCATGGCGTGGTGCAGGGCTTTACCGAAGCTTACCATATGGTGGGAGATAAAGACCCGTTCAAGGTAATCTATGGTATGGAAGGCTATCTGGTGGACGACAAAAAAGAAATGGTGATCCGTTCCGCAGGCCAGAGCCTGGAGGATACGTACGTGGTGTTCGACCTGGAGACTACGGGCCTGACGCCGCTGCACCATGAGATTATCGAGATCGGTGCAGTGAAGGTGGAGGGGGGAAAGATGATTGACCGCCTGTCTACGTTCGTAAATCCCCGGACGCCCATTTCCTATGAAATTGAGAATCTTACCGGCATCAATGACGAGATGGTGATTCATGCGCCGGGTGTGGAGGAAGCGCTGCCCCTGTTTCTGGATTTCTGCAAAGGCTGCGCCGTGGTGGCCCACAACGCGGATTTCGACGTGGGATTTGTGGCCCATAAGGCCCAGAATCTTGGTTTGGAGTTCACTCCGACTGTGGTGGATACCGTAAGCCTGGCCAGACTGCTTCTGCCCTCTTTAAAACGGTTTAAGCTGGATACCATTGCCAAGCATCTGAATATCTCTCTGGAAAATCATCACCGGGCGGTGGACGACGCCGAATGTACGGCGCTGATTTTCCTGGAATTTATCAATATGCTGAAAAAAGGCCGGATTGAAAATCTGGACCAGTTAAACGAGGCGGGGCAGCCGGACCCAGAGCTGATTAAAAAGCTGCCCATGTATCATGTGATTATCCTGGCCAGAAATGAAACCGGCAGAATCAATCTGTACCGGCTGGTATCGGAGTCTCACATTACCTATTATGCCAGACGGCCCAGAATCCCGAAAACGCTGCTGGAGAAGTACCGGGAGGGACTGATTATCGGCTCCGCCTGCGAGGCGGGGGAGCTGTTTCAGGCGGTGCGCGGCGGCGCTGACGATGCGGAGATTTCCCGCCTGGTAAAATTTTATGACTATCTGGAGATTCAGCCCGTCGGCAATAACCAGTTTATGCTGCGGGATGAAAAGTACGGCCTGAATTCCGAGGAAGACCTGCGGGATCTGAACCGGAAGATTGTGGCGCTGGGAGAGCAGTTCCAAAAGCCGGTGGTGGCCACCTGCGACGTTCATTTTATTGACCCGGAGGACGAGATATACCGCCGGATTATTCTGGCGGGCAAGGGATTTGCCGATGCGGAGGACCAGCCGCCGCTGTTCCTTCGGACCACGGAGGAAATGCTGGAGGAATTTCAGTATCTGGGCAGCGAGAAGGCGGAGGAAGTGGTGATTACCAACAGCAACCTGATCGCCGACCAGTGCGAAAAGATCGCGCCGGTGCGCCCGGACAAGTGCCCGCCGGTGATCCCCGATTCCGACAAGGACCTGCGGGAAATCTGTTACGGCACGGCCAGGAAAAAGTATGGGGACGATCTGCCGAAAATCGTGGTGGAGCGGCTGGAAAGGGAGCTGGATTCCATTATCAGCAATGGGTTTGCCGTGATGTATATCATCGCCCAGAAACTGGTGGACAAATCCAATGCGGACGGGTATCTGGTGGGTTCACGGGGTTCCGTCGGGTCTTCCTTCGTGGCCACCATGGCAAGAATCACGGAGGTGAATCCGCTGCCGGCCCATTATTACTGTCCTTCCTGCCATTACTGTGATTTTGACTCGGAAGAAGTGAGAAGCTTTTCCGGGATGGGCGGCTGTGATATGCCGGATAAGGACTGTCCGGTGTGCGGGGAGAAGCTGAAAAAGGACGGCTTTGACATTCCTTTTGAAACCTTTCTGGGCTTTAAGGGGAATAAAGAGCCGGATATTGACCTGAACTTTTCCGGAGAATATCAGAGTCAGGCCCATGATTACACGGAGGTGATTTTCGGCAAGGGACATACCTTCCGGGCGGGCACCATCGGCACGCTGGCGGATAAGACGGCGTTCGGCTACGTAAAGAATTATTTCGAGGACAAGGGACAGCACAAGCGGAAATGTGAAATCAACCGGATTGTCCAGGGCTGTGTGGGGGTAAAGCGGACCACGGGCCAGCATCCCGGCGGCATTATCGTGATGCCCCACGGGGAGGAAATTTATTCCTTTACGCCGATCCAGCATCCGGCCAATGATATGAATACGAAAATTGTCACCACCCATTTTGATTATCACTCCATCGACCACAACCTGCTGAAGCTGGATATTCTGGGACACGATGATCCGACCATGATCCGGATGCTGGAGGATATTACGGGGCTGAACGCCAGAGAGATTCCGCTGGACTCCCCGGAGGTAATGAGTCTGTTTCGGAATACCTCCGCTCTTGGCATTACGCCGGAGGATATCGGCGGCTGTCAGTTGGGGGCGCTGGGGGTGCCGGAGTTCGGCACGGACTTCGCCATGCAGATGCTTCTGGACACAAAGCCCAAATATTTTTCCGACCTGGTGCGGATCGCCGGGCTGGCCCACGGCACCGACGTGTGGCTGGGAAATGCCCAGACATTGATTCTGGAAGGGACGGCCACGATTCAGACGGCCATTTGTACCAGAGACGATATTATGACGTATCTGATTCATAAGGGGATGGAGTCGGAGCTTTCCTTTACGATTATGGAGAGCGTCCGGAAAGGCAAGGGATTAAAGCCGGAGTGGGAGGAAGCCATGAAAGCGGCGGATGTGCCGGACTGGTACATCGAATCCTGTAAAAAAATCAAATATATGTTCCCCAAAGCCCATGCGGCGGCCTATGTGATGATGGCCTGGCGGATCGCTTACTGTAAAATTTTTTATCCGCTGGCCTATTATGCGGCGTTTTTCAGTATTCGTGCTTCCGGTTTTTCCTATGAGCTGATGTGCCTGGGCAGGACCCAGTTGGAACGGAATCTGGAAAATTACAGGCGGAATCAGGACAAGCTGACGAAAAAAGAGCAGGATTCTCTGCGGGATATGCGGATTGTTCAGGAGATGTATGCCAGAGGCTATGAATTTATGCCCATCGACATTTACCGGGCCAGGGCGGACCGGTTCCAGGTGATCGGCGGAAAGATTATGCCGTCTCTAAGCAGCATCGACGGCCTGGGCGGAAAGGCGGCGGAAGCCGTGGTGGAGGCCGTGCAGGACGGGCCTTTCCTGTCCAAAGAGGATTTCTGGCAGCGGACGAAAGTGCCCAAGTCGGTGATTGATTTGATGTCGGAGATGGGACTGTTCGGCGATCTGCCGAATACGAATCAGATTTCGCTGTTTGATTTTGAGCTGGAGTGAACCCGTAACAGGATGAGAAACAAGGCCGGGTTTGCGGTTAACTGACCGTTGACAGTGAAGAAAAAATACATTATTATTGAGATATGGCTATCAAAAAAGATCGTAAGCGAAAAGCAGACGGAGCGTTATGATATGGAAGAAAAACAATGCTGCTGCCGGAAGACGAAGCACAGGGAGCCGGAGGAATATAAAAAGCTGGTACACCGCCTGAACCGGATCGAGGGGCAGGTACGGGGCGTGCGGGCCATGGTGGAGGAGGAGCGGTACTGCGTGGACATTATGACCCAGGTACAGGCGATCCAGTCCGCCCTCAATGCGTTTAATAAAGAACTGCTGGCCAGTCATATCAGAAGCTGTGTGGTGGACGATATCAGGGAGGGCAGCGGCGAAAAAGTGGATGAGCTCTGTGCTCTGGTGCAAAAACTGATGAAATAGCCGGAAGATTCCGGGATGATATTTAAAATATCGGTCGTATTAAATGATTTATAAAAAACAGCAACGGACCGGATAAGCCCAGGGAGGCTTGGCAGGGGAGTTGCGGAACTTTAAGGAGGATCAGCAGAATGAAAACATTAAACGTGGCGGATATGAAGTGTCCCAACTGTGTCAAGAAAATCGACGAGGCACTGACAAAGGCGGATTTGAAGCATGAGATCAATCTGGACAGCAAAACCGTGTCTATCGACGGCTGTGACAACTGTCTGGCAAAGGCTTTTGACATCATCAAGGATCTGGGCTTTACGCCGGAGAAAAATGCGTAACCGTCAGACGGCTGAGAATGAAAAGGCAGGCAGGGTGTTTCCCGGGAGCCTGCCTTTTTATATGTATTGGAGAATGCAAAAAAGACGATAAATAAAAATCTTGTCTCGCACGTTTCTGTCTTCGGGCGCATATGATATTCGGAAGAAGAACAGATTCGGTGACTGAAAGAATGACGACAGACCAGCAGATCACACCCAGAACGATTTTTACGGATATTTTAGAGGATGACCATTATGAGGCTCTTGCATGGGTGACCGGCGACAGCGCCCATGCAGCCCTGAGCGGTCTGGTTAAATTTTACGGTACGCCTTATGCCGGCGTATTGGTAGAGGCGGAACTATTTAATCTGCCTTACGGCGACGACCCCTGTGCGGCAAATTTTTTCGGGTTTCATATTCATGAATACGGCGCGTGTTCCGGTTCCGAAGGGATGGCCTTTACCGGTGCCGGGGGACATTATAATCCGAAGGGATGTCTCCACCCCGGCCATGCGGGCGATTTTCCGCCGCTGATGAGCGATCACGGCTACGCCTGGATTTCCTTTTATGACAAACGGTTTCGGATCGAGGATATCATCGGAAAATCGGTGGTAATACACGATATGCCCGACGATTTCACTTCCCAGCCCTCCGGGAATTCGGGGGCGAGAATCGGCTGCGGCGTGATTCGGGCGGTTTAAGGCGGCCGGCAGGCGTTCGGTCTGACAGGAAACATATCTCCGGACAGCTTCCTTTTTATGCGTATTCTCATAAACAGGGAGCCTGTCCGGAGTATTTTTTGTGTTAAAGTTATCTTTGTCGGATCAAAGCATTGTCAGGAGAGCGGGAGCAGTCATGGTCAGGCATAAATAATGCTTGACGCGGCTATGATTTTGCCCTATAATCTAATCCGGTTAGATATTAAAGGAGGTGGCCGGATGGCGACAGTGGCACAGATTGAAATGGTGCTGAAACGAGTGGAACAAGCCCGTCCTGCTCATTTTTTCAAATGTATGGATGAAGTGCAGGTCGGCATCGGCGCGGTTCTCCGTCTGCTCTATGACTCGGACGAGGCGGTGACTGCCGGAAAAATCAGCGAGGAACTGGAAGTCAGTACGGCGAGGGTGGCGGTACTGATCAGGAAAATGGTGTCAAAAGGTCTGATTACAAAAGAGCAGGACACCAGGGATGCGCGAGTCACAATTGTCAGGCTGACGGACTTCGGAAGACAGGCATTTGAAGAAACCAGAGATGACATATACCGGAAGACGGGGATGGTTATTGATACGGTGGGCGAAGACCGGCTGATTGAGTTTATTTCTGTTGCCGAGGAGATCAAAGACACCATAACTCTGCCGGAAATCCATTTTTAGACACAGTCCGAAAGACTCAAAACCGATACTTATATAAAGGAGTGATGGCTTAAAAATGTTACGAAAGGTTTGTTATCGGAAACAGGCATTGGCAATGGCGGCGGTTCTGGCCGTATCCGCAGTTTTTACCGGGTGCGGCAGGGAGGCTGCGCAGGAGGAAGAAAAGGATCTGACGATACCGGTTGAGAGCGCAAAACCGGAGCTTGGGGATCTGACCCTGCAGAATTCTTTTATCGGTACCATCTCGCCGGAGGACACGGTTTCCGTGATGCCGTTGGCGGCCGGCGTGGTTACGGAGACGAATTTTGAAGTGGGCGATAGGGTGAATGCCGGCGACGTATTATTTAAGATCGATGATTCCACGGCCCAACTGCAATTGGCGGCGGCGAAACTGGGAAAGGCCAATGCGGATTTGCAGGCGGCTTCCGCGCTGGGACCCCAGCAGGATTTAAGCCTTTTGTCTCAGCAGGCGGCGCTGGACCAGATTAATAATCAGATTGCTTCCGCGGCCCAGGGCATGGACCAGACCAGGGACTCCAGAAAAGATCAGGAAGATCAGAAAGAAAATCTGGAGGATCAGAAATCGGACCTGAAGCATTCCATCAATGAGTCCAAAGATAATATGAAAAACCTGCAGGCGCTGGCGGCTCAGTTTCAGACCAATACCGGCTCGGTTACCGGTCGGGACGGCGCGTATCCTGAAGTGGGCGGAACCTTTGATATGCAGATCAACGGAACGGCGTTTACCTTTGTTGTGACGGAAAAAAGTCAGGTGCTGGGGGCGTCGACGGTTTCCGGTTCGGATATCCTGCATATGTATACCTATACTTATCAGCCCTATAAAATTGCCAATATGACCAGCGAGGAAGTATCCGGCGCATTGACGGCTCTGCAGTCCGCACTCTCCACGATGGAGTCGGCCCAGGGCAATCTGGACACGGCCCTTGACGGCATGGATACGGCTATCAAAAATATAGATAACGGTTTGGACAGCGCCCAAAACACGCTGGATTTTCTGAATAAATCCAAGGCGACCACAGAAAAAAGCAATGCGATTCAGAACGGTCCGCTGCTGCAGAATACCAAAGGCTCTCTGGCGATTGCCGGGCAGTCTTCTCAGTTGAATATTGAGACGGCGGAGCTGGCATTGTCCTACTATACGGTGACCGCGCCCATTTCCGGCGTGATCGAGCAGAAAAATGTGAATGTCAGCGAACCGGCGGCCAACGGGTATGCGGCTTATGTGATTTCCAACAAAGACAGTATGGTGGCTACGTTTCATGTCAGCGAGGATATTATGAATACGCTGATACCGGGGCAGACCGTGTCGGTGGAACGAAACGGTACATATTATGAAGGCATTCTGACGGAAATCCAGCATTCGGTGGATCAGCGCTCCGGTCTGTTTCCGGTGAAGGCTGCCGTGATGGCGGACGGAGAGAAACTGGCCAACGGCGTTTCCGTGAAACTGAGCCTGGATACGTACAGCGCAAAACAGTCGCTGCTGATTCCTTATGACGCGGTATACTATGACGACGGTGCCGCTTATGTCTATACCATCAGGGACGGAAAGGCGGCAAAAACTCCGATTGAGACGGGCATTTTTGATGATACCAGAATTGTGGTGGTTTCCGGCCTGACACCGGAGGACGAGGTGATTACCACCTGGTCGCCCCGGCTGGCGGACGGTATGCCGGTAAAAAGCGGCGGGAGCGGTGAGACGGAAGAAATGTCTGTCCCGGAGCTTGAAACGGATGCAGGCAAGGAGGGGACTGAATGAATATCACAAGGCTCGCGTTAAGGCGTCCCGTATCCTGTGCGCTGATTATTCTGTCTTTGATTGTGTTCGGCGTTTCCGCCATTTTCGGCTTTCGTATGGAGCTGACGCCGGATATGGAGATGCCGGTGCTGCTGGTGATGACGACCTATCCGGGGGCTGACCCGGAAAGCGTGGAAGAGCTGGTGACGAAAGAGGTGGAGGATGCCGGAAGTCTGATGAGCGGGATCGAATCTGTTATATCCCAGTCTTCGGAAAATTATTCCATGGTTATGTTCCAGTATGCTTACGGCTCGGATATTGACGACTGCTATGCGGATTTAAGAGCCGCTCTTGACACGGCTTCCATGCAGATGCCGGAGGGGTGTGAATCTCCCGTGGTAATTGAGATGAACATGAATGCCACGCCGATTATCGCTGTCTCGGCCACGGAGGTGGGAGATATTGACATGCTCTCCGTGATCAATGACCAGATTGTGCCGGCATTTGAAACACTGCCCTGTATCGCCGATGTCACGGTTTCCGGCGGCGCCGAGGATTATATCCGGGTGCAGGTGAAGCCCGACGAATTGAAACAGTACGGGCTGACCATGTCCAATCTGGTTTCCTATCTGGGCACGGCGGACTTTAATTATCCCGCAGGCTCGGTAGTGCAGGGCAGTCAGGATGTAAGTGTAAAAACTTCGATCGAATACAATACGGTGCAGCTTTTACAGTCGCTGCCCATCGCCTCCTCTACGGGCGCCACGATTACCATGGCGGATGTGGCTGATATTTCCATGGCCAGCAAAAGTGCCGACAGTGTCAGCCGGTACAACGGCCATGATAATATCAGCATCAGCATGACCAAAAACCAGAGCTACGGCACGGTAAATGCCTGCCGGGATATCAGGGGAAAACTGGAAGAATTGAAAAGAGATTATCCTTCCATCGAATTTATGGTTACCTATGATTCCAGCAGCAGCATTACCAGTTCTCTGCTGTCGGTGGGACAGACGCTGGTTGTGGCGGTGGTGCTGTCCATGGCGGTTCTGTTCCTGTTTTTCGGCGATTTCAAGGCCAGCCTGATTGTGGGCAGCTCCATGCCCATATCATTGCTTCTGACCTTTATTCTGATGGAGGCGGCAGGATTTTCCCTGAATATCGTTACGATGGGGGCTATGGTAATCGCCATCGGCATGATGGTGGACAGCTCTATCGTAGTGATTGAGAGCTGTTTCAGAGCCAGGGAGGAGCAGCCTGATATCAAAGAGGCGGCGCTGACAGGGACGAAAGAGGTAACCGCCTCCATTGTGGCTTCCACCATCACTACCGTTGTGGTGTATCTGCCGCTGGCCATGATGAAAGGGCTGTCGGGCCAGATTTTCGGACAGTTGGGCTATACCATTGTTTTTGCCATGATGGCATCTCTGATTATGGCGCTGACGCTGGTACCTCTGTTTTATGCCCGGTTCCGTCCGAAGGAGAAGACGGAAATTCCCATGAACCGGCTGCTGAACCGTTTTAATGTTTTTTATCAGAAGCAGTTGCGCCGGCTTTTGAAACGGAAATTCGTGGTATTTGCGGTCACGGTGCTGATGCTTGCGGCGGCAGTGCTCGCGGCCACCACGCTGAATGTGGAGCTGATGCCGTCCTCAGATGAGGGAATCGTATCCGTAAGTGTTTCTTTCCGTCCGGGTACATCACTGAAAGCCATGGACGATACGATGACGGAGATGGAGCGGATGGCTGCCGAGGATGAAAACCTGTCCGCATATTCCCTGTCTATCAGCGGTTCCACGGCATCGTTAAGCCTGACGCTGGCAAAGGACGCGGACCTGTCCACCAATGAAGAAATAGAGCGGTGGGTGGAGCTGACAAAGGATATGACGGATCTGGAGGCAGTGGTGTCTTCCGGTTCTGCCGGCGGTATGGGCAGTATGATGTCTGCCGGCGGAAAAGAGATTGATCTGCAGGGCCTGGACAGAGACTTGCTGAAAGCCGATGCGGCGGCGCTGCAGGAGCAGATCAGAGGACTCCCCGGCGTGGCCAGCGTTACCAGCGACGTGCAGAACGTGAGCACCGCCGCAAAGGTGAAGGTGGATCCGCTGAAAGCCATGGCAAACGGACTGACACCGGTCCAGGTGGGCATGACGCTGAACAATGTGTTAAGCGGCGTAAAGGCAGTGGACATTGTTCATAACGGTACGGAATATGAAGTAAAGGTGGAGTACCCTCAGGGGCTGTACGATCATTTAAACGGTCTGATGAATCTGGATCTGCAGACGCCGATGGGCACCTATGTGCCCCTTCGGGATATTGCCGAGATTGAATATACCGATGAGATGGAGTCGATTATCCGAAGCGACGGCCAGTATCAGGTGGCCATTAACGCCACGCTGACGCCCAGTCAGCGATTTGAGGCGGAAGCGGCCATTGACCGGCTGGCGGCATCCTTTTCCTACAGTGAAGGCGTCCGTCCGGCGGGCAGCATGATGACGGATATGATGGTAGAGGAACTGAGCGCTATTTTAAGTTCCATTTTCGTGGCGGTATTCCTTGTATTTCTGGTAATGGCAATGCAGTTTGAATCGCCGAAGTTTTCCTTTATGGTGATGATCTGTATTCCGTTCAGCCTGATCGGCTCTTTCCTGCTGCTGGCGGCTTTCGGAGTAACCTTGAGCATGGTGTCCATGATGGGCTTTCTGATGCTGATGGGTATTGTGGTGAACAACGGAATTCTGTTTGTAGACTCGACAAATCTGTACCGTCAGACCATGCCCTTGGAGGATGCCCTGCTGAAAGCGGGAACTACCAGAATCCGGCCGATTCTGATGACCTCTCTGACGACGGTACTGTCCATGATTCCCATGGGTCTGGGTCTGGGGGATAACGGACAGATTATGCAGGGCATGGCGGTGGTAATCGTGGGCGGACTTGTGGCCTCCACAGTGCTGACACTGCTGCTGCTTCCTACCTTTTATCTGATACTGGATGGAGTGGGGAAGAAAAGGCGGGAAAAGAAAAAGATCAGAGAAGAAAGCCAGGATTCATAAAAAGGCAGGCAGGACGGCAGATACGGCCGGGTGGTTTTACCATCCGGCCGTATTAAATATAATAAATGCACTGTCTCAGGCCTGTCATTACAGAATTTTCATAAAACCTCTTGACAAATCCAAAATTTGTGGCATTATTATATTGATATCAAAATGATATCAATATAAATTTTCCTTTAATCCAGGCAGTCAAACCCGGAAAAATAAAATGTTCACAAGATGAACAAATATAAACTTTACATAAAATCTTCGGGGCCGGAATTGACAGAGGATGGCTTTCTGATATGATAGAAAGCGTATTTCTGTCCGGTTCGCTGCTCACAGAAACAAAGTTTACATATGGAGGCGCAAAGTGAAAACAAAACTGAAAAACGGCTTTAAAAAGGTAAAAAAGTGGATCAAAAAACACAAAGTAC
>Ga0137306_102275_pt1 | contig 16609 bp, 17 predicted proteins | sample Inofroosms_March_FD_97187 | JGI IMG/M metagenome (GOLD analysis project Ga0137306, IMG submission 97187) | Mouse cecal microbial communities from Vienna, Austria - N-Acetylneuraminic and N-Acetylglucosamine D2O microcosms_March | ecosystem: Host-associated > Mammals > Digestive system > Large...
GAAAGAGGGCGATTCAGGTACGGATTTATTGAAATTGTTGAATGTGCTTCTGTCCACGGAGACAGATTCACAGGACAAGTGCCAGATATTGGAGGAAGATTTTCATATCAGAATGACTTTAGCCTTGGAAAGTGAGGTGTCGCTTATGTGTAATTTAAGTAAGGGTGTGGAGGAGAAAGAAATTCAAAAGGGAATTGATAAAGGAATAACAGCTATGATTTTAACACTGAAAGAGCTACAAATATCAAGTGACGTTATTCTGAAACAAATCTGTGAAAAGATTGGTCTGACAGAAGAAACAGCAGAAACGTACTTAAAAGAAATATGTTAAATATTTCAGGCAGAGCATTTTTTGTGTTCTGTCTGAAATAATATTACGAGATTTTTCGCACTTAGTTACATTATGGAGAGAGGCAAGTGGCTTCTAAAAGATATTCTTGTTTTTCCTCGCCTTCCGTGGTATAATATGGCAATAATTGTTGCCCAATAAGATAAAATTGTTACCTATAAATCTAACAATCACCTGTGAATCGGTGAATGTAAAAACAAGGAGATACAAAAATTATGAGAAGAACAGTAAAGTATGCCACAGTTCTGATGGCAGGATTGATGATGACAGTCTGGGGAGGTACAGTCGCCCTGGCTGGTGAGTGGAATTTTACAGGGCCGGAGAGTTGGCAGTGGGAATACCGTGACGATAACGGAAGCCGGGCAGGCGCCGGATGGAAAGAGATTGACGGATCCTGGTATCATTTTGACGCCAATGGTTATCTCGATACCGGCTATCGGCGGTTTGAGGAAAGTGGCCCCTGGTATTATCTTTCTGCAACAGATGATGAGAATATCGGGAAAATGGCCACATCAGGTGAGTGGGAATTTGGATCTATTCAGCCAGACGGAACCTTCTACTGTCTGATTCCCATGCTTGACGGACAATCGGGAGTTGTTCTGTGCAACTACCAGGAAGAAACCGGATTCCAGCCAGTGAAGACGAGCAGCCTTGGCTGGTATAATGATATCTTTAAAGTACTTGCTACCATGGAACCGGCGGACGGAGAACAAATTACCCGGCAGTTTCAGCTTCCGGCAGATTGGAAGACCCTATGCCCCAATCCATTCCTGCATGCAATGGTCAGAGGTGGTAACTACGACGCTTATACGTGGTCTGTCAGTGAAGAAAATGTGCTGACAGTTACCGGATACTACTATTAAGACAGAACAAAACAGACCAGATTGCATTTTTCTGAAATCGGTGAACTGCAATTTTGACCTATAAAATTATAAGAAAAGAAAAGGAAGAAATAGTTGAATTTGTGGTAAAGCTGTTTTATACTGGAAAGTATCAGATTATTAAAGAAACAGGAGGAGTAAAGATGAAACTGCAACAGATGGGAAAGCGTCTGGTAGTTGTCTCAGCAGTGATGATTTTGTCGGCAGTGACAGCGATGACTGTGTGGGGGAAGACAAGGTTAGAGACGGTGTCAGATGTTTATTGGAACGATGAGGACGATAATGAAAGTAAGATAACGGAGGCAGTCTGGGAGCCGGTGGAGGATGCCAGCCAGTATGAGATTTATCTTTATCGAGATGGAAGTAAAGTAGGGGAAGTTACAGTTAAGTCCAGCAAGAATAGCTACAATTTTAAGCGCAAGATGGATAAGGAAGGGGAATACACTTTCCGGGTACGTGCGCTACCAAAGAAAAACAGCAGTGAATATTCGAATAGTGCATGGTCAGAATATTCAGACGGGCTCTACATCACAGAGGCTCGTGCGGAATATAATAAGAGCGGAAAGCAAGAAGATACCAGCAAAAGTGGACCAGGAATGCCTGTAGGGGGGGAGACTTCTCCAGAAGGAAGCGGAGAAACCACGGCAGAAACGAACAACGAAGTCCTGGCCGAGAACAGCAAAAAGCCTGTTGAAGAGAATACTAGTGATGAAAAAGTGCTAGCTGAGAACAGCAAAAAGCCTGTTGCTGGAGACGGCAGCAACACTTCGGGAGCGGATAGTCAGCAGCAGTCTCAGACTTCAGATTCCCAGCCCAAGACCGGTGCATGGGTGGAGGATAATACAGGCTGGTGGTATCGTTGGTCTGATGGCAGTTATCCGGCGGGTAGCTGGTTCCAGGATCCGGCAGATGGAAAGTATTATATGCTTGATGGTCAGGGATATATGAGAACGGGCTAGATTGATTGGAATGAGAAACGCTATTATTGCGATCGGGCAGGAGTTCCTTCTGGCGCTATGGTGACAGGAGAACATTATATCGATGGCATGCTTTATCGTTTTGATGACTCTGGAGCCATGATCGATGAATCCATCACATCTGGAGGCTCTTCTTCTCGGGTAGACGATGAGGATTAATTTTTAATCATATTTAAATAACAAGTGGAATCAGGCAAGTAGCAGAATCGCTGTACATATTTTGCCCCTCTCTTCATATATTGTATTAGAAGCAGAAATACCGCATGGTATTGGCAGAGCTGTTTGTAAGACAATTAGGAAGGGAGGGGTATTTTTATCGACAAACGGGACGAGTTAATCCGAATTTTTTCTAAAGATATCAGAAATATTCTCAGGCAGTTACCTGTGGATTTCCAGGAAGTACAAGAAATCCGTATGCGGGTGCATGCGCCGCTTCTTATCATTCATAATAATCATGAATTTTATATTACTCCTGAAGGAAAATTAAGTAGAAATTCTGGCGAAGCCTGCCAGGTCAGCAAAAAGGATCTGAAAGAAACTCTAGAATATATGAGTGATTATTCTTTATATGCTTTTGAAGAAGAGTTGAAGCAAGGATTTATCACGATTCAAGGAGGTCATCGGATTGGTATTGCGGGAAAGACGATAACAGATGAAAAAGGAATCCGAAGCATGAAGTTTATTTCCTTTCTTAATATTCGACTGTCTCATCAGATTCGAGGATGCGCGGATCGGGTATTGCCTTATCTGTATGAGAAACAGGAGGTTTTACATACGTTGATTGTATCGCCTCCCCGCTGTGGAAAGACGACTCTTTTGCGAGATGTGATCCGACAGATATCCAATGGTACCGGACAAGAAGCTGGGATGACGGTAGGAGTGGTGGATGAACGATCCGAGATTGGCGCTTGCTATCAGGGAGTGCCGCAGAATGAGTTGGGCATCCGTACGGACATTTTGGATTGTTGTCCAAAGGCATTGGGAATGATGATGCTGATTCGGACCATGTCTCCCCAGGTGATTGCTGTGGACGAGATTGGCAGCCGGGAAGATCTAGAGGCCATGGAATATGTGATGAATTGTGGTTGTAAGCTGATTGCCACAGTACATGGAAATTCCATTGATGATATTCGTCAGAAGCCGGTTCTGCGCAGGCTGATACAAGAGCGTTGGTTTGAACGCTATGTGGTGTTAAACGGTCGCAAAAGACCTGGTAATGTGGAGCAGATCTACGATGCCCGAGGAACGAGGTTGTACCCGTCCGGAGAGAATGCTTATGGCAATTAGTTTTTTTTTGAAAACGACAGGCGCCGTAATGATGGTGATGGGATCCTCTGGCTATGGGGCTTGGATGGCCGGAAATTACCGAAACCGTCTTTTGCTACTAGAGCAGCTCCGACAGATGATTTTTCTTTTGAAGGGACAGATCACCTATGCGAATGCTCCTTTGCCGGAGGCTTTTGAAGCAGTGGGAAAGCGCACCAAAGGAGTGCTGGCGGATCTGTTTATGCGGGTTTCGGAGCGCATGGAAGATCAGCAGGGAGAACCATTTTGTCAGATCTGGAAAGAAGAAGTAGAAAAGATGAATGTAGAGGGGACATTGACAAAAGAGGACAGGCAGTCACTGGCCGGGTTGGGGGAGCATCTAGGATTTATGGATTGTGAGATGCAGGAAAGAAATTTGCTGCTTTATTTGGAGCAGCTGGATCTGGTGATTGAAGAATTGCGGAGTCATCGACAAGAACGATGCCGGTTGTACACTAGCCTGGGCGTGATGGCTGGAATATTTTTGGCAGTCCTGCTGTTGTGACAGGTGTATCTTTTCCTGACACGATCTGGATTTGCTCAGAGAATGGTGGTTCAGGAAAGGAAACACGGGGAAAGGAGGAAAATCTATGGGAGTCAATCTGATTTTCAGAATCGCAGCAGTAGGAATCCTGGTTTCGGTGATTTGTCAGGTATTAAAACATAGTGGGCGGGAGGAACAGGCATTTCTGACCAGTCTGGCAGGTCTGATATTAGTACTCTTCTGGATGGTGCCCTACATTTATGAACTGTTTGATACTATTAAAAATCTGTTTGCATTGTAGAGGAAAAGCTTATGACAGTGATTACTATTGGGGTTGTGGGAATAATAACCGTGATGCTGGCAGTACAGATGAAAGGAGTCAAAGGAGAATATGCCACTTATCTGGCAGCAGCCGGGGGGTGTCTGATATTTTTTTATGGTGTGGGGAAGCTGGAAACTATTTTGGATGCCATGAGACAGATTCAGGAGATGGTCCGGATTAATCGGGTATATTTGACTACACTGCTAAAAATCACCGGAATTACATATATTGCCGAATTTGCTTCGGGAATCTGCCGGGATGCTGGTTATGGGGCAATCGGAAGTCAAATTGAGATATTTGGAAAATTGTCGATTTTGGCAGTCAGTATGCCGATTGTACTGGCGTTACTGGAAACCCTGCAGAGGCTGCTGGTATGAGAGGATTCGGGAGAAAAAAGAAAGTATGGAAAATTAGATGTCTGCCGGGGCTGGTTTTGCTGGGGATGCTGTTGTTTTGTTTTCCGGTTTTTGGATCAGAACGGTTGCCGGTGGACGAGATACCGGGCGAAGACTGGAGTGAGCTGGATCAATTTTTACAACAGCAAAGGGGAGAGCAAGAAGAATTCCTTACTTTTCGTGATCTGGTAAAAGCATTAATGGAGGGAGACGGGAAAAAGGCAGGAAGAGGAATTCTGACTAGTTTGCATCGCGCTCTTTTTCAGGAGATTTCCCATGGCACGCAGCTGTGGGGAGAACTATTGGCGGTGGGGTTGGTTGGGGCGGTATTTGCGAATTTTTCTCACATTTTTACGGGAAGCCAAATATCAGAGACTGCATTTTTTATGACATATTTGCTGGCTCTTACACTTTTGGTTTCCATTTTTTCAGACAGCATGGAGATTGCACAGTCGGTATTGGTCCGGCAGATAGAATTTCTTAGAGTACTGCTTCCCTGCTATTTTTCGGCAGCAGCATGGTCTGGAGGAAGTCTTTCGGCAGCGGCCTGGATGGAGTTTTTTCTTTTTTTGATTGCAGCAGTACAATGGTTGTATTTGCGTTTGCTGATACCGATGACCCGGGTATATATTCTGCTGGTAATGGCGGGAAATATGGCAAAGGAGGACATGCTATCCCGCTTGACTCAGCTTTTGCAATCGGGGATTCGCTGGGCAACCCGCTCTCTGATCGGTTTAGTAGCAGGTTTTCAACTGGTTCAGGGATTTGTACTGCCTTATGCAGATTCGGTACAAACTGCCGGGGTTCAGAAACTTTTACAGGCGATTCCTGGTGTGGGAGACGGTGTGGGAGCTGTGACCAAAATGCTCTTGGGGAGTGGAGTACTGCTGAAAAATACAATGGGCGCTGCGGCAGTTGTAATCTTGGTGATTTTAAGTGCGGCTCCTCTGCTTAAATTGCTAATTTTGTTGTTTTTGTATCGAACAGCAGCAGGTATCTTGCAGCCGGTGGGAGATAAACGGTTGGTAGCTTGTATTGAAAGTGTGGCAGAGGGACAAAAGATGCTGCTGGGACTGGCAGCAGCCGGACTTTTGCTGTTCTCTGTCACGATCGGACTGGTTTGCGCAGGGACGAACGGAGCTTATCTGGGAATATAGAATTTAAAGGTGGCAGAGATAAGAAAACGGTCAGGAGGAAACGTAGTTGTATGAGTGGGTCAAAAATATTACAGGATATTTTTTATTTTTGGCAGTAGTGGAACATCTAATTCCAGGAAAGAAATATGAAAAATATTTTCATTTATTTGCGGGTATGATAGCTATCTTGTTAGTACTCCAGCCTTTCGGTAAAAATCTGGGACTGGATGAAAGAATTGCCCATTTTTATGAAACTCTGGTATTTCAATATCAGGCAGAAGACTTGCGGGAACAGTTTTTAGGAATCGAGCAGGAACGTCTGGAACAGATGATATTCCAATATGAAGAAGCTGTGGCAGATGATATCCGTCAGATGGCCGGGGAATTGGGTTTGACAACGTTTCACTGTCAGGTGCAAATTGAGCGGGAGGAGGGAACGGAGCAATTTGGGAAAGTAGTCAAGATTTGGCTGGTTGTTAGTGCAGAAGAAGAGGAAAGAGAGGGAACGCTGGCAGAAGAGAGGGAAGCAGTATCAGAGAATGGGGAGATGATCCGGTCAGAAGATGTGGTAGTAATAGAACCGATCACGATTCCGGCGGGGGAGGGGGGAAAAGCAACGAAAGAAGAACAAAAGGAATCCCGAAGAAAGCAAGAAGTGGAGTATTCCATTATTAGAAGGCTGCGCAGGAAAATTGCATCCTATTATGATCTGGAGGAGGCTTATGTGGAAATTCAAACAATGGAAGGGTAAGGACAAATGGCTGTTTTTGCTGACAATCGGGATTATTTTATGTATTTTAGCGTTTCCGGCAGAACGGTTGACAAAGAAAAAGGCAGGAGAAGAATACAGTGCGTCAAGAGGCAGCTTTTTCGCCGAAGATCGACTAGAGGGAGAGAACCAGAAAAACGGGCAATACCAAACGGCTGCAGGAGGTGAAGTTGGTAAAAAGGAAGATAGAGATACACAAGCCTCAGATTCGGATATGGCAGAGAATGCCCTAGCGGTTATGGCTCGAGTTAGTGACAGTTATGAGGCAGAGTTGGAACAACGGGTACAAGAGATTTTGAAAAACGTAGAGGGAGTAGGGAAAGTAGATGTGATGATTGTATTGAAATCTTCCGGTGAGAAGGTGGTACAAGTGGATGGAAAAAATTCGCATTCTTTGACAGAAGAACAGGACAGCACTGGTGGAACACGTAGAATTGAGAATCAGGAACAAGAACAGAATACGGTGATGGTTTCTGGTAATGGGGAAAACGTTCCTGTAATAGCCAAAGAATTGCGTCCAGAGCTTTCTGGAATCATCATTAGTGCGGAGGGTGGAGGAAATCCTGCTATTCAATCAGAAATTTCTGCGGCAATGGAAGCATTATTTGGCTTGCCCGCTCATAAGATAAAAGTACTAAAGCGGGTGGAGTAAAGGAGTGTTAGATTATGAGAGAACGAAAATTTGGAATGAAGCTGAAGGATGGCAACATGAAGAAGTTGTTCCGCAGAAATCAGATTATTATTACAACCCTGGCCATTATGATTGCGGCAGCGGGATATCTGAACTATGCGGGAAAAAAGGAACTGGAGGCCAGCAGTGATGATATGGTCTACGAAGCAGGGCTGATGGAAATCTCCGACGAAGATCTGCTGCGGGAGAATCAGGCAGCCGGATATGGTTATACCGATGAGATTGAGGAGGCGGAGTCCCTGGCAAATGAGGAATATCCGGTTTCTGCAGACGGGCAGACAGGCGATGCCTCCTACTCTGCAGGCCAACAATACGCGGAGATTGACAGCTGGGATGAAGGCGAGGATGCCGGTATGGAAAATCCCGGTGAGGCTGTGCTGACCAGTGGGATGACTGTGTCTGATTACATAGCAAATGTACAATTGAATCGAGAACAGATCCGTGCGAAAAATAAGGAAACACTCAATAATATTATCAACAACACGAATATCCAAGAAGCTGCCAAACAGGAGGCGATACAGAATATGATCGCGATGACGGCTGTGGCGGAGAAGGAAAATGCGGCCGAGACTTTATTGCAGGCAAAAGGTTTTTCGGATCCGGTAGTCAGTTTGACAGATGGAAAAGTGGATGTGGTAATCAATGCCACGACGATTACTGATCAGCAGCGGGCACAAATCGAGGATATTGTCAAAAGAAAAACAGAAGTTCCGGCAGATGGGATTGTGATTACACTACTGAATCTGGCAGAATGAGAAAATAACCATAAAATCATATAAAAGAAAGAGCAAAAGAAAACCCAAAGATTCCCTATGCAAAGCTGCCGGAATTTGATATAATAAGAATATCGTTTTGAGAAGACAGTTCCGATGGGACTGCCAGGAATCAGAGAATGTTCAGGAGGTAGCGCAACAGTGGAAAACAGAGATGAGAGAAATACTCATAAGGTATATGAGACAAGTACGATTGGAGAAGTACAGATTGCGGATGAGGTAGTGGCAATTATTGCCGGACTGGCGGCCACTGAGGTGAGTGGCGTGGATTCTATGGCAGGCAATATTACCAACGAGTTGGTTGGTAAGTTGGGCATGAAAAATTTATCCAAAGGCGTCAAGGTGGAGGTGACGGAAGAACACGTGTCCGTGGATCTATCCCTGAACATTAAATATGGCTATAATATTCCGGAAGTCGGTGAAAAGGTGCAGGAAAAGGTAAAGTCGGCGATTGAGAATATGACTGGGTTGACGGTGCTGGATGTGAATATCAAGATTGCCGGGGTGAATCTAACAGAAGAAAAGTAGATAAAAAAGAAATCAGGGAGCGGCCGCGTGTGGCGGAAGCTCCCTGTGTTGTTGGAGAGTTCAGGTAGAAAATGACTTAGCTTCCCCAGCGAAATACAAGAATTCCGGCGATGGCAATAGCAGCACCGATCAGCTTTTTCCATTCGAAGGGGACTTTTTCGACGCCAAAAATACCAAACAGTTCGATTCCATAGGCGACAATGATCTGGGTGACTACGATCAATAAAGTTGCTCTGGCAGGACCTAAACCGTCCATACTTTTGATGACGGTAAAGGTAATGAAAGCGCCGATAAGACCTCCCAGCAGCATGTACCAGGGACGCACTTGAAAGATAGCTCCTATGGGGCTTTTGTCAGCAAAGAACCACAGGATGATACAGGTGAAAAAGGCAGTCAGCTGAACCCAACCGGCAGCAACCCAGATTCCGGTCTGCTTGGTGGCTTCCGTATTCAATACGCCCTGGATACTCATCAGAGCGCCGGAAAGCAATGCGATCAGAAATCCCCACATAGAGAAAACCTCCTGATTTTTTAATATTTTACTTGTTTTTAGTTTTCTCAGAGCAGGGAAAATTATTCATCTATCGATTATATCAATAAAAAATCAACAGAGAAAAGAGAAAAAATCATGAATACAAAAGTGATTCTGGCCTCTGCGTCGCCCAGGCGCAGGGAGCTTTTGCATCAAGTAGGCTTAGAGCCGGAGATTATTCCCAGTCAGATAGAGGAGATCATTACTTGTGAGGAACCGGAGCAGATTGTAAAAGAGTTGTCCCGGCAAAAGGCAGAACGAGTGGCAGATAAACTGTCCTGGATGACAGAGACGGCGCACGGGGATGATAAATCTCAAATTGTGGTGCTAGGTGCGGATACTGTGGTGGCTGTGAATGGAAAGATTCTGGGAAAGCCCGCAACCAAGGAAGAAGCCGTGCAGATGATTGCGCTTTTGCAGGGCAGAGCGCATCAAGTATATACAGGAGTTACGATGATCTTTGGGGCAAAGGGAGAACGTTTGACTTTTGCGGAGCGGACGGATGTTCATGTGTGTTCCATGAGTCAGGAACAGATGGAGCGCTATGTGATGACTGGAGAACCGATGGACAAGGCCGGCGCCTATGGAATTCAGGGATGTTTTGCCGCTTTCATTTTGGGAATTGAGGGAGATTACAACAATGTGGTCGGTCTGCCAGTAGGACGAGTCTGCCGGGAGCTGATGGCAAGAGGCTGGGAAGTATGGAATTCTCAATGAGTGTTTAGCAGATAGAAAATAGGGCATACTGTCAGAAAAGAAAGCCTTTGCAGGTGAGCAGGAAAGGTGATGTAACAGAAAAGAGATCAAAGCTGTTACAGGGTGACAGGATGCGCAGGAAAAATTATATCAGTCGGTATCTGCAGGAGTTGATTCCAGTGGCTTTTGAGCTGGAAACAGCACAGGAATTTCAGACGATGGGAACAGGGCCAGCACAGTTTAAGATTAAATTGAATCGGGAGATTCCCAAAAAAGAATTGCTAAAGAGCACTTCTCTGGCTTTGGGAGAAGCATATATACGAGGAGATATTGAGTTAGATCGGGATCTTTATGAAGTTCTGGATATGTTTCTTGGACAGATGGATCACTTTCGGTTGAATCCCACGGCGCTTTATGGGCTGCTACATTCCTCCTTGACAGAGAAGAACCAGCAGCAGGAAGTTTCTTTCCATTATGATATAGGAAATGATTTTTACCGGTTATGGCTGGACGAAACGATGAGTTATTCTTGTGGTTATTTTAAGAATTCAGAAGATACATTGTTTGAGGCACAAGTGGCAAAGGTGGATCATATTCTAAAAAAGTTAAATCTGGAAATGGGTATGACACTTTTAGATATTGGCTGTGGCTGGGGATTTTTGTTGATGCGGGCGGCCAGACGTTATGGTGTGAAAGGAGTAGGCATTACTCTGAGTGAGGAGCAGTATCAACATTTTTCCCGGGAGATTCGAGAGCAAAATCTGGAGGATCGATTGGAAGTGCGGCGGATGGATTACCGTGAGCTAGAGAAGAGTGACATGCAGTTTGATCGGGTGGTCAGTGTAGGGATGATCGAGCATGTAGGACGCGGAAATTATGAACGGTTTCTGAAAAATGCTGTGGATGTGCTGAAACCAGGTGGCTTGTTTTTGCTACATTTCATTAGTGCACAAAAAGAGCATGCAGGGGATCCGTTTATTCGCAAATATATCTTTCCGGGGGGAGTGATTCCTAGTCTGCGGGAAATGGTCAACCTGCTGCCGGAGTATGAGTTGCGGACGTTGGATGTGGAGAGTCTGCGACGGCATTATACAAAGACACTATTGTGCTGGCGGAAGAACTTTCAAAGGCACAAGGAGACGCTCGCCACAGAGCGGGGAGAGGAATTTGTGAGAATGTGGGAGCTGTATTTGGCTTCATGTGCAGCAGCATTTCATCAGGGAATAGTGGATCTGCATCAAATTTTGATGTCGAAAGGAGTGAATAATGAATTGCCGATGGTGAGAGCAAAATAACAACTTAATGGTAAAAATTCACATTTGTACTTGACATATCCAAAGATTTCATGGTAGTATTAAACACATAAAAAAATAACGCCTTAGAGATGACAGAGCAGGTAGATGAATGCGGGTGACCGTTCATCCCCCTGCTTTTCTAGATCGGTTGAGAAAAAATTAACAAAGCTCTTGCCGCAGAGAAAGTCATGCAGGGAATGGTGAGGTCATTGAAAAGGTGAAATAGGAGGAGAAGGATATGGGCAAGTATGTAATTGCACTGGATCAGGGAACTACCAGCTCCCGGTGTATCTTGTTCGATGAACAGGGAACCATCTGCAGCGTGGCGCAGAAGGAATTTACGCAGATTTATCCGCAACCTGGCTGGGTGGAGCACAACCCGATGGAGATCTGGTCTTCGCAGCTTTCGGTGACAATGGAGGCTATGGGAAAGATCGGTGCCCATTATAGTGATATTGCTGCCATTGGCATTACAAACCAGAGAGAGACAACGATTGTCTGGGACCGGGATACCGGAGAGCCCGTGTACAATGCGATCGTCTGGCAGTGCCGCCGCACGGCAGATCGTATTGAGAAGTTAAAAGAAGATGGGTTACAGGAGAAGATTATCGACCGCACAGGGCTGATTCCGGACGCTTACTTTTCAGGAAGTAAGATTGCATGGATTCTGGATCATGTGGAGGGAGCCAGGGAGCGGGCAGAGCGGGGGGATTTGCTGTTCGGTACGGTGGATACATGGTTGATCTGGAACCTGACCAAAGGCTGCATCCATGTAACCGATTATACCAATGCGGCACGTACCATGTTGTTTGACATTCACAAAAAATGCTGGGATGAGGAGATTCTGGAATATTTCAGGATTCCTAAATGTATGCTTCCAGATGTGAAGCCGTCTAGTTGTGTCTATGGCTACACCTCTTCGGATGTTATGGGGGGCAAGATCCCGATTGCCGGAGCGGCTGGAGATCAGCAGGCGGCGTTGTTTGGCCAGTGCTGTTTTGATGCTGGGGAGATGAAAAATACCTACGGCACCGGATGCTTCTTGCTGATGAATACTGGAAATGCGGCCGTAAAGTCCCATCATGGTCTGTTGACTACGATTGCGGCCAGCAGTCAGGATGAGAGTCAATATGCGCTTGAGGGAAGTGTGTTTGTGGCAGGGGCTGCCGTCCAGTGGCTGCGGGATGAAATGCGCATGGTGCGTACAGCCGGACAGACGGAAGAGTATTGCAATTCGGTGGAGGATACAGGTGGCGTATATGTGGTACCGGCCTTTGCCGGGTTAGGAGCACCTTATTGGGATCAATATGCTCGGGGTACGATTGTGGGGGTGACTCGCGGGACCAACAAGGAGCATTTTATTCGGGCGACAGTAGAGTCTATGGCCTATCAGGTATCTGACTTGATTGAGGCGATGCAGCAGGATTCCGGGATTCCTCTAAAGCAGCTGAAAGTAGACGGCGGAGCCTGCGCCAATAATTTTCTTATGCAGTTCCAGTCAGATATTGTGAATGCTGAAATTGTCCGTCCGGAGTGTATCGAGACAACGGCTCTGGGTGCGGCTTATCTGGCAGGGCTGGCAGTGGGCTACTGGAAGAGCAAGGAAGAGATCCGCAGAAATTGGCAGATTTCCTGCTCTTTTGTGAGCACTATGGAAGAGGAACGCCGACAGAAGCTGGTGAAAGGTTGGAAGCGGGCAGTGAAATGTGCGCTTTGTTGGTCGGAAGAGGAATAACCGTAACCGCTTAATTGTTTGGCATGGTTGCAAATAATTATAAAAAGCAGGAGGGAATACATATGACAGTTGATTCACTGGGAGTGGCAATCCGGGGTCTGACCGATCCGATGTTTCTGCTGAGTGAGGCGGAATTGATCTTTCGTGTAGGTCTGGCCTGCATTTTGGGTTGGATGATCGGAAATGAGCGGAAGAACCGCAATAAGTCTGCAGGAACCCGTACCCATGCGATTGTGGCGTTGGGGTCAGCCTTGGCTATGGTGGTATCCAAGTATGGGTTTATGGATATGCCGGATCATGATGCGGCCCGGGTGGCAGCACAGGTGGTCAGTGGAGTGGGCTTTTTAGGCGCAGGAATTATTTTTGTCAGAAATAATCTGGTCAACGGACTCACAACAGCGGCTGGAATGTGGGCGACGGCCAGCGTTGGTTTGACTGTGGGTTCTGGACTTTATGTGATCGGGATTGCTTCAACACTGATTCTGGTGGTGATGCAGATCATCACCCACCGGATCGCTTATCTGGCAAAGGTGGCTTCTGCCGGAATGATTCGTATGACTCTTGTTCAGGAAGCGGATGCCGTCAAAAATATGCGGAAATATTTGGAAGATTCCCGGGTGGATGTGGCTTCCGTTAAGATTCATAAAAATAAAAAGGAGGAGGTCAAGCTGGAGTTTGAGGTGATTTATCCTCCGGGTTTTGACAAGGCAACATTATTCTCCCATCTGGCGGAGATGCCAGGACTCATTACTATTAGTGAATAGTAACAATATAGTTAAAAACTTAACAAAAAGAAATAGTAGAATTGTCTTGACAATTCCTGTAGAACTGTGATAGCATTAAGACAGTTAAAAAACCTTTGAGATGACAGAGTAAGGTGAAGGAAGCGGACAGACCGTTTATTCTCCTTACTCTTTTTTTATAACCGATGGGAAAAGGCGGTTATAAGGGATCGGAGGGGGAAGTAACTGATGGGATAACCGTTCGGACTGTTTGGGCTGTTATCTGACTGGTAGGTGCGGCTATGCCTATGCATGGCTGCAGAGGCGCAAAAATGTATATGGAGGAAGAGACATGAAGGAATGGAATTTCGATGCGGTGATTATCGGCGGCGGCGTGACCGGCTGTGCGATAGCGAGAGAGCTTTCCCGCTATGAGATGCACACAGCGCTGATTGAGCGGGAGGAGGATGTCTGTTCTGGCACATCCAAGGCCAATAGCGCCATTGTCCATGCCGGACATGACGCAGTTCCCGGCTCAGTGAAGGCACGGTTTAATGTAGAAGGCAACCGCATGATGGGCGAACTTGCAGAAGACTTGGATTTTGAATTTGACAGGAATGGTTCTTTGATCTTGTGCTTTGCTGAGGAGGACAGACCAGCATTGCAGGAATTGTATGATAAAGGGGTAAAGAACGGGGTACCGGATCTGAAAATCATTACCGGAGATGAGGCAAGGGCGATGGAGCCTAATGTCAGCGATGCAGTGGTGGCAGCACTGTACGCACCTACCGGCGGTATTGTATGTCCCTTTGGCTTGACGATTGCGCTGGCTGAGAATGCCTGTGATAATGGGGTGGAATTTATTTTTCATGAAGAAGTAAAAAAGGTGGTAAAGACAGAGAATGGCTATGACTTAGAGACGACAAATGGCGTGGTACATACGACTTATGTCATCAATGCGGCTGGAGTCTATGCCGATGAGATTCATAATATGGTTAGCGAAGAAAAGCTGCACATCACTCCTCGTAAGGGTGACTATTGTCTGCTGGACAAAGAAGCAGGAAATCATGTAAAGCACACGATTTTCCAGCTGCCGGGCAAACTGGGCAAAGGGATTCTGGTAACTCCCACCATTCATGGAAATCTTTTGACGGGACCGACAGCTAAGAATATCGAGGACAAAGAATCTACGGCTACTACAGCAGAGGAACTGGCAGAGATCATGGAAAAGGGAAGTATCAGTGTGAAGAACGTGCCGTTCCGCCAGGTGATCACTTCCTTCTCCGGATTGCGTGCCCATGAGGACGGGGATGACTTTATTGTGGGAGAGGCCAAGGATGCTCCAGGTTTCTTTGATGCGGCAGGTATTGAGTCACCGGGGCTGACCAGTGCACCGGCGATCGGCGTTTATCTGGCTGAGAAGGTAGCCGAGAAGGCAGGGGCTGCTAAAAAGGCAGAGTGGAACGGCCAGCGTAAAGGTTTTGTTCGTCCGGAGAAACTGAGTATGGAGGAGCGGGCGGCTTTGATCAAGGAGCGTCCGGAGTATGGAACCATTATCTGCCGTTGTGAAGGCGTCAGTGAGGGCGAGATTGTGGATGCGATCAACCGTACTTTAGGAGCCGTATCCTTAGATGGCATTAAGCGTCGGGTACGTCAGGGTATGGGACGGTGTCAGGCAGGCTTCTGCACCCCGAGAACCATGGAGATTCTGGCAAGAGAGCGTGGCATGGAGATGGAAGATATTTGTAAAAATGCACCCGGTTCCAATATGTTGACCGGTCAGAAATAGGAGGGCGGCGAGATGGCAAAGCATGATATCGTAATTATCGGCGGGGGCCCTGCGGGGCTTGCGGCAGCAGTGGCTGCGAGAAAGGCAGGCATTCAGGACATTCTGATTCTGGAGCGTGACGGCTGTCTGGGTGGAATCTTAAATCAGTGTATCCACAATGGCTTTGGCCTTCATACCTTTAAGGAGGAACTGACTGGGCCGGAGTATGCGGCACGTTATATTGAGATGGTGGAGGCGGAGAAGATTCCGTATAAGTTAAACACCATGGTTATTGACATCAATAAAGATAAGGAAGTCACAGTCATCAATAAAGAGGACGGCTTGACGACCATCCAGGCCAAGGCGATCATCCTGGCTATGGGATGTCGGGAGCGTCCGAGAGGCGCCCTCAACATTCCGGGCTACCGTCCGGCAGGTATTTATTCTGCTGGTACTGCTCAGCGCCTGATGAACATTGAGGGATTCAGTGTGGGCAGAGAAGTTGTGATCTTGGGTTCCGGCGATATTGGGCTGATTATGGCAAGAAGAATGACTTTAGAGGGAGCCAAAGTAAAGGTAGTGGCAGAGCTGATGCCTTATTCTGGCGGCTTAAAGAGAAATATCGTACAGTGCCTGGATGATTATGGCATTCCGCTGAAATTGAGTCATACAGTTGTCAACATTGAGGGCAAGGAACGGGTGACCGGAATTACGATTGCCCAGGTGGGGCCAGACCGTAAGCCGATTCCGGGGACAGAAGAGCATTATACCTGCGATACGTTATTGCTGTCGGTTGGCTTGATCCCAGAGAACGAGCTGAGTCGTAGCATTGGTATTGATATGAGTCGGATCACCTCTGGCCCAGAAGTGAATGACCAGCTGGAAACAAGTGCGGAAGGTGTATTTGCCTGCGGTAATGTGCTCCATGTGCATGATCTGGTAGACTACGTGTCTGAGGAAGCAACTCTGGCCGGAACCAATGCGGCGGAGTACGTAAAGAGCGAAGAACAGAAAGGTAATTGCCATCTGGTTGAACTGAAGGCAGAGAATGGCGTTCGCTATACGGTGCCGCAGACCTTAGATATTCATAACATGCAGGAGAAGGTGACGGTTCGTTTCCGCGTGGCAGATGTATATAAGGACCGGTATATCAGTGTGTACTATGATGGAGTTCAGATTTCCAAGAAGAAGAAAAAGGTGTTGGCGCCTGGAGAGATGGAGCAGGTAGTCCTGAAAAAGGACAGCTTTGGA
>Ga0137306_102276_pt1 | contig 16606 bp, 7 predicted proteins | sample Inofroosms_March_FD_97187 | JGI IMG/M metagenome (GOLD analysis project Ga0137306, IMG submission 97187) | Mouse cecal microbial communities from Vienna, Austria - N-Acetylneuraminic and N-Acetylglucosamine D2O microcosms_March | ecosystem: Host-associated > Mammals > Digestive system > Large...
AAGTATGGAGAAACGTTTCGATGTAGGTTTGTATACATTATTTTTGAGCTGCATTCTAACACATTCTGGAGGCTAAAAAGAAATATATCAGGTAAAATACTTGCCTACCATATCTCTCTTCCTATGTATGGCGGAGATTACTTTTTAAAGAATAACGAAGAAAGGACATTATGCGAACACACTCTTTCACCTGTTGTGTTTGCGTCTCAAATGAAAATGATTACATTTTTCGAGAGACTTGGTGTAAATTATGAGAAAATCAATTATTATTAAAACACTATTGAGGGCTCCAGTGAAGACTATACTGACATTTCTTCTGATAGCAGTTGCTTCCTTTGCCTTATTTTCACGTATTACAGATTACGCGATTACTACACGAGAGGCAGCAAAAGCTGAGAGTTTCTACAATGGAGTGGCTGCTCTGGATAATACAGTGCCAGATATGTTGTATATTGAGCAAATAGAAGGTTCAGTAACTTATGGAATAGGGTATGGAGTAGATAATAAACCTTGGCCAACAAAAGAGGAACTCAAAGAATTATCATCACTGCCAGGTGTTGTCATTGCTGATACAAGGTATATGACGGCTGGATTGGTAGAGGATTATAAGCGTCTCGCTGATGAAGATGACATAAGATCCAAATTAGGTAGATTTGTACTTGAGGGCGTTTATGCCGGATGTGAAAATATATCAAACTCTCAAGAAGAAATAAATTTATTATTTGATCATGTTACAGTACTTGCGGGAGACATCGAACAAGATCCTGAAAAACCGATTGAAATAAGAACTATAGTTACAGATACAGGATATAAAAAAGGCTATGACGCATATAGCAGGGAATTTTTTGAAAAACTAGAAAAAGGAAGCAAATGTCTTGTAATAGGAGATTATAACGAAGTAAATGGACGTGAATTGGAGTTTCGTCAAGAGAAAGAAGAATTCCATGTTTTAGATGGATTATTGGACGATTATTTGGAAACAGAAGAATTTGCTTATCAAAAAGGACTGATTGAGGCATTTAATCAAGGTCTTTCTACATATGACATTGTATATACAAAGGATACACGCGCCATTCCATATTTTAATGAACGTGAAATGGTAATTGTGCAGGGGCGTCCTCTGATAGAGGAGGATACAGATTCCTGTGTAGTAAGTGAACGTTTTTTAAACACATATGGTTTGTCCATTGGTGACAGGGTAAACATCCAACTGGGTGATCGATTATTTCATCAAAACTCTTTAGGGGCACAAGCAAGGGATGCAGATACCATTTCCAATTTTAATGCAACAGCAGATCTTGAAATAGTGGGTGCATACCGATTTGTAAATACCAGTGAATCTCGATTCACAGAAATGGAATGGAATTATACAATCAATACGATTTTTGTTCCCAGTGAGCTTTTAGCAGCGGAAATTCCAGAAGACTATGAGACTGCAGCAGGCGAATTTAGTATCTTTGTGGAGGATGCAAATAAAATACAAGCATTTCGGGAAGCTGTGGAACCTCTTGCTGCGGAACTGGGTCTGGGTCTGCGTTTCTCAGATGGGGGCTGGATGAGTATCAAAGACAGTTTTCAGACAGGAAAATTGACGTCATTATTGACAACTGTTTTGTATGTTATCGGGTCATTATTGGCGCTGCTTCTGGCAGTTTATCTATATATTGGCAGGAATAAAAAATCATATGCCATTTTGCGGACTTTAGGTGTTCCAGGTAAAAAGGCAGGAAATACAATTGTACTTCCTCTTTGTATGATCTCAGCGCTGGCAATTCCTGCCGGTGGATTTATAGGGCTTTTCTATGCATCAGTTACGGCGGCTAAGGTTCTTGAGGATATAGCAAATAGGGCGCCTGGCCATTATGTTTATATTCTTGAGGCAACATTTCCAGTTGTTGTGATTATCCTATGTCTGTTGTTTGAGTTGGCATTTATTGCAACAATTACTTTGTTCTTCCTAAACAAGATGAAAAAAATTGCACCATTAGAATTGCTGCAGGAGGATGGTCTGCGAGCAAAAGCAAATAAAAATGCAGTGTTTGATCAAATAGAATCTTCATCCAATCCTGTAAGGCTAAATATGATAAAAATTTCTGTTGTAGATGAGAAGCCAGAAGGCAGAAAATATGGTGCGTTGCAGCAGGTAAGTTCCTATATTTTGCGTCATATGAGACGCGGCATGGGAAAAACGGCAGTGTCTTTGATATTAGCGGCTGTGCTGACGGCTGGTGTGGGAATGTTTGTGCTGGCAAGGCTCACATACCAAGATATCTATACTAAGGTGGAGATAAAGGGCAGGGCAATGGATTTTTCTTACTCGTCCATTGTTGAGCTTTCAAAGTTGACAAATTTAATTGATGATTTTTATTGCTATGGGAACTTTAGTGTACGTGTAAATAACCTGGAACTTCATACGAATCTGACAATTACAAACAATCTTGAGCGTTATCTGTCAGATAATGATCAGATCACCTATGCAGAAGGATATGACAGTTCTGCTCTAGACAGTACGGGGCAAGTGTGTTTATTGGGACAAGAGCTTGCCAAAGATTTGAATATCAGTCCAGGTGATGAAATCGCACTAATGTCAGATACCTTTTATAGTGTTTTGAAGAAACGATTTGAAAATGAAGAAGAACTTGCGGCAGCGGCTGAACAGGATGCTCAACTGTACAAGGTAGTAGGAGTTGTACAGTCTAAAGATACAAACGTCAATGCTAATATTTTTACAGGAATAAATAATGATACACAGAGTGTTTATGGACAGGATTATCCGATTAGTTACAGTGAATTTAAAATGGCAGATAATGAACGAATTGATTACATGAACAAAATACTAGAAGAACAAAAGAAACAGGGAAATCAATATGCGCCAATGGCATCTTACCATATTGATGCAGAGGCATTTGAAAATATCAAACGTGTCCGTAATTTATTGGAATCCTTGTTCCCCATTGCTGTCGCCGCTGCTGTGCTGATTGGAGTATTCAGCCCAGGATTGGTCATTCTGCAGTCCGCGAAGGAGGCAGCATTCTTACGGATCTTGGGTGTGACAAAGAAACGTGCCCGCTGTATGCTGGTGTCTGAGCAGATTATTTTGTGTATTGCTGGCATTGTTCTGGTAGCTGGTGGAATGGCTTTGTATAATTCTGGTTTGTTTGCGAGAGGGGTACAGACATTGGCTGCTTGTTGGGCTTTATATTTATTGGGTTGTATCTGTGGGGCTTCCATAGCAGCAGTACAGGTGACAAGACACAGAGTTTTGGAACTTTTACAGGTAAAAGAATAGCGTGTGATATCTTGGCAGAGGAATATGACAGTATGGTTGGTATGTGTGTAGCTTGGGATTTGAATATCTACAAATAAAAATAGAAAAGGAGTAAAGATATGGCAATTTTAACTTTAGATCATGTAACTCTTGATCGTTACCGCCGTGAAAGTATCTCCATGATCTTTCAGGCATTTCACCTTTTTCCACTGTTGACGGTGATGGAAAATGTATGCTTTCCTATGGAATTATGCGGGGTATTACCAAAAGATGCAAAGCCCAGAGCACAAGCACTGCTAGAGGGGGTAGGCATCACCAAAGAACAAATGCAACGTTTTCCATCCAAACTTTCCGGTGGAGAAAGACAGCGCGTGGCGATTGCCAGAAGCCTTGCTTCTAATGCAAAGATAATATTGGGAGACGAACCGACAGGAAACCTAGACGGCGCAAATACCCAAAATATCATTGAGATACTATCCAGTCTTGCCCATGAGAAAGGCTATTGTGTAATTATTGTGACACATGATCTAGAAGTCGCTGAAGTGGCAGATGTAGCCTTTCGCATGAGAGATGGGGAATTAAAAGTTGGATGATAATTAAATCTGTGTATGAGAAATGAACCACTACCAGCTCAAGCGACCCGCCGCAGGCAAAGAATTAGATGTTCTGTTGGCATATCAGATGCCATCGCTGCCTGCGGTACTTCTAATGGTGTTCTCTGCGTTTTTTCATTGTTGTATTTCCCCGTGCTTCTGCCATATAGACCTGCTGTTTTGGTTCGTAATCCTTAAGCTTCCTATTGACATTATTTTATTTTAGTGAGTGTTTTGATCTTGATATGAAAAATAGCTCCAAAGTAACAGATTTTTATATTTCATCTGTCACCTTTATAGGTATCATATCAAACAACAGAGCCGGCAGCAAAAAAACAAACAATAAAGCAAAAAAACAAACAAAGATAGGGAAATTGAAAAAAATGAAACAAAATTCCATAGTAATTTAAAGAAATAGAACCTTACTGTCAAAAAGATAGAATGCTAATATGTATACATAAAAGAGAGCTTTACCGTTGCCATAATTTATATCTAAGTTTTTGCTGTACGGATTTGACACTTGCTGCTTATAGACATGGGAGCTGATTCATGGCTGATATGTAAGTGTAGATGAGGAGGAGGAAGCTGCTGCGAAAAATAAAGTTATTGGTGACAGCGAAGCAAAGAAAGGAAATGGTGAATAGTATGAAAAAAAATCAAAAAAAGTGCCTGAGCAGTTTTTGGAAAACAACGGGAATTTTCTTGGCGGCCTGTATGACGCTGGTAATATTTCCGCTGACTGCCAGGGCAGACAATCCAATTGTACAGACGGTTTATACAGCAGATCCGGCTCCTCTAGTAGTTGATGATACATTGTATGTATATACTTCACATGATGAAGATGGCTCTGACTGGTATGTTATGAATGACTGGAAGTGTTATTCCACGAAAGACATGGTAAATTGGACTGATCATGGAACAGTGTTTTCCTTAAAGGGTCTTTCCTGGGCAAAAAGTGATGCATGGGCGGCTCAGTGCGTAGCGCGGAATGGGAAATATTACCTGTATGTACCAGTCACTTCGAATGAGGGAAAAACAGTGGTCGGCGTTGCGGTAGCAGATAGCCCAGCCGGGCCGTTTAAGGATCCGATTGGAGAACCATTAGTAAGTACCGGTCTTGGGGACATCGATCCGACAGTGTTCGTTGATGATGATGGACAGGCTTATCTCTATTGGGGAAATCCCAATCTCTATTATGTTAAATTAAATGAAGATATGGTTTCTTATGATAAAAGCGATACGGACACAAATACTGGGATTCCAGGCGTTACAAAGGTGGAATTGACCCCGGAAGGATTTGGAACGCCAAGAGAGCCGGATCGGGAAACGCAGGGTGTAATCAGGAAGACCTCTTATGAGGAAGCTCCGTGGTTTTATAAGCGGGGGGATAAATATTATATGATCTATGCTGCGAATATGCCGGAGGATCTTGCTTATGCAACAAGCAGTTCCCCTACCGGGCCATGGACATATGGGGGCACGGTTATGAAGACAGATGGCACTGAAAGTTTTACGAATCATCCTGGTATTGTTGATTTTCAGGGAAAATCCTATCTTTTCTACCACACCGGAAAACTGTCAGGAGGCGGGGGATTTACGCGTTCTGTAGCTGTGGAAGAATTTTCTTACAATAAGGATGGTTCCATTCCGTTGATAAACTGGACAGAGAATGGGCCAAACGCTATTGCAGCACTGAATCCTTATGCCAGGAATGAAGCAGAAACTATTGCATGGACAGAAATAAAATGGGATGGTGGGAAACGCATAAAAAAAGGAGTTCAGACGGATAGCCATATGGAAGGTGAAGATAGGGGAGTCCATATCTCCAATATCCATAACGGAAACAGCATAAAGGTAAAGAATGTAGATTTTGGAACTGAGGGAGCGGCTGCATTTACGGCAAGAGCCGCCTGCGCCCAAGAAATTTTCGGCAGTACGGCAGGAGGCAGCATAGAACTGTGGATTGATGCAGATAATGCAGAGAACAAAAAGAAAATTGGCGATTTGACCATCGGTTACAGCGGCGGAGAGTTTGTGGATTTCAGTACAAATATAACAGAAGAGATAACAGGAATCCATGACCTTACGTTTCTCTTTAAAGGACAGGAGGGTTTTGAGCTTTTCAAGTTTGATAGCTGGCAGTTTGTACCAAAGTCGGAGACGGTGGTAACAGTGGCTTTAGAAGCATCGCTTGATCATGGAAGGATTGATAAAACAGAAGGAAAGAACACATCTGTTTTGACGGTCAAGGCAATCAAATCGGACGGCAGCGTACAAGATGTTACACAGACGGCACAGGTTAGCGGATTTGATGCGGAAATTGTAGAGTACAGCAATGGCAGTTTTACCGGAAAAACCTATGGGAGAACCACAGCTACAGTTGCATACGACGGAAAAGAAGCAAAGATTCCCATACTGGTCAGGGATGGACAGAGAGAGGAAGTGGAAAGCCTTGAAATACAATCTGTGAAACAAACGTTAGAAGTGGGGAAAAGTTCTAAAGTAACGGTTCAGGCAGTTTTTAAAGACGGGCGAAAAGAAGATGTGACGGAATATGCCGATTATGAGAATCTTACACCTTTGAATATTTCTTTTGCAAACAACACAATAAAAGGGGTTGGAAAAGGGATCGGAACGATCCGAGCGACGTTCAGGATACCAGATGGCAAAGCTGTCAGTGCAGAATTAAGTGTAGAAGTAATAAAATCTGCTATTGCGGGAAAAGAACTGATCAAAAATGGGGATTTCAGTGATGGGACAAATAACTGGAAGACCAATTATGGCGATGGCATATCAGCAAGAGAGGATGAAAATGGTGAATGCTATTTAGAGGTTGCTTCCAGATCAAACAACTATTCAGGACCAGTGCAGGCTGTTACCGGAAATTTTAAAGCGGGGGATGTGCTTCACTTTTCTTATAGAATGAAGAGTGAAAGTGCGGAAAATCAACAGCATCCAAGATTTGTTGTGAAATATCTCGATGGAGACCTGAAGGATGCAGAGGAGGAGAAACAGGTTGTAAGCGGGTTGGATTTGAAAAATGAGTGGATAACCGTAACAGGCGATTATGTGCTAGAGGCAGATGCAACTCAATTGGAATTTTACATACATGAAAACCAATGGAATCCTGATGCCAACACGTTCTACCTTGCTGATGTTTCCGTAAAATTGCAGGTGATGACGTCAGAGGAATTAATTAAAAACGGAGATTTCAGCGATGGGACAAATAATTGGGGGACTAATTATGGAGATGGTATAACAGCAAAAGAGGATGGAAACGGTGGATTCTATTTAGAAGTCGCCCAAAGAGGAAACAATTTTGCGGGACCGGTGCAGACTGTTACCGGAGAATTTAAAACAGGGCAGGTGCTACACTTTTCTTATAGAATGAAGAGTGAAAGCGCGGAAAATCAGCAGAAGCCAAGACTTGCTGTGAAATATCTGGACGGAGACCTGAAGGATGCGGAGGAGGACAAAGAGATTGTAAGCGATCTGGATTTGAAAAATGAATGGATAACCGTAACAGGCACTTATGTGATAGAGGCAGATGCAACTCAGTTGCAATTTTGCATAGATGAAAATCAATGGAATCCAAGTGCCAATACGTTTTACCTTGCAGATGTTTCTGTCAAATTACAAAAGCCAGTTGAGTTGACTGGCATTGCCATAAAAACACCACCGACAAAGACGGCCTACAAGACGGGAGAAGAACTTGACTTGAGCGGCATGGTGGTAACGGCTACCTACAGCGACGGAAGCACAGAGGATATTACGGACACGGCACAGTTCATAGTGCACGGCTACGACAAAAATACAGAGGGAACCCAGACAGTCACAGTGGCCTATGAAGGAGAAACCGCTGAATTCCAGGTAACAGTTAAAGAAGAAACCATTGCGGTAACGCTTACAGGTATTAAAGTAAAAACGCATCCGGCAAAGACAACCTACAAGACAGGAGAAGAACTTGACTTGAGCGGTATGGTGCTCACAGCTACCTATAGCGACGGAAGCACGAAAGATATTACAGATATGACACAGTTTACAGTAAGCGGCTATGACAAAAATAAAGAGGGAAGCCAGACAATAACGGTGACTTATGGAGGAAAAACCGCTGAATTCCAAGTAACAGTTAAAGAAGAAGTCATTCCGGTAACGCTTACAGGTATTAATGTAAAGACGCATCCGGCAAAGACAACCTACAAGACAGGAGAAGAACTTGACTTGAGCGGTATGGTGCTGACCGCTACCTACAGCGATGGAAGCACGAAGGATATTACGGACACAACACAGTTCACAGTAAGCGGTTACGACAAAAATAAAGAGGGAAGCCAGACAATAACGGTGACTTATGAAGGAAAAACCGCCGAATTCCAGGTAATGGTTACAGAAGAAAGCCTTCCGGTAACGCTGACGGGTATTAAAGTAAAGACGCAGCCGGCAAAGACAACCTACAAGACAGGAGAGAAACTTGACTTAAGCGGTATGGTGGTCACGGCAACGTACAGCGATGGAAGCACGAAGGATATTACGGACACAACACAGTTCACAGTAAGCGGTTATGACAAAAATAAAGAGGGAAGCCAGACAATAACGGTGACTTATAAAGGAAAAACCGCCAAATTCCAAGTAAAGGTTACAAAAGTTAATAGGACAAAAAAAGTGTCATCCATCAGAACAGCAAGTGCATCTTATAAAATTGCAGCGGGCAAAAAGCTTAACTTATCAAAAGAATTAATAATTGCACCGAAAAATGCAACAAATAAAAAAGTTACCTATAAAATAACTAAGAATAATAATAAAAAGTGGGCTGTCCTGAACAGCAAAGGAATTCTTACAACAAAGAAAAAAGGCGCTGGTAAAACAATTACCGTCACCATAAAGGCAAAAGATGGCAGCGGCAAAAAGAGGTCTGTCAAAATTACGATAATGAAAAATGCTGTGACTAAGATTTCCTTTAAGAAGAAAACGATGTCTGTCAAAGCAGGCAGGACAGTAAAATTAAAAGCTATTGTCAATACAAACGGCCGGAAAGCCAACAAAAAATTAGCCTGGTCCTCATCCCAAACTAAATATGCGACAGTGAACAGTAAGGGAAAAGTTACAACGAAGAAGGCGGGGATTGGAAAAACTGTCAAAATTACGGCAAAAGCTACAGACGGCACAGGCCGGAAAGCAACCATAAAAATCAAGATTAAGAAGTAAAAAATGTATGCTGCAGTGAATTATTTCGGTTCACTGCAGCAATTTTATTTATAGCAAAAAAATGTAAGAATAGATATTTTTCTGATTATCTGTTAGAATATAAATGGCATATGGACAGATATGGGAGGAAATGAAAGATGAGAATGGTTGGCCGTAATTTTTTTATTGTGATTCTTCCATTGCTGATGCTGAATGGGCTGTTCGTAGGAATTTCTTATTTTTATGGAAGAAAAGAGCGTCTGAACCAGATGGAAGCAGCAGCGGGGCGCATTCAATATGAGTTGACTAAAAATGTCAGTGACGCGGTATCTATCTCAGATTATCTATGTATGGACAGCCAATTGGTAAAGTTTCTTGAACAGCGTTATGAAGACGAACGTACCTATTATAAGAATTTTAACCAACTGATCAAAGATAATGTGATAAGATATTATTATACAGCGCAGTCTGTCTATAAAGTTACTGTTGCAACGGATAATGAAACAATTATAAACGGTACTTATTTTGTTCAGAAGGAGGATATTCTTCATGAAGAATGGTACCAGCAGTTTAATGCAAATAGTCAGGCTGTCCAGCTTTGTGTCTGGTATGACAGCAAGAGCCGGATGAATTTACAGAGCCCGAGGCATATTTCCCTTGTCAGAAACCTAGTGCTGGATGATAGTACGGCGATTTTAAGGCTGGATGTAAATTATGATGATATGGTGCAAAATATCATACAGGAAGAAACTGGCATGGACGTTTATTTATGCGAGGGGGAACGGATTATTTTCAGCAATGTGTTGGAGAATATCAACGGGGATTTTTCTGATCTAGGGTTATATCACAGGAGAAGATTAGAATTAGTGGAAGAAGCAGAGCTGTATGGGAGCAAATGGAATATTTATGTGACGACGGAATATCAAGACGGCTTGCTTGGTGCATTTCCTGGAAACAGGCTGTTACTGTTTTTGGTCTGTTTATTTGACATTATTTTTCCTACTGTGACAATCTGGGGTTTTATGCATATGGAGAGGGAAAAGCAGACGCTGGCGCTCTCCAAAAAACAGGCTGAGATAAATGCGCTGCAGAGCCAGATGAATCCCCATTTTATGTTTAATACCCTGGAGAGCATCCGCATGAAGAGTCTGCTCAATGGAGAGGATAAGACGGAGGAGGTTCTGGGTAAGTTTGCGCTTTTACTGCGTCAGGCGTCTCAGTGGGATAATGATTTTATTACTATTCGTGAAGAAATTCTTTTTGTCAGCAGTTATCTTGATATTCAGAAATACCGTTTTGAAGACAGGGTTTCTTATGAAGTTTCTGTGGAAGAATGTTGTATGGATCGGTTGATATCCAAATTTGGAATACTGACATTTGTTGAAAATGCATGCATTCATGGGATAGAGAAAGAACGTAAAGGAGGAAAGATTACGTTGAATATTAAAAAGGCGGAGGGCAGATTAGTGATTGAAGTTTGCGATAACGGAAGAGGGATGGACAGCAGGCAATCAGAGCAGATTCAAAAAAGAATACAGAATGCTTCCATAGAAGATTTATATAGCACTTCCCATATCGGAATGCTCAATGCAATAGTGCGTTTGAAAAATTATTTTGACGGTGACGTACTATTTGAAGTCAGCAGCGTAAAAGGGCAGGGGACGAAGATCAATATATCAATCCCATCAGATGCAGACCACAATATCGGCAGACAAACTGTGTTTTTGCCAAATAATAAGCGTTTTTTCTTTAAAACCAGGGACAGGAAGAAAGGAAACAATATATGAAAAAATATTTGCTTGTAGTAATGGCAGGATTGCTGCTGCTCTTGCCTGGCTGCGCCAGAGAGCAGAAAACAGAAATATTTTCCTGTGTGGTTGTAGCGAGCGAGAAAGATGTTTCGGCAGATAATCGGATAAAAAATCAAATCGCCAAGAAAATAGGGGCTCGTGCAGATATTTCCTACAAGGCAAATGAAGAGTATATAGAGGCAATGCTGCTAAAAGGGGAGTATCCCGATTTTATTGACGCCGGGGAACTGACAGGGCTTCTGGTAAAGGAACATGTATTATTGCCGCTGGACGATTATCTGGACGATTACCCAAACCTGAAAGGCCTTTTGAGTGATTGGCAATGGAAACGGATGCGCCAGGAGGATGGTCATATTTACTTTATTCCTCAATTCAGCGTTGTCAATGAAAAGGATATGGTAGTAAAGCCTTCTGAGGAAGCGTTTTATATCCAAAAACGGGTACTGGAATGGGCGGGGTACCCAAATGTCCGTACATTGGATCAGTATTTTGATCTGATTGACGCGTATATACAGGAAAATCCCATATCGGAGAACAACGAAAGGAATATTGGATTTGAAATACTCTGCGATGACTGGAGGTATTTCTGTCTGGAGAATGTTCCACAGTTTCTTGCCGGTTATCCGAATAACGGATGTGCAATCGTCGACCCCAATACCCATGAAGTATCAGTATATGATACGATACCAGAAGCCAGACAGTATTACCTCAGGCTGAGTGGGGAATATGACAGAGGAATCATTGATCGGGAATGCTTTACGCAGTCATATGAGCAATATTTGGAGAAAATTGCATCTGGAAATGTGTTGGGGATGGTTGACCAGCATTGGCAGTTTGAGCAGGCAGAGGCAGTGCTTCTGGAACAGGGGAAGATCGATCGGACATATGTACCGCTTGGAATTACGGCAGACGAGTCGGTCGAGGGGGCATATTTCAGCAAAGCGGGCTTGAATACGGCGAAGGGTCTTGGTATTACAACAGGATGTCGGGATATACGCAGAGCGATGCAGTTTCTGGACGACTTGCTAAAGCCAGATATCATGATATTGCGCAATTGGGGGGAAGAAGGCATTGATTACGAAGTGAATGAAGAAGGCTTGTTTTACCGAACAAAAGATCAGCGGGAAAATCAGGCTGACAGCGAGTGGCAGGAAAAAAATATGTGCAGGTATTCATATTTTCCACATTATAACGGAATGCTTAAAGATGGGATTAATACGGTAGTCCCCGAAGAACAGCCAAAAGAATATTATGCAACGCTCTGCAGGGAAGATCGCGATATGCTTGACGCTTATGGTTTTGAACGCTGGACAGATTTTTTGGGAGAGCAGAAGGAAATAGATCCTTGGTATCCGCTCTATGTTGTGACAGATAAATGGACGAATGATACGGATTATGGCAGAGCTAAGGAGGCAATGACAGAAGTCAAAAAAGAGTGGCTGCCTCAGGTGATTATGGCATCAAAATCTCAATTTGACGATGTCTGGGAGGAATATATGGAGGAATACGACAGCAGAGTGGATGTTAATGCTTATGAATCGAAGCTTGAAGAAGAAATAGCACGCGTCATGACAGAGATCAAGGAGTAGGATGTGAAGAAATATGTTCAAAATATTTGTAGTAGAAGATGAGCCGCTGATCCGAAAGGGGATTATAAAATATATTGAGCGCGGCGGGAAAGACGAATTTCAAGTTGTTGGCAGCTGCGGGGATGGAGAATTGGCTTATCCGCAGATATTGGAAACAAAGCCGGATCTTATCATTACAGATGTTCGAATGCCTTATATGAATGGGCTTGAACTTGCACGGGAGGTCAGAAAAAAGCTTCTCCATGTAAAAATTATTATAATCAGCGGGTATGAAGAATTTCAATATGCTAATGAGGCGATTCAAATTGGGGTGGTGGCATATCTGGTGAAGCCAATTTTAGAGAAACCGCTGCTTGATTCCATCCGCAAAGCGCAGATGCACAGCCGTCAGGAAAACAATAGTTCCAAGGAGAGGGAAAACCTTGAACAGCATTTCTTTGAAAACCTTATTACCAGAGGACATACGTTGGTGGAATTGTATAAAGAGGCAGAAGACTTGAAGGTAAGTCTTGCGGCTGTATGCTACAATATTATATTGGTGGGTGGCAGGCACTGCGATTATTATAATACCCAAAACGGCAGTGAAGAGGGGGGACTTTCTCGGGAAAAACTGAAAATGGCATTGGAAGGGATGGAAGGAATTTTGTTCCAATATGGAGCAAGAAGGTATGCAGTACTTGTGAAAGGAAAGCAGGCACAAGAGGCTGCCGCATCCACGGACAGAATTGTGAAACTGATTTTGAAGTTATGCCAGCCCCAGGATTATTATATTGGCGTCGGAAAGCCGGTCAGCCGTTTAAGTGAAATACCAGATTCTTATGAACAGGCAGAATGGGACTATGCATATTGCTATTTTTCATCAAAAACATACGTTCATTTAAGTGGAGAGGCTGATAAGCCTCTGGAACTCCTGAGAGATATGCCAGAGTTTGCAAAAATTGATACTGGTAAGATGAATCGGGATGCGGTTGAGACTTTTTTGAGAAAAGGGAAAAAAAGCGAAGTTCGTGAATTTATAGACGATTATTTTACTAAGATAGGAAACGATGCCTGGGAGTCCTATTTGTTCCGATGGTATATTGTGATAGATATGGAATTTGCGGCAGCTGCTTTTCTAAGGTGGATGGATGACGGAGAACCAGAGCAGAATGTATCCGTGGAGGAGATTTATAAATGCATTAGAACACAGGAAGGCATGTATAGATTTATTTCAAATTTGTTAGAGCGATGCATAGAGTATAGGGACAGAAAGTCAGGCAATGTTTTTAAAGGAATGATAGATCAAGCGAAACAGTTTATTCGAGAACATTATAGCGAGGAGATTTCCCTTAACAGAGTTGCTGCTCATATAGGCGTCAGCCAGAGTTATTTAAGCAGGGTGTTCGGACAGGAAACAGGAAAGACATTCGTAAATTATCTGACGCAGGTGCGTATGGAATATATAAAAGAGCAGCTCCGATGTACAGACAAAAGCATAGAAGAGATCTGTCATGAAGCCGGTTACAAAGATACGCACTATTTTTACGCGTTGTTTAAAAAGAGGGAGGGATGCACACCAACGGATTATCGGATGCAGAGGGAGAGATAAATGATATGTTAGCAGATGAGATAGCTAGAAAAACAAGTATGACTCTGAAAATAAAGGAAATTATTACAGAGATAAAATAATTATTTAATAAGCGCAGGATCTGCCCAGCAAAGAGAGGGTACTCGTGCGAATGGAAGATGTCACTGCGTGGCCGCACTCGGCGCAGCAAGGCAGCCAAGATCTCTGCTTCGCTTCGTTCTGCACTAAACGGACATCCACTGGATGTCCAGTGCCCTCATGAATGGGGGATTTCGGGAGCTCCAGCGGACAAGTCCATGTTGTTCTAACAAGTTACGAATTTAGAGCTTATTCCAGCATCATAATAATATTTAAAGCTGTTTTGGGAATAGATATTATGTCAGGTTCTGATTGTTGTGCAGATATTTCACCCAAAATGGCAAACTGATAGTTTTTATACTGCCATTGGGCGAGCGCCCATTTTTTATTCGATTGCACACTTACATATATCGTTTGTTCTGAACGAGTTGTTCCCTGCCAGGTTTCTTCTGTCCAATCCTGATCTCCCAATTGGGGGATATCAAGTTCACCATCTTTGATTACCCAGAGTGTACATTGACCATCAAATATAGAATCATAGTATTGCATTTCAAAGTAATTTTCATCTGATTGTATTAGGACTTGATTCTGAATCAAGTTTGGATTTTCAGGCAGGAATATGGGGATGCCAAGTTTGGTTTCTAAGGGTGTCTCTTCTGTTCCCAGATATTTTTCTAAACGATCAGGCGCTTCGGTTTTTAAGGCATCATACCATTTTTGACCATTGGCCGCTTTCTCTGCATTTACAGAAAGTTTTTCTTTTGTGTCAAGGAGTTCTTCTAAGATTCGCGCCATGATGTGGCTCTCCAAGCCAGTTTCTCCCCCTGCTTCAAAACGGCTGATACAATAGTCGATCGTAAAATTATTATAATAACTTAACTCCCGATATTCCCAAGCATGGGCGTCTATATAGTCCTGTGGATTTGAGGATTCTTTTGGTGTTTCAGAACAGATTTCATCTAACAGATTTTCAATGATAGGGACAGTGTCAAGATCTCCATAGGCAACTGCCTGGGCATAACAATCCTTTACCTGTCGGTCTACATAATTTTGACTGTCAACATAAATTCCAGACGAAATACTTGGAGGGAATTTCATCTGAAGATCCTTGTAGAAATCGTCGCCATCTCCTGGAAACCAGTATTCTTCCAATTTATATCCTTTGTCGGTAAGACGAAAAGTGATTGCTGTTGGAGTATGGGATCCGCCAACAGTTTCCATATGGTCTTCAAAAAATTTATACTCTTCATAAAATTCCCAGCCATAATAAGTGATCATTGGCTGTCCGTCCTTCTCAGAAGATACCGTTTCCAGGTTGATAAAATTGCAGCAGGCAAAATCATATTCATCTGGATAGTCAGATTCATTTGTTTTCATAATAACATTTTTAATGGCTTTTTCTTCTTCTGCTGTTAATGGCTGCTCATGTTTTTTGATAGCGTCCTCTTTATTTACTAACATGGTATCTTGGAATCCTTTGACAGACTGCAGTAAATTGCCTGTCAAATTTGCGGCGGTAGGGTTTGTGATCAGACTTGCAGTTCCAATCATACAGACAATTATAGCGACTGCCAGAATTATTAATTTAGGCTTTTTATAATGCATCACGTTTTTAATACGGCTTTTAATATCATTTTCTCCAAATGATAAAGGAGATCCGATAATTCTTCTCCTTCCCACAGCAAGAGAGAGCAAAGACTGTGCATATTCTGACTTTATATCATGGTTCATCTTTCTCATTACCGCTTCATCACAGCTCATTTCCATATCCTTGCCTGACAATACAAAAGCCAGCCATACCAGAGGATTAAACCAGTGCAGACATAAGGCGGCAAATGCCAATAGTTTTAACAGATGATCTCTTCTATGGATATGATGCTGTTCGTGGAGGATAATATAACTTTGCTCCTGTTCGCCAAGGTTAGACGGCAGGTAGATTTTTGGATGCAGCAGTCCATAGACAAAAGGGGTGGCGATATCATCTGCCAGATAGATATTTTCCCGAATCTTCATAGAACATTTGAGCTGGCTGTTTAGCCGCAAGGCTGAAATAATACCAGAACCCGCCAAACAGATGGCGCCAAGCAGCCAGATAGCAAAACAGAGAGAAATTGGTATTCCAAAAAGAAATGTATTGGTAAATGTTGTATTTCCAGATGATAAAAAATTATTATTTTTGTATTGTTCCATCACAGATTTCACAGATGCATTTCTATGAGGGTCAATGACAGAATCAGCAGATGCCAGTTGTTTTTTCTCTGTCACCATTGAATCGTGCGAGAATGGATCGTCAGTTGCAGCAGGCGCTTTTACAGAGGAATCTTCTGTGAAAGAATTGCCGATTGAAAAATAATTGAGTTCGCCGCTGTCTTTGACAGACAGGTCAGCGATATTCCACAGAGAGACAGGGGAAGAAAAGGAGATTGGGCACAGAAGTCGAAAGAGCACAATTCCCCAAAGCAGATAAGAAAATCGTTTAGGAGCTTTACAAAGCAGCAGGCGCAGCATTAAGACGGCTA
>Ga0137306_102279_pt1 | contig 16573 bp, 11 predicted proteins | sample Inofroosms_March_FD_97187 | JGI IMG/M metagenome (GOLD analysis project Ga0137306, IMG submission 97187) | Mouse cecal microbial communities from Vienna, Austria - N-Acetylneuraminic and N-Acetylglucosamine D2O microcosms_March | ecosystem: Host-associated > Mammals > Digestive system > Large...
CTGGACTTGCCCTTTTTATCTGCCGTTGAAAAAAATTATAAGTTAATCTGGTGGGGAACCCTCCCTCCGGAAAGCATCAGTACATTGATGTCCAAAAGCCTTGTACTTATTACCCATTCCAAATATGAAGCCGGAGGAAACGTTATATTAGAAGCAATGGCCCATGCCCTGCCTGTCATTGCGACCCCTTTCGGGTATGGAAAAGACCTTATTCGTCATGGGGAAAACGGATATATTACAGCATACAACGATATAAAGTCGTTAGAAAAATATATGGGGTATTTTATAAAACAGCCTTATTTGACAAACTATATGGGACGGGTAGCTTCTGCTGACATGAAGCAAATAATACAAGATTGGAACTTTGAAAAAAAGCATTTGGAGATATATGGAATACGTTCCGGCACCGCCCTTCCGGACAGCGAAAAACCACAGATGCCATGCATCCCCAAAGATAGCGTGGATGCCTATTTTTACCGGCTGGTTATTCCGGAAACCGATTTTATATCCCATCTCATTAGCACGGAAACGGATCAAAAAATAATATATATTGGCGAAAAAGAAAATATACAAAATTATTTCCTATGGGAAATTACTATGTTAGAAGAAAAACACTATTTCTATTTTTTATATGATATCCTTAACCGCCGCTGCCTGGAAGAAAACGGCAATAACCATGTCATCACAAAATACCAAAGGGTGAAGGCTTTGGAAAAAGAATGCCTCGACGAAGGTATTGTTATCTACTTTCTGGACGAATCGGAAGGATACGCCTATGTAAATCGTAAAGTGAGGAATATGTTATGAAAAACAGCTATGAAATAAGTATTGTAATCCCTGCATATAATGTACAAGAATATATTTTAAGATGTTTAGAAAGCATCAAAGCCCAAACATTCCGCAACTTTGAAATCATTATCATTGATGATGGCTCTACTGATGGTACCGTAAATGTTATCGAAAAATTTATGGAAAAAAATCCTGAGCTTTCTTATCTATTCAAAAGAAACAGAACTAATATGGGGGAAACTTGTTCCAGAAACATAGGTATGCGAATGGCAACAGGGGAATATGTCTGCACAATTGACGCAGACGATGCCTATCATCCAGAATTTCTTGCGTTATTGTATCAAAAAATAACGGAGTCAAAAGCTGATTTTGTTTTTTGTGGATATGACAGGTGTTTCCCAAAGAAAACAATTCCTTACACTCCCACATGGATCTATCCCGAATACCAGAATATTACCAAATTAAAGTATGCCTTTTTTGTAACAAAAACGCATATCTGCCATTGCACGGTACTGCATAGACGTAGTTTTTTGCAAAAACATAAGCTTCAATATACCGATGGCTGCAGGCAGGCTGGAGATACCGAATTTATTATAAAGGAACTATTTTGCAACCCCAATTTTGCATGTGTGCCACAAACACTTTATTACTACTACATACATGATAATTCCGTTTCTACTAGTTATCCCACCGAAAGCAAATTTGACGGATATTATGCCTACGAACGTGCGAAAAAAGATATGGAAAATCCGTTATGGAAAATACTTTTTACATTTACCAGAGAATCCCGTGAAATTTTTCATATTATAGAAACATTTTACCGGAAAGGCATAGAACTTCCGTTCCTATTTTGCTCCAAATACAAAATTTTAGGGTTGCTGGCTGTCAACGCATTACGGAAATATAAAAAGGATAAAGAGGCAGGAAAAATATTGTTCCAATTTTATCACACGGATTTTAAAAGAGGATGAAAACTAATTTTTGCATTTTTTTGACTGTTATTGAAATTGTATAATAATCAGGCAAAAGGTCAATGAGTTCGTTTTCTTCCATTTTTTCGTACTTTTCCAGAAACTCTTGTATTTTTGAGTCCTTTTTTATCAGGGAAACCATATTTTTCTTTTTAAGGGCAAAGAGCAGCGATACAAATGCGCTAAACATATGGTCACTTTTCTTATACGGATTTCGTTGTAAACGTTCTATAATTATCAAATTGTCGTTGAACCACTGTATAGAACCGGAAAGTTCTTCTATATATTCGCTGCCGGAAGCAATTAAAAATTGTATCAGGTTTAAACGGAATAAAAAAGCTTGTTTGCTTTGCCCGCTGATTATGCTGTGGAATACCGCAGATTTTAAACACTCAATGGTTGCTTCCGTTTGAGCTGGGAGCAGCCCGTTGCTTATATAATAATACGCTTCTAAATTATAAGTCTTGGCAAGGTTATAGATGGAATTTTCTTTTTCTGTCATTTCGCGGATAAAGCATATTTGTGCAAGCATATTCTTTGTATTTTTTTCATGGCATAGGAAATGCAGAAGATTCATTTCCACTTCTAAATCCCCATGCCCCTTTTTTGCATCAAAGGTTAGCTTTCTTGCTGTCTGCATCAATTTGATGGAAATATCAATTCTGCAGAATTTGTACATGGCCGCCATGTTGACATAATAGGTTATTTTTACGTCAACATTATCCTGATAGGTGCGGAAATTGTTTACAAGCTCCAAAATAAACGCTTTCCGTTTTCCTTGTTCTTTTTTGTTGAGTGCGGAATATATGTGCGCCAATATAAAAAGTTCCGGGTTTTCTAAAGTATTTTCATGACTTAATTCATAGCTTAAAATATATTGAATCCTTTCCTCACAAGTTTTGTAATCATAGTTGCCCTTGGCGACCTGATATTGCAGGAACGCCAATTCCAAATTAGACATAATATATTGCGGATGATTGGAGAAACGAATGGAGAGCATATCTCTTTTGGAAACGGCCCTTGCAATCGTCTCATCCAGAAGCCCTCTGTCCTTCCACATTTTCTTTAAATAAGAAGCATATTTTACATAGTATTGATAACTAAGCAAGCTTTCCCCGTTTTTCTCATAATATTGCCAGCGGATTTCAGATAACGGAATCGTATATTTATAAGCTTGGTTAGAATATAAAAATTGTATAGCTTCATTTATTTTCCCAATAGCATTTGGCGACGAAACAATATATAAAAACTTTGCTTCGTAAAATTTATGCAAAAGGCAGTTGATGTCCAATTCATCCAAATGCTCCAATAACCAACCGGCGCATTCTGTCTGTAATTTACGGTTGATAAATTCCGCTATGATATCTTCCATATTCCAATATTGGAAGACCAGGGAATCCCCTTTTTGATAAAACAAACCGCTTTTTAACAATAGGTATCCTGCATTTACGGAAAATGCCTCATCCAGAAAACTTGTTACAATTGGGTCAAGACTGCCTTCCAGCAAAAGGAGGAAATGAAAGGCATATCGATAAAAATCCCTGTATGCATTGGATGACTCCAACAATTCTTTGATTTGATTTTCAATTAAAAAAGGATAGTTTACCGGCAAAATAGGCAAAGCGGCAGCAGAATACATCTTTTGCTGTCTGATTACCCGCAAAGCCAAAAAAACATTCCGGGTATTCGTGCCAAAAGATTCCATAAAAGCCTGAAAAAATTCTTCTGTAAAAGAAATGTCAGGCATATATTTGTATATGGCAGTTCTGACATTGGGTTCTGACAAAGATTTTAACCGGACAACATAAGGCAATGCCTCGGTTCCATAATGCCTCTCCCCTAATAATTGCAAAAAGCCGTTCCATTGTTCCAGCGAAATATTTTTTAACTGCATTGTATTTTGAGGCTGCAATAGTTCCCAAAATATCAGAATATTTTTCTTCCCGATGCAATACATCATATCTATTGTAAACTGAATCATTTCAGGCGATGCTTCATGCAAATTTTCTAAAATAAATACCATGTGGGTATGGATAAGGAAATTTTCATGCAAATGGTTTACTAATATTTTCATTAAATAAACATATAAATAACAATCTGCTTTTTCATTTTTGAATAATAGCCTAATTGCTTCCACTATGCTTCCGGTGTTCCCGGGAAAGGTCTGAAAAGCTTCTAAAATATCGTCATGAAAAGGTTCCTCTTTGGATAACTCCCCTATCAGCTTTTCTATTTTGAAGCCGAGAAGCAAATGCAACAATTCAAGGATAAACAACCGCGGTGTCTGGATAATGGAAAGGTCTATTTTATGTTTTCTATAGCCGGAACATAATTCGTTAAGGCATGCATCTATCCAACTGCTTTTCCCGGTGCCGCTCATGCCGGTTACAAGAAAAAAGTTATATCCTGCATCTAACTGGACTTTTACTTTTTCCATCCATTCCTCATAGCAGGGCAAGGGAACATAGTTATCCGTTTGCTTCCTTTCCCCGCCCATCAGTGGTTGGGCTATAGGCGACCGGCTGTCAAATTCCCTCTCTAAGATATAGTTAATCAGTTCTTTCGGATAATGATGGAAGACATGTAATTGCTTATTAATTGTTTTTTGGAGCCGCATTCCGTCAATCAATTCCACAAATTTTTCACTGGAAAGATTCAACTGCTCAATATATTTTATTGCTTCGGTCGAATAGGAAATGTTGGTTACAACGAAATGTTTGGAGCTTGTATTAATCAGATAATATAGAATGGACGTGGCAAAGTCCCTTAACGATAAGCTGTCGGAAGTCCTCAATTTCGCTTCAATTGTATATGCACTGCGCTTCCCATGTATATTTAATACCAGGTAAGCGTCCACGCCATAATCCCTGGTCTGCTGTGTCGTATCCGAACATTCTATATTGTTTTCATCAAAAGAAGATTTATCGATGATTTTAACAATATCTAAAGACAGCTTTTCAAAGTCATTGGCATATTGGTAAGCGTTAAAGCTGCGTTTATTTCCCTTTTCCCTTTTTATATTTTTACACATTTTTGCATCCCTCTTAAGTGACAGGATAAAACAGATAACCCCCTATTATCCGTTATTCCCCCGCCCTATAAACTCACTTTTTTTCTTTGGCAGAACCCCTTCTCCATACCATAAACACAAAAATTCTACAAAGCCTTTTCACTGGCTTTGTAGAATCTTTTATTATCAGCATTCGCTAGGAATATCTGTCTCCATATAATCTTCCCCTTTAAACATTATCATTTGTATTGGATATAACTTTATTATATTCTAGCATAAAATATAAAAGAAAACCACTAAATAAATTTTTGCATTCCTTTATGCAAAAATCATTTCCATTTAAAATTTTTTCTTATTTTGTGTCATTTAATTTGCCTTTGGGGGGAAAGTTTATTTTATAATCCACAATGCTTCTGCCTATCAATCACAGCTCACAATATCAATCAACTCTACAAATCGTTTCACCCTGTCAACATCTCTTTTTGTCTGCTCATCATGATTGGGAAAATAATAGATTCCACAAGTTCCATTATTATACGTATAAAAAGCATTAGATAGCCAGAAAAACATTTTTCCAGTAACTGTACTGGCTATCCCATAATAGGAGCCTCTGGATTTGTACTCTGTTTCAATTCCCTTATATACATGTTTTTTCAACGTCTCAAAATATTTCTCCCCTATACTCTCTTTTTCCCTTTTAGACAAAGCATTATAATCATCTGCCTCACGCATTTTGCACAGCCATTTGACATCTTTTTGTTTTGTTTTTAAAGATACCGTCAAGTATAGAATCTCAAATGCCATAATACTACAATCTTCTGCCGCCCCATCCTCTGTCATCTCATGGATAATCTGTGCTTTCCTGAATATCCTTTCCTGCGTCCTCATATCAAGCCCATACAGTATATCCGCAAACAGCTCTTCTATTTCTTCACTTTCTTCTGCCGTCATCCTAAACATATAGAAATAGCTTGCAAATTTTTGGGCATACATGCTCGCCCGACCTTTATCCAAATCTATTTTAAATGCAATAAATTTCCTCAAATAAATATCCACATCTATCTCACCAAATATTTCAATAATAGACTTTTTCAGTTGGGACTTATCCATAGAAACAATTACTATGACATTGTCCAGTCCGTCAAAAATATGGTGGAGCCGTTCCAATACCTTAATGGAATACTCCGGAAGGCACCTGTCCAATTCATCCACAACGATTATCATTGTTTTGTCCTCTGCCATCCCTTTAATTTCTTTTCTCGTTTTTTCCAGAACCTTTCTAAATCCGGACAATTCATCAATCTTTATTCTTTCCGATTCCGTATCTTCTTTTATCTTATCCACAAACTTACCTATTTCCAATAAGTTGACACCAATTTTATTCTTGCATGCCTCCCCCATAACCGCATATAAATTTTCCTTTACATTTTCCCACAAACTTTGGGCTGCACGTTCCAGCCCTTCGCTTAACTTATCTTGAACAGTATCCAACATAGCAATCACAATCGCCAGCAACGGTTCCTCATAATAGTCATATTTCCAGCAGTCATAGTGAAAAACATAAAACTGATTATCCGCCGTCTCCTCTGACTGCTGCTTCGAAATCCGACGCTCAAATTCTTCCAATACGAACGTCTTTCCACTCCCCCATGCACCATCAATGCCAAAGCAGCATCCTTTTCTTTCCCTGGACAGTATCCTGACAATACTCCACAACTGTTCAATAAACATGTTTCTATTCAGTACATCTACCCTATCTGCCATAATACGCATCCTCCTAAATCTTTAATTTTTTCTTTTTTCAAATGTACAAATATCTTTGACATTCCCAATAATTTTAGTATAGATATTAACACATTCCTTATGGCCTTTTTATATTTGGAAGGTACACGTCAATTTATGTGGGTAAACGTCCCATTTTTTGTTTTTATCACTTCTTATAAAATCAGAATCATCCTATAGGATTATATTTTAGATTCCCGATTCCTATTGTCAATTGTCTAATTGGCATAATTCATTACGCCATAAAAAAGCAGTTCAATCATAAATTCCTCCCCGCTTTTTATTTTCATTTCGCCACCATAACACTCTACGATTTCTTTTACTTTCACCAGACCTATCCCTCTTCCTTCTCCTTTTCTTAACCCGATACGCTCTGGGTTGACCGCGTTTTTACAGGAAATAAATACGGCTCCATTCAATAACCTCACTGTTACTGTTATTTTCCTTTCGGATACATTCATAACCTCTTCCTTCGCATTCTTTAAAATATTTGCAAAAAGAACGCTTAAATCCGTATCCCTTATTTTCGTTTTCCCGGGAAAATATCCGTTCCACTCTATGGCAATATTGTCTTCCTCCTTGACAACATCCTCTACTACCATATTTAAAATATCATTTCCTGTTTCTATTTTTATACCTATTTTTTCATAATCGAAAACGATATCCCGTAAATAGTCTAAACTGCCTTCAACATCTCTATTCTCCAAGAACCGTTTCAGGCAAAACAATTGATTCCCTATATCGTGTTGGAATTTGCGTATCCCTATATAGTTTCTCATCATACTATTATAATATTGCTTTTGTCTCTCAATTATCTTCCGATATTCTTTATCTTTGATTTCTTTTTCTTTCTTTTTTTTCATGTGATATAAATACAGATATGGTGCAATCAGAAATGAAATCAGAAAAGCCCCCACAGAACCCCGGATATGATTTATTATCCAACGCATAAAATTCCCCTTTTATATTACCATTTTACTAATTTTTTGACATACTCTATATACTTTTGTTTTACATTCCTTTTCTCCCTATAAGACATCGGGATTTCTATATCCCCATTCAATGTTATGCTCATATCCCCAATGTTAAAAATATGTTTCAGGTTAATCAATACTCCCCTGCTGCATTTCACAAACCGGTTTTCCAGCAGCCCGTATATTGCTTTTAGCGTCGTCCTCACAATATATCTTTCTCCTCTTGCAAGAATTATGGCAACCTCATCCCCTAACGCTTCAATATACAATATATCATCTAAAAACACAGGATAAATCCGCCCATCGCTTTCTAATAATATCCCATCCCTTTCTTTACACTCTTCTAGTGCATCGGCTATAGCATCCCTTATCCATTCCTCCGGGTCGGATTTATATAGATAGCGGAATGGCTGTACTTTATATGCTTCCTGAATATATTGGCTATAATTTGTCATGAAAATAATTTTTCCATATGTTTTCTTTTTCCTTAATTCCCTTGCCATTTGTAAGCTGTTGCAATCCGGCATTTCAATATCCAAAAATATAATATCGTATCCGGCTTGGTTAGAGAGCAATTCTTCCGCCTTTGTATAAACTACAACCTCCCCTTTTACCCCCAACTGCCTTAAAACCCTTTCCACTGCATCCCCATACGCATTAGCAATCCTTACCATATCATCACAGACCGCAATCTTAAGATCGTTCCCCTCGTTAACCAATCCTCCCTGCATACCAGCAAATTTACACTTTACAATTTGATGAACCCCCATCCTATTCCCCTCTATCATTTGTATATGTTCTTTACTTGTAAGCCAGCGGCCATTTTCCTTTTGTGCGCAAATTTCTTGTGCCATATGCCAAGAGGCATTGCCAGACAAGCCTTTTGGCACCCGAATCCTATAAGGCAAAAAAGAGCCAGTCCAATATCAACCGGTTCCTTTCCGCATCTAACGTTTATCCCTCGAACGGATAAAATCTTTAAAATACCGGACAATGCGCACCAAATCCTGCTTTTCATCGTGCGAACAATCCTCCATAATCAACATAATCTCACTGTCATAATAGATATCATTATATTTAAGATTGTCCGAAAGCAATTCATCTGCTGTCGATTGCAGCGCATTCATTATTTTTATCAGACTTTCCAAACTTAATTTCGTATTCCCATTCTCTATATGGCTGATATGCGGTGTGGACAGATTGACCAATTCCCCCAATTGCTCCTGCGTCAAGCCCCGCATCAGCCGCTTTTCTTTAATTTTCTTCCCTATGCTGACATAGTCTATCTTGTAATCGTCCATTGCTACCTCTCCCTAAATATCAAACCATATTTGGAAGATTTTGGAAATAAACTACAACAACATTTATGTTCCTACGCTTAATTTTTCTCCATATACTAGTAAAATAGTTTTTTTCACTGCCATTCGGCACTCAAGTCCACAGGCAAACAGGAAACTGTTTTATTTTACTGCGTCATCTTAAAATATAAGAATGATATGATTATTAACCCTGCCAAAAATACTACAACACAGGCTTTTGTACTCATAATCCCATCGCCCACTTTAATTTTTAATTTTTTATCTAACTCCAACAAATATTTCTTTTCCATGACTATATTTAACCGCTCGCTTACGGAACCATTTAATGGCTTCTGTAACCATAATGAAAATTTATCCTCCACCTCCGCACAGCATTTTTGGTACATGCCGTCTGTCTCGTACTTCTTTATTATCTTCTGATAACGCCTGCTTTTTATTTTATCAAAAGCAAAAATGCCCACAGCGCATATCTCCGCAATACATATAGCTAAAAATGGCAGCAGTATTATCTTATTCCTATCATATATTGGAGCCTTTATTAAAACCATATAATATATTCCAACTACAACTGCTAAAACAATCATTAGCACTATCTTCAGGGAATCCGCCTTCCCTCTTTTCCTTTTTTCCTTTTTTCCCTCACCTTTTATCTCCCAGTCATCCATATAGCACTCATAATAATTATTTAAATATAGTCTTTCCACCTTACTATATATACGTATCCAAAATTCCTTTTTCCTTTCCTCAAGAAACTCCCTCACCATTTCAGCCAGTTTCTTATCACTCATCCTTATTTCCGGCGTATTTTTTAATTCCTCAAAAAAACCTAGCGGAACATATTGGAAGGCATTCTTTTTCGGGTTATTGATTTTTTTCTTGACAAAATAGCATTCCGGATAAGGGGACGTAATCTTCCCTTCATTTTCTTTTATCGGGCTGCTATAAGCATATGGATTATTTTCAAAATGGGAAACAAAAAGATTATAGCTCTTTTCCATTGTCTCATAATTATCTATCACATTCCCTCCCAGCAATTTCCCCCTGACCCTTGCCCATTCCCCTATTTCATATTTATCTATATTACTTTTTAGCCACTCTATATAGCTAAGGCCATCCAACACTCCTTTTAACTCTTCTTCATTCACTTCTTCCGTATCTGGTTCTATCCCATATAAATCTTCTTCCTTTGAACCTCTTTCCAGCTTATTATTCAGATTGTCCTTCACTCAAACTTTCCCCCTATCATATAATAAATCCTTCAATATACTTCTCATTTTTTTGACATCGTTGCCTCCATCCTCTGAATTAAACAATATATCATAAGCACTTAACAGATTTTTCAAGCTCCTTTCTTTTAATACATCCTTAATATCTTCTACTTCATTATATATCTTTTCCACATATTCCCTTAGCCTTCCATTAAGGAAATCCCTACATTTTTGTGCATTGGAAATCCGTAATGCTGCAATAATTGGATAAAAAATATTTTTTGATATTAAAAAAATCTCATCACCCGCCTCCTCTATGAGTAAGCATCCCCTCATAACCTCCCTAAACTGATTGCATTCGCGCAAAGAAAAATTTAAATATTGGGGAAGACTCGGTATCAGCGGATTCAGCTTCGGATTATTCTTCATCACACCTGCTATTTGCAAATAATATAAGCTGATATCTTTTATATTCAAATCATAAGTAATGTCAAAAAATTTATTTAAGTATACGGTCGACTTCAACTTTCTGCCGTAAAAACATTCGATAGATTTACATAACTCCACCTTATTTAAACAATATACGAAAAAAACATTTTCCAGTTCTACAAAATGCTTAATCCTTTCCAAAACCTTAACCGCATAATCCGGTTTACATCTATCTAGTTCATCAATAACTATAAGAATATGTCCATTCCCACCTTCACCCAATCCCTTCTGATGCAATAATTCACCAAGCAAATCCCTATAATTTTTCTTCAGCTTCTCTACTTCTATAATATTTTGCAAACCTTTTTTACTTTCTATATCATCTTTCAAAGTATTTAAAATATCTTTAAAGCTCTTGTTTTTCGGTTCTTTTGTTTCTTCCATTTCTTTATATTTACTTTCTATTTCATATATTAAGGATAACAGGGGATCCTCATGGTCATCATGAAGCCATGCATCATAATATAACGTAACAAAATCACGGTTCAAAGGCCCCACTTCTAATTCCTCATGCATAGCAACAATTTTTTCTATCCTGTCAAGATCTTTGTTGCCTTTTTTCCTTTGATAATCCAAATCTAAAACTTCGCACACCTGTCTTATAAAAAAAGTTTTTCCACATCCCCAGTCCCCATTAATAGCAAAAATCCTATCCGCCTCACATTTATCCAGCATTTGCACAAATTCTTTTACTTCCGTATTCCTATTTAGCATATTTTCATCCAAAGTATTCCATAAATTCTCTTTTGTAAGACGTAAATCCATGCAACATTCCTCCAACCATTTATTTCTGCTTCTCCAACTCATCTTCTGCTTTTAATATCAAATCAATATTTACCCTCTCATACCTGTTGAACATATCTTCCGTTATCTTCCTCTTTTCAATGTTCCGATACCATTCATATTGGGAATAATGTTCCGTATATTTTCCTCCCTCTTTATTAAAAGCATATCCCATCCGGGCATAGATTTCATTCCTTGCATATGCCAGCGCTTCTTTATAGCTCATATCAGCCCTTTGTTTCAAAGCCTCTATTTCCTCCATATGTAATTCCCGCTCATTGCTATCCTTAAAAATAACACCTTCTTTTGCAAACAAATCTTCTGATTTTCCCCCCCTATCTTCTTCCGTTTTTTCTTTTTCTACTTTTACAATTATTGCTTTTTCTTCTTTATCCTGTATTGTAATCGGCTTAAAATTCTGCCCTCTAAAAGCCAATATTTTATCCTTCATATATACTGAAGTAATACCAATCGGTCGGAGCCACAACATTAAACTCATACCCACTACTGCAAAAAATACACTTACCGGGCTGCACAGTTTTTGTAATATTTCTCTACAACTGTCTTTTACTTCCACCAAAGCTGCTCTGAAGTTCACCTTTTTTTCATCCCCCTTTACTTTACTGAAAAAATCCCCCACCAAAACCCTGTTCCAAGAAATGCCTTCCCGCTCCATTGCATCCCACGATGCTATCGCATCCACTTTATCTACTACCGTTCCCCTATAATAATTATCCATCCTCTTCAACACAATTATCCTTGCTGCTTTCACTCGCCAGATAAAATACCCTCCAAAAATAAGTATTGTAGGAGCATATAAAATCTGCCATTCTGTTTGTTCCCATGAAACAAACATACCCAAAAGGAAAATACCTACAATCACGGCACCAATCCCTATCCGCACCCACCTATTTTCTGTTTTCATTCTTTTGTCAAAGTTCATATCCTTATCCAGCCCGGTCACCTTATTACGCCTTTTTCTAATTTCGCTGTTTAGCTTCCTCCCGCTCCCCTCATTCTTTAAATATCCAATAGGGCATTCCATTCCACTATCTAAGCTTTTAAGCGTATGTGCATCCAAATGCCGGGAAAAAATTTTCCTGCCATCCGTCTGTCCATATATATGCGCCAAAAAATTATCCCCCAGCATATGAAAAATCTCAATGCATTTACCAGACGCCCTTTCCCATTCTTCCAAATACATATTGGAAGCAAAATCAGCCATTATTTCCTCTGCATCTTCATCCATCGGACAGTAATATTCTATATGATCCAATACCCACTTCATGACTTCCTTTTGCATATCTGTATTCCCCAACATTTTCCCCATTCCTCTTAAGTATTTTTCATTTTACTTTTTTACCTTTTCCGCCTACTTCTAAATAATTTATAAAACGCTTTTTTCTTCGGGTGCAAGAACCCGTTTCCTTCCAGTTCTTCGACAAGATTTTTTTCCGAATGGAAGACCCGCTTTGCCCGTTCCAGATTTTCCTCCGTATCATTTAACAAATAATCCGTAATATCATCCATTTGCCATTCTTTTAGAAGGAATTTCTTACCATTTATTATCAAAAAGTACTTCATATCTTCTTCTGCTGTATCTCTTCCCGTTCCATATAACATATGAATTTTTGTCCTATTTTCATAATACTTTTTTATATCATCGCGGGTATTCCACATAATAAATAATAATTCTTCTCTGTTTTTTCTTTCTTTCCTTATTTCACCCAGCAGCCTGTTCAAAAGTTCATAGTCATTACTCTCTATTATTTCCTTACATTCTTTCACCCATTGCTGACTTTTCAAAAAATTCTCTTCTTGAAAACTCATATTGTTTTCTAGGATATTTTCCCGCAAAAAATAATATAATCTTCGCTGAAAATAATTTTTATTATCATCTTTATACCGGATACGTTTATAACGCTCTTTTACATCTGTTATATAAAAACATTCATGCAGACTATTGATAAAAACACATATCTCTTCCTGCTCCTTCTTCTTTTCCTTTTTCATGTCATTGTTTAATTTTTTTGCATATTCTAGTATCATATTTTTCCATTTAACTCTTATATCTTTAGAAATAAATTTTAACTCTTTTCCCTCTAATCTTTTTGACAATTGCATGAACTTATTAAATTTTTTTTGCAAGTCTTGTTCCTTTAATATACTATGTAAAAAATTTTTTTCAAACCATTCAACTGCACATTTCGCATTTAGTTTTCTACCTGCAAATACTTTTGCAAACAAATCATACCTCTTATATTTCATAAAAAATTCGTCTGCCTCTTGTACCGTATTTAAATCTTCCAATATAATTTCATCGTAAATTTTTTGCTTTATCCTGGATTCAATATCATTTTTAAACTTTTGGTATTCCGCTTTCCCTTGGTTATCCTTATCCAAAGCATATTCCATAATTTTTTTGAAATGTTCCTTAATATCCCCTTTACTCCACACCTCTATCCTCTCAAAATAGTCCAAATGCTCTGCTAAATTCCCTGAATCTTTAAAATTTTCCCATAATAAGCCGAACCAATTCTCTTTCTCGTTCTCCTCCCATAACTTATCCACAAACCGTTTAATCCGCTCCGGCACACTCCTTACTGCTACAGAGTCCAATAAATCCTTTTTCCTAAAATCCAATACCTCTTCCTCATCGCATGCCTCCAAACACCGATGAGGCATTATCCTTATTTTAATCTGCCTCGGTTCTTTTACATCCGGCGTACTGTACGTCGTAAACCCAACCAATTTCCTTAACGACCAAGGAATATGTTTATAAATACCCGCCACTATATCCAAAGCCCTCTGGTTATAGCCCGGACCATCTGTATCAATAATAATTGTGACCTTTTTTGTCCAGCTATCAATATACCTATATAATAAATATAAACTTGCTTTTATCTGGTCTACCCTTAATGCCTTATCATTTATAAAATATTCCTTCTCTTTCCCATCCCCTTCTATCAAACCATTATGATATCCTGGAATCTCGCTTTCATCAATAAAATCATATTTAAACAGGCCGGGGAAATCCATTTTCAGCATTTCCTCTTCTATATCCAATAATTGCAGATGCGCATAATAGCATGGCGTTTCGTAACTGCACATTTTTGCCTTTTTGGAAAGCATCAGCATATCTTTCGGCAGCTTTCCGAATAAATTTGTCACTAGCATGTTATATGCAATTGGCTCTTCTTCCTTTTTTTCATACAATTCCGGACTTACAGTAAACGGATATCCCAAGTAGCTTTTATATAACTCACTATATTGTTCTTCAGACAAATTACTGCTTCTGGCAATCTCCGTATAATTTACCCCATTATTCCCATACAAAAGCTGTATCATAATCCCACTCCTTTACTTTCGTATTAATTCTCTCTTGTCATATTCTTTTAGACATTCCACAACATCGTATTTAGCAGAAAACCACCCTTTTTTTTCGCGCACATATTCCAATCCTGCCGGTTTAAAATATCCAAGCATTGTTAAAATCCATACAAACGGCAAAATAATCCCTGACGGCATTTTCTTATTTTTTCCAACCGCCTCTACCGAAGCCCCGTATGATGCCACCGTAAAGTAATTAAAACATTTGGAAATGAACCTTAATTCCTTTTCTAAAGGAACCACATGGCGGGCCTGCAGATATTCCATGATTTCCTCTGTTATTTTCCTATATTTATCTGCCATAAAATATTGCGCATCTTTTATCAGATCTTCATACTTTTCATCCGGGTTGTAAAAGTCATAATCTTTTAGTTTATCATTCTTCGTTATGACTACTGCCATCGGAATGTTTACCACATCCTCATCATTTGAACTCACCATATGTTTAATATTTCTACATACATCCCCGATATTGGCTTGTGCGCTGTCCTGACACTTGCCTGCCTCATTCTCCTTTATCGGCAAATCAACCTGCTCCGGTGCAATGCAGAAAATATAAGCGGATGCATTTTTGCTAATCCTTCTTTTGTTAGCAATAAAAGAAAGCTCTTTCTTTTGGTCTTGTTCTTCTTCCGGAACATACGCCTCCCCCGGCATATCCACAAAAGTCACGATAATTATTCTTTCATTCCTGATATTCAGCAAAAGCGATACCAACGGAACCATTTCCTCGTTAGAAATATTAGTTTTCGGTATTTTTTTCCCTTTTTGATATGCATTCAAAATATTTTTCTGAAAGAATAACCCCCTTTTGTCGGCAAGCGGCCCTATCTGCAGTGGAAAAATTTGCTCTTTTGCATTATCCCCGTTTAAACAGTCTATCAGTGAGGCCAGATAGGCTGTCTTACCTGTCCGTGAACTGCCCATCAATAAGATTACTTCTTCATAATATTTTCCCGCTTCTGGCAGAAAAGTAGCTCCACACTCTGGGCAAACCAATGGAATCCCATCTCTGGTTCCGTCTTTCTGGGAAAAAACTGCATTAATCCCTGTAATCACAACATTTCCTATATCATCTTTTTCTTTTCTTGGATCTATCCTGCACTGCACAAAAACAGCCCCCGCATTTATAGACAAAAAATCTACGATTCTTTTAATTTCTTTTCTTTTGCTCTGCCAATCTACCTCCACATCTTCCGTTGTATACATGCCTTCTGCCAATACATCCAAGATTTCTTCTCTTTCATCCGGATTATTCCAATATGCCCCCTTCAAATCTACTTTATGTTTCTCGGCTAACAGGTATATAATATCCTCCCCCAAAATATTTAGTTCATTTTTTTCCGTCAAATATTTTTCTTTTTTTAAATAATAAAAAGAAAAATATAACCCCAACCGAATATTGGATAGAAAATCAAGCATCGTTTCATAAATATTATTCCCTTTATTTTTCTCCTTCTCCCTCTTCACATACATCTCTATCAATCCATCTATATTTATTGCCATATTTAAGGCACTCATCCTTCTTCCGCAGCCTGTGCAATTCACATTATAGTACATAAACAACGTTCCTCCTAAACCAACATATATACTTTATCATATGGCTCTATTACCCGAAGCCTAACCTTTTCTCTATGGAACACATTAGGTATCAATAAGCTGGTGCCCGATCTGACAGGATAGGGAAGCAGATGTTTATATCCCTCCACCTCATACAGTAATGCGCCCTCAGGTAATCCGCCCTCAGGCAGCCTAAAATGAACAAGAATACCTGCCTTATGGCTTTGCCATTCCAATTCCACACGAAATGGTTCGCCGAGCATAATGTTGTCACATATTACTTTCCGGTTTCCTTCCT
>Ga0137306_102281_pt1 | contig 16560 bp, 16 predicted proteins | sample Inofroosms_March_FD_97187 | JGI IMG/M metagenome (GOLD analysis project Ga0137306, IMG submission 97187) | Mouse cecal microbial communities from Vienna, Austria - N-Acetylneuraminic and N-Acetylglucosamine D2O microcosms_March | ecosystem: Host-associated > Mammals > Digestive system > Large...
GCAGACACCGTTCTTCTAAGATGTGGTACTGCCGCCTCTATGCAATCATGATGCTGCAACATCTTGATGCATGGAAAATGCCAACTCGTGTAGACACCATTTTTACGTTCTCACGAATTGCCAGTGCAAAGTAATCATACCACAATTTCAAAAAAATTACATTAATTTCCAAGGGATAAGTGCGCCCTTTTTTCAATGTTTATTTGATATCTTTCCAAAATCCCACAATATTCAGTTGTCAATATACAAATCTAAATTAGCTCTTATGAATCCGAGAGGCTATAAATGGTCTTTATCGACTTTCGCAAATCCGCATACTGATCCAGCTGCTTTATCATACTTTCAAACAATGGCGTCCTCATATTCAGTAAGTGCTTTACTGCCTCCGCAATCCCTTTCCTTGACCATTCAGACCTTGCGTCTGAAAACTCTTCCAATCGGGAAATTTTCTCATCCAGCAGTTTACATACCGCTGAGACCAGATACGGATAGCCTGAAGTATATTGATATAATTCTTTAGCGACATCTGTTATATTCATCCCTGTTCGGTTATCTGCCTCATATTCCGTCAACATTGCAGCAATCTGATCTTCTGAGAAACTCATATCAACATCAAAATCCGCCGCAATATTCCAAGGACTATTGTACTGACGCTCTCCTTCAGGTCTTATTTTTAATTTCAGGTTTTTTATATCATACACGCCTGCAAGAATTACAGAATGGAAGATTGGCTTTTTTTGCGTTTGATATAATACTTGCGAAGCATTGACAGGAAATCTATAAATACCTGATTATTGCCTGCATTGTCTGCTTCATCAATCATTAAAACAATTAGTTTTGAAGCGGATTTACAGATTCCCATTATTCGGTAAAACATCTCACCCAACGTTTTTTGTTCCGCACTTTCGGCAAATGCAGCTGCCTGTTTTATCTCTTCCTTTGCAGCTCCTCCCTCCTCAAGCGCTTCCGTGAACATTCTCATAAACGCTTTTGTAAAAGCAAACTCATCGCTGTATTCCATTGTGCTGATTCCCTGAAAGTCCATAAAAACAATAAGATACTCTTCTCTCAGGTACTCTTCCAAGTCACATAGCGTTGTTGTTTTCCCATACTGCCGCCCTTGGTTCATAACGAAATATTTTCCCCTGTCAATAAAAAACTGTTTTATCTGGTTCAATCTGTCGTCCAGCCTCACCATGTAGTGTATCTCCGGTTCACACTGTCCTTCTGTATTGAAATAACGCCTCATTCCTGCCTTCAACCCTCTCCATGCGTACTTTTATTTCGCACTAACTCCCATATGCCCGCTGAAGCGGGCATACAAATCAAGATGGTGAAATCTTTGATTTTGCACTATTTTCATTATGCATTTTTTTCAATTCAATGTAAAGCATGAAATTGTCGAGAGTAAACTTCTTTGTAACAGTTCAGCCCAGGACTTTGCACTTGCTGCAAATTATGGCTTACAAGCCACGTGAAACAGCGTAATGGTGCCCCCCCTTTTCTCGCCATGCACCCCTTGCGTCATCTTAGCAGCATATTTGCCGTGCAGGGAACTGCGCATAAAAAAACTAATGTCACAATGTTAAATCTGCCTCAGATTCACGCCTGGATTTGCTTTATATATTTCTGATTTAATTAGTGTCTGCTGTTTTATCACATAACAATATTCGTAGTGTTGTTTGAGGAACCAGCTTTTTTAATTCTTCCAAATTTCCATTATCAAGACATTCCCGTGCCTTCGATCCACTGATATATCTGCCTTCAATCTGTTTCCTTGGTATCTCAACAAACTCTATCCCATTTTGGGGCAGAATTTTTTTCATTGCGATATTATATTCGTTTGTAACCATATCTTCAGGCTCTTGTCCTGCAAATCTATATTTTATGTTTAAACAAGGTGCTATCCTCTCTGCAAATACAGTAATATCATTTTCAACATTCTCTGTCAAATCCTCATCTAATGCCTTGACAAAGTATTCAGGAAAGCTTGTCTGTGTCAGAATAAAAGACCCGCTTGGAACTACCATAACATTTTTCATATCGGCAACGCCATCACATATCATGACAAAACGCTCGTCAAATGAAAATATGGACTTGTCCTCCTCAACGACAAAAATTATTAAAAAATCAACTACTTTCAGTGCCTCTTCTATCAGATATCTGTGACCATATGTAAAAGGATTACAGTTCATGACAATGGATCCGATATTATTATGTTCAGACGGATTAAAGGACGAAAAATATCGGTTAATATATAACATTTTAATATAATCCCTACTATATTTGATATCTTCTTCATGGTCTTTCACATTATCAGTTAATACAGGTAACAATTTTTCAAAAATGGCTTCTGCATATAATGCATCCACTTTATGGTTACAATGGGACGGAACATCTACCATCCAATCTGCCTTAACAGCGTTTCTCTTTAAAATCCTGCATAAATTAAGGTTATCCATTTCTGGAAATATTGTGCTCTGGAAATACGTTACAAGCACATCTCCCCTTTTCATATCTGATCCCAGTATACGTGCCCACATTGACTCAAAATTTTCCGAATAGCCAAGACTCCCATAATTTACAACCCTTACACCATAACCAATATCATTTAATTTCTTCTGAAGAAGACTTTCTATCGTATTCTTATCCTCGACATACTGACCATAAATGAAACAAGGTCCAACAAAATAAATTGTCCTACTATATTTCTGCGGCTGGTCAACTGTCTTCCTTTCGCCATTCGAAACATTATAGTAAGGCTGACTGCAATCCTTTAGCATACTTAGTCCGTTTTTATTTGTTACCAAAAAATCCATATGAAAAATATCATCCATATAGTCATCCTCCGCCAGATTGTCAAAAAAAGCTTTATACATGGAAGGATGCATGACACCGCTTACTTTTTCTCCTGCGTCGGCAAACTTTTTTCGAATGTCTCTTCTTAGGCTTTTATAATTGCCATTGTCTGCAAATATCAAATTTAAAATATAAATTCCACTTTTCTGAATCTGCAGCAATATTTTTGTCCTTAATACAGCATTAAAATAATTGTTATACGTGACTATCCTTCCGGATAAGTCATTCCGGTGCAATATATAACAGTACAGTGTTTCTACGGCCCGTTTATCAGCCTCATCCACCGTCAGGAAATATTCAGTTCCATCAGTATACTTTAGCAGCTCATCACAAGATATTCCTACAAGACTGGCTCCGCACGCCAACAGACTTCCACAACATTCATCATATGCCTCAAGCTTATCCTGAAGCATGGCACATGGTTTAATAAAAGCAATATTTCTCCCTCTTATCGTATTTTTATCTCCTCTTACATCTGAAATACGCTTATTAAATGCTATGTCACTCCACCTTATATAATCACCTGTGATAATCCCTTCACTGTCTACTATTGGAAGAACATTAATAATAGCTCTTTCACGAAAGATCTTTCTTGCCTTGGCATACTCTCCCTGATATAATTTTGTAAAATTTGTATTTATAAAAACCACATTTTTGCCATTTCTATATGCTTTTGCAATGTCTCCCATTGTGACAATACCATACAGCCTGCCATTTCTTTCACAATAAATAACAGATGACACTCTTTCCGCTATTAAGACTTTTAGTCTGTCAAAAGATATTTTTTCCTCTCTGTCTTCCAGTGACAATATGGTCAGTTGATTCCTACTCCTATATAACATATCTGTCCTTTCCCAGAATATCGCAACAGCCATTCAGATTCACCGGCATGATTGCCGCTTTTCCTTTCGTTATACAGCATATAATACCGTATCATACCATGCATCCGCGTACTGCCGTACATATAGTTTGTACTCTGGATTCATCTCTTTAATCATTATCGGAATCTCAAATAAATCATCCGGTTTATGATAGATACAGATTGCCAGCTTGGGCTTGTAATCCTGTATGATTCGCTTACAGCCTTTCAGCGCTTCCTGTTCTGCGCCTTCAATATCCATTTTAATGTAAGTTGGTTTCCTGTCATAGACGGTCTCGTCCAACGCGACAGTCTCTATCATGCAGCCGCCTCCCTGTTCTGATATATGAGAGCTGCTCGTTCCCCTTGCATCAAAGCGAAGCTTCGTATTTTTGCTCCATACCCCAGCCTGGTACAGTTCATACGGATGGTTTCCCATATTTTTTGCAATAACTTCCTTTTTGCATCGCTCCGGTTCAAAAATGACAATTCCTCTGTAACTACCACCGCACTGCCCGATAAAACGCACTGATGTATCACCATCAAAGCCCCCACAGTCTATAAACATCTCATCGTCTGCCAAAATTATTTTCTCATCAAAATACTCTTCCTTGTTCGGACTGACAATCTCTGATATACTGCTCAGCAGAAACACTTTCTTCATTTTTTCCAAGTATACTGTTTTAGAAAATTCATCATCCAAAAGCTGATATGCTTTCTTGTATTTTTCAATGTTTGACGCAAGATACCCCCCTGTCTGCCAGTAAAAGTATTCATTCATCATATGTATCTGTGTGTTTTCAAAACCTAATGACAATAATTGTTGACAGATGGACTGACGTGCATCCTCACTCCCGACACAGACCAGTATTGCCGGATTGCTGACCAAGTCCTTCAATTCTTCAGGGCAAATAATTTTAATTCCTGTTGATTTGTCAACGGTGCCAGCCATACCATTGTCACAGAAACACAATATATTTTTATTGTAACAGCATAACAGATTATATATCCGATGACCACACTCGCCGCTCCCAAATATGACAGGCTTTCCCTCTTTGATTTCATCAAGAAATCTTTCTTTTATCATCCCTGCCTGTTCTTTGATTTCATTTACTATACAATGAAATTTATCCATATGTTCTCCTTTTCACATTTTACAATTCTCCGAATACTGACTGGCAGGAAATCCCCTCCATCCGCAGGCTTTCCATGATAGCCAAGGATGCCGATTCAGATGCTGTAACCAGGCAATTATATTTATCACTGTTCCTTTTATACTCCTGAAATGCAACAACTTTCTTTCCTTTTCGTTCAGTGCCTATTTTTATGCCCGAATTATCTACAAAGAAACACACATTGTCATTTCCCAGAATTTCCAAAGCCATATCTCCTATCCATCCTGCCCCAAACAATACAAGTGGTTTCTTCTCCGCAAATTTATCGCAGGCATTTTTTATTTTCTCTTTCAGCAGGACAATACCCTCAATACTATTAAAAGGAACCCTGATTTCTCTCTCAAACGGAATCCCTTTTATATCATTGTATGGTCTTTTTTGTGCCACAAGACAGGCATCATTATACTCGCTTATCCAATCTGTAATATTATTTGTTTGGGGGATTCCTCCTACTGACGTATGATGTACTTTCAAATCCGCCCATTTCGCAAGCGACGATAATCCATCGGAATAAAAGCGATAACCATCTCCCAATGCCCCATAATGTACTGTTGAGGGAACGATAATAAAACAGAACCCCGACGGTTTTAATATCCTTGCAATTTCCTTTATCGTAACCCACGGATATTCAATATATTCAAACGTCTGACCAGATATCACTACATCAATTGTTTCATCTCCAATTTCTTTCCAGTCATAAATATCACCAGGAATAAAATCCACATTTGGTCCCTCATGAATATCCATTCCGGTATAGCAATATCCGGAACCATCAAAAATATTTCTGTAAGTACCTCCTTTATCATAACTCCCAACATCAAATACTTTTATGGCACCATCATTTGCCGGAAAATATTCTTTATAATATTGAACCATATACTCCATCTTTTTGTATGATGATAAATGCATATACAATACTCCCTTACAACAACATTCATCTATTTTTCAAGGGAATCACTCTCCCTGCTTGCCGTGCACACCATGCGGCATCTTAACAACATATTTCCCCATTGGGAACTGCACATTAAAAAATCCTAATATCACGATGCTAAACAGATTTTTCCGTAAATCTACATACGTTACATCGGGATTTCCCATAATATTCAATATATCTCCACAACATTACATTTCCAGTGTTTTTATCCAGCTTTCAGCAATTTGTACAGCTTTCTCAATGAATCAATCCTCACCGAAAAATGCAAGTCATACCGTCCGGCAGCTTCCCAGTCCGTATACATCTGTGCATTTCTGACAACTGCGTTTGGCACCTTGACACCGTTCTGTCCTGCTATACTACACAAATCAATTATTTTATGTGTATACATCTGCCTTGGATTCACACATGGATTTGTTTTATATATCTCTGATTTAATTATTTTCTCTATTGCCTGCTGAGCATGATATGCAGCTATACCTTTTGTAGCCTTTTCATTTCCCTCTTTATTTTTTACAGCCTTTAAAGCCGATTGTGCTGCTCTAATATCTGCCTTTGCATATGATAATAATGATTTCGGCATACTTAACCATTCCTCCTGTATAACTCACTTCCGTTCATTAATACATCATTGTAAAGCATTATCTTATGCCTGTTCTTTTCCAACTCTCCAATTCCGTGTACACATATTACGTCATATTGTTGATAATAGTTATCTTTATCATGCATTTTCATTAAAAAAATCTGATAACTTTTGGTTCTATACAATCTGGAACGTGTAACATCACTCACGACCAGCAAATCAATGTCTGATTCTTCTGTACATTCTTCAATTAAGACAGAACCAAAGAGAAAAATGTTACTGATATTCCGGCATATATGTGCCTTCTCCAAAATATTAGTAATATACTCTGCCTTTATTTCCGCAACCATAATTCTAGTATCAAAATTTGTGTCTATTTCTATCAATCTGCTCATTCCATGTCACTTCCTTTGACATATTATATCCACTTTTTTGATACCGTCAATTATTTTATTTCAGTGCTTTTATAATTCCTAATGTATCGTATGCAGTTTTCAATGTTCATTAATATATTTGTAAAATACCCACCCCTTACATCAGTCTTTTATCAATGAGTTCCTTTATCTTGCTAGAGCTTGTACTCTCTGTATAGGGGAAAAATACCATTGTGGAACCATTCTGCTCCAAAAATTCCTTGTTGCTTAACCACGCCAGATTATCCCTGTAATCACTTCCTGAAAACTGGCAGTCAAAATGATATAGTTTATATGCCTCCCTTGTATCGTTATACTGCAGCGGTATCTCTACTGCCTCGTCAACATAGCGGCAGGAACGAACCATCTCAATCCGCTCTGTAAAAGGCACAAACGGCTCCACCCTCTTAATACTGCGCACACCCTCATCCGTCACCACGCCCACAATCAGATAATCACACTGTTCCTTGGCGCGTTTAAACATATTCAGATGCCCTATGTGAAACAGGTCAAATACGCCCGAAATATACCCGACATGATATTTTTTCGGTTCTGTTTCCCCATTTTTCTGTATCTCGGGTGCTTTTTGCCTTCTCCCATACCCTATATTGGCATCATATATGCTATACTGAGTCACACCCATGCTTTCGAGCTGACTGATAACTGATGCGTAATTTTTAATGCATACTATCACTTTATATGTATCGCTTGAAAGTTGTTTCAATATTTCCGGAGACTGTATTTCAATACCATTCATTTTTTTACCCCATCTGTCCGCATTATTATCTATAATGGCATAGACAGGATAGTCCTTTTCATACAAAGCTAAAAATTTCTTCGTAAAATTTCCAGAACCAAAAAGAATAAGCTTACGGTTATCCGTATCTTTAAAAATATCAATAAAAATTTTCCTGTACTCCGACTCCGAACAGTTAATCCGCTGGCTGTTTGAATGAATGGTTTCGTCACCAATTCGGTGTCTGCCATAGTAAATTTTAAGTTTTTGCGCATTTACAAGATTTGAAAGAAATATTCCTTCCATTTCCAGCCAACGGGGTAAGTTTTTTGTTAAATGGTATCTTGAAAACAGTTCTTCTATCGGCATGATTTTGTCAAGCTCCCAGTTTCCACTGTAGAGTGTTGTAATCATTCTTGCAATAATGGCATTTGCCGGATAATTTTCCTCACAAAACTCTTGGTCATAAAAGACAAACGTACCATTTAAATGAAAACTATTCAATGGAACCATGTCGAGATATCCCCTGCGCAAAATAGCACCTTCCCCATCACCCATATCTTCTTTTACAATATCAGATGACTGCAATATCAAATCCCTAAAATAATCCATCTCTAGTAAAAATTTATTTTTATCAGTTCTGATAAGGCGTTTAAAATATAACTGCGCGACCTCTCCTTTTACATATGGCATGACATATGTGTCATTTTTTATCTGTGCATCGACTACAGCAATACCATGGTTCTTCAAATCACGTGCATGTTCTATAAAACATGCCAGCCTTTTTCTGCCCTCCTTATATGCCGCTCTCTTTTCCACAGTTCCTGAATGACGGATAATCGTAAAAAGCGCCCTCTCCTTCCCTCTGTCCATGGAGCAGGTTACATGGTCAATGTCCGACAGCTTGCCATTTATTGTACATTCGATTAAGTACGCATTAGCCATCTGATGAAACATACCGTTATTTATCAAGTCCTCATAAAGCGTTCTTTCATTTATAAAAACAGTATGCGGATAATTATAAAATGGTAGCAGGCGGTTCGCCAAATCCTCGTTGGGAAGATAGTTTTCCGAATAGATTAATGACGGATTTGTTAAATCAGAAAAAACAGAATAAAAGCAGAACCGCTCCCACCCTGTACTTGTCAACATTCTATTCAATTCCGCTTTATTGTAGCATCTGCCTTGAAACACATCTTCTTTTTTGGTATATGCACGACGGTAGCCTTCAATCCCGTCAAAGCATCTGTTTGTATAAATATCCCTGTCACCACAGAAATACCGGATACCCATACGGTTATTCATGCCAAGTAGCATGATGCCATCCATTTTCAGCAATCTGCGAAATATTTCTAAATATTCTGTCGGATTCTTCTGCATTTCAAGCGCCTGTATGCATATAATATAGTCAAAATATTTATCATACTTCTGCCGCCATTCTTCATCGGAAAGTTTCTTGGGCTGTACGCATATTACGCAAAGCTCCTTCCCCAACAGCATCTGTACCAGCGGTGTATTTTCATCTCCAATATAAAGCGTTCTGCTCTCTTCTTTAAAGTCATACCACTGCAAAAGACCCTTTTGTATTCCGTCAATCAATTCCTGTGTCTCATCCATTTTAATCCCCCATACTTTTATATATGACAAGCCAAATTATTCTTCATTTACTCAAAAAAATCCTGACATAAGCATAAATTATTCATACTTATATCAGGATTTCTAACTCTATTTCACAAAAAAACTTCGTATTTCAGTTAATATTTTTTCTAATATGCCACCTGCCTTCTCCAATATCTTCTCATCTGCTGTCCAAATCGGAAAAAATGCACCTGTATCTAATAATGCCTCAACATTATGCCATGTTTTCAACTCAACAATCGGTCTTTGATAACGGCTATTTAACTGCAAAGAAAATTGTTTCATCCAAAATACCCCACTGTTCCTAATTGAAATATGTCATCCGGTGTCGTATATCGCGCCAACAGCTTTCCATCTGTATCAATCTGCATTTCAGTAAGCTCATCCTTATTTTTATCTCTATATATAACTGTGGCACACCGAATAGTCGACTCATTATCCGGCTCATATTCAACATCCGAAAGCCCTACCCACTGATTAGGATACCTTTCTTGAATCTGTTCCCATGTTAAACGGCTGTCTAACATCTCACATTCCTCCTCAACATTTTAATTATCCTTATTGTAACATATCTTCTGTTGAGCAACAATATTTGCCTGATATAAATATGAATTTTTCAATGTACGTATTTGTATAAATCATTGTAACTGTTCAGTACAGCACTACGCACTTGCTGCGGAGTACGTGAAATAGCTTGAATTGTGTCATGCCTCAAGCCACCACGAAGTGGTTTTGCATGGCTTGAGACCCGTAACTATGAAGGTACTGAATAGTTACAAATCATTTATATTAATCTCTCTGCTGATTCCGATATAATATGCGGAAACTTATACTTTCTAAGGTATCCCAGCATCTCGCGAAACGCATCCGAGTTTTCCTTTACCGCCAAAATAACAAGGCTGTTATCTTTGTCATGTACACAGCATGATAGTTCACAAACATTTTCACCTTGACAGATCACGCTCCTGCCATTCAGACTTGTAACTGCAACTTTTATTGTCTGATGCTCTGCCTTAGACTCTTTTACTCTATAAACAACCTTTTCACCATGTACTCCTGCCCCATATACAATAATATTTTGATAACCTGAAATAACCTCGCTTGTTATTTCTTTGAATCCAATCAAAACATTCTCCACATAATCCACAGGATTCATAATAATGGAAATCTGATCATCAGTCATACGCTCATAATAAGCCTCGTTTTGTTCCTCGTAAAAATCACGTTCTGTTTCTATTACCTTGGCAAATTCCTTTTTTAAAGAGAGGTCTATTCTCCTCAGCGTGCCAATATATTCCAGCATACGCAGATGATAACATATTTGATACAATCTCCTGTCCGTTTCGCCCTGCAACTCCATAATTTTTCGTATATAATCAAACTCATTCTTCATGGCATATACTTTCTGTTTGCTGCGAACGGATGAAAACAAATTATCCTGTCTGTAATTGTAAAATGCCCTGTCCAAAATCATGATTCGTTTCGCATGGTAAAAAGTCTGAAACCAGAAACCATTATCCTGATATGATGCCCCCGGTGTCTCGTTGTACTTGATATTATTTTGTATTATAAATTCCCTTTTATATAATGCGTTCCATGTAAATTTCTCGATGAGAAAGGCATCCTGTTCTGCTTTAGGATATATCACTCTGTTGTATATCCCATGGTCAGACGTAAGGCTACAATATTGTTTCCTTGGCAAACCGCTATCATTATCCCACATTGTATAAAAATCAGTCTTTACCAAATCCAAATGATATTCAGTAATCATATTATATAACAACTGATACATACCACTTTCTATAGAATCGTCACTCTCGACAATGCCTATATAGCGCCCCTTAGCAAGCTGTATTGCTGTATTCATTGTATTACCATATCCCGAATTGTCTTTATGTACAACTTTAATTTTCTCATCCTTCAAAACATATGCATCCAAAATGTTTCCCGAACGGTCAGTTGAACCGTCATCCATACATATTACCTCAAAGTCCGTAAATGTCTGTGCCAATATACTGTCAAGACAAGTTTCCAAATATTTTTCAACATTGTAAACCGGCACAAGAATTGATATTTCTGCCATCCCACTATCCTCTAATCTTGTATGCATATTCTTCAAGGCCTATGCCTATATAACTCTTAGCAATTTCCTTGAAGATAATTTCCAAATGTTCATATAATATTTCAATTCCGCCTTCTGTTTGAAAAGTCGGACTTCCTCCCGGCATCAGTTCTGACGAGTGAATCATAAACATTAAATAATCGCAATCGGATGATGTATACTCTGCTATCAGATACAACATCTCTTCTAGATTTCTTCTGTTTGGTCGCAACCAAAAAGTCCTTTTTTCTTTTTCTGACCATAGTGTAGTCACAGGAATCTCAAGGATTCCTTCCCTCGTTGATATTACAGGTTTCTCTAATGCATAATCCGGTCCGGCATAATCAGGCGTCTGCCCTACACTTGTACCCCAATTTACATATGGCGTTATCGAACAGTCCGCAATATATCCAGCCTCATGCAGTGCCCTGAAATATGCATTGTTCATTCCCCATCTTCCAGCCCGATGCACGACAGGTCTTTTTCCGAGCTTGTCCATAATAATACTTGTCATCGTCATGATCTTTTCTCTCATAATATGTTCCGGATATTCCGTAAGATAGGAAAGACCTGACTTATCATCCCTTGACAATTCATAATAAGGTGGTGTATTCCATGCATGCAGATGCATCCCTATCCCGCACTTTCCAGCACTTAAATTCTCGTCTGCAAACGAAACAAACCTTGGGTCATTCACCATTTCCCAGTTGCATAACCATGTAGGAATAAAGCCATATTTGTTACATAAATTTTGAAATCTCTGAAGATATCCTACATTCTCTGTTTTTAGCGGTGTTCCTTCTTTCCATGTCCATAAATTGTCGCCTTCCGTGTCTATCGTTATAATAAAATATTTCCTTATCATGCAAAAACACCTCCTTCTGTGTCTTACATCATGTGTCCACATTGGGCTACAACTTCTGACAATGATACAACAGATACCGGTGTTTTTCTTTCCAGTATTCTCCTGATGTTATCTATATCATATACTGGTGTAACAATGATACAATCTGCCTCGGGTATCTCTGTTTCTCCTGATATAATGGGAAACTCACTATTCATATGAAACGCTCCTTTATCAATTGCACAAACAATATTAATATCACTACCCTTTAAATCTTCCAACAGATGATGGGACATTTTTCCCATTCCATATATTATGATATTTCTTATTCCCTGTTTTTCAAAATAATGCTTTACACTAATTTTCTTTTCCCGCAAAAGCATCCATTGTTCTAACAATTGATAGTAAGAAATATACATTTTTATATTGCTATTTTCCTTTGCTTCTAACGCACTAAAACTCTTTTGTTTTTCTTTATTAAATTCTTGTATATCCCATTGTTGTCTTAAACCAATTTCCGATATTTTTTTATTCCATTCTTCCCCTATATGTTCCAATAAAAAACATTCCACCCTTTGACGTGCCCTTTTCCCCATCTCACATCTTAACCCATCGTCTTGTAGCAGATAAACAATTTCATCTGCCAACATTTTTTCCTCCTCCGTAAACTGATTTGTATAAAACTCCTTTATATTGGGTACCAATATTCCGCAATCTCCCCGGATGGGAACCGTTATGTTTTGCTGTTCATGCAAAATATTAAGCTGTTCCCTAATACCACCAGGACAATCACATGCTACTACCGGCACACCCGCACTGAATGCCTCCAAAACGGAACATGGCATTGCTTCTAATCGGGATGTTATCGTAAGTATCTTTGCTTTTTGCAGATAATCCTGAACATTTATAACGTTTCCAGGCATCTCAACATCGTCTGCCAGCCCGAGCTCTGATACCAGTTTTTCCAACCTGGATCTTAATGGTCCGTCACCTAATATAAGCAACTTACTATCAGGGCATTTCTGCCTCACCAATTTAAAAGCACGTATAATATGCCATTGTCTCTTTACACTCTGCATTCTTCCAACTGCAATGACTACATTTTCTTTCTTTCTATCTTCCTGAACAGACATGACGTGTACCGGATTATACATGGTAGTTGTTATATGATTCTTATCTCCATAATGTTCCACCCAGTCTGTTCGGCAGTAATCAGATGGAAACGTGATTAAATCCGCAAACTGATATAATTCTTTAAAAGTATGTTCGGACCATTCAACTGCCTTGAAATACTTTGCATATTCAGAATTAACGCTATGGGTTGTCAGGACAACTTTCTCATTTCCCTTTGATAAAATATTAATATAATTTGCAAGCTGCATAAAGCTAACAGCAATAACAATGTGATATTGTTCCTTTAAATCCCTTAATTCTTCTATCTTTCTCTTCATTACATCCTCTGATGATTCTATCCCATCTATATTATTTAATGAAAAAGAAAAATCAACCAATGTCCCTGAGAAATCATATATTACATTAAGTGACAAATCAGTAAAAATAATGACATTGTATCCTTGTTTTCCAAAGATAATGCTCAAATCAGCTGCACACCTCTCGGCCCCACCACCCTGTAGCGAAGTAACAATTATTCCTACATTATAATTCATACTCTATGTACTCCATTTTCCACAACCATTTCATATAATCAGTTAAATGGGAAAACAATATTATCCAGTCCGCGTTTTTTTAACCCATTGACAACATCATCCTGATTTTTTTCTCCTACAGCAATGATAAATACTGACTTATCACCATTCTCAGCCACATCATCCAGTTCTTTGACAGGTAATCCCAATATAAAGTCCTGCTGCGCTCCTTTCTCCGTTACAATAAATGCTTCAATGTAAAAGTCCGTTTTAATCTGTTCGTATACCTCCATTCCAACTTTTCCTGCGCCATAAATATATACATGAGCCGCCGTTTTAATCAGCCTTTTTTCTGTTTCGTATATATCTATTTCTTTTCTGTCCTCTTTTTCTATTACCTCAATCCATTGTTCCAAAAGCTGCTCATTTGTATATTCTGACATATACTGCTCCTGATTCTTTCGTATCTCCTCTACGCAGTTTTTGTTATTACCAACCCATCTCATGGCATCAGCCATAAAGCAAGTTTCTCCATTGTCCTCAGTTGAATTGTCGCATACAAGTATGCCTCTCCTGCATATCTCATATTGATCCACACGCTGCTGATAATCTGCTGTACCCTTTAGTAATTCCCGTGGTCCTGACAAACAGTCTGTCGCAATTACAGGACATTGTAACACCATTGCTTCCAGAATCACATTGGGCAGTCCTTCAGAATGACTGGATACGATTAATGCCTTTGCCCTAGCCACATATTTAAACGGATTTTCATTATAAGGAATGATTCGAACATAATCCTGCAAATCGAAACACTCAATCAGTCCACAAAGTTCATTATATTTCTCCCCGCTGCCTACGATTAATAGCTTTGCAGCGCTTTTATCGTCTTTATGAAAGTTAGAAAACTGCCTGATTAACCTCGCTTGATTTTTAACCGGATGCAATCGCCCCACACTTATAAAATATTCAGTCCCTCCCAAAAATGTCTGAATACTTTCATCCAGCTTCTCTGCGGCCTTCTCCAAAATTAAGTTCTTATTTATGAAATTATATATTATAGTAATAATATTCTTATCAATACCATACGTATGTATTAAACTATATTTTACCCCACTGGCACACACTACAATCTCATCCGCCGTATTGTAATATGTTTGAACCTTATAATCCAGCGCCGCGATTTTAGGTATCAGCGTTTCCAGTGTGCATCTCTCAGATAAGATTACTCTTTCCCTGCCGCGGGTCCTTAGATTTACGAAATTCATCGTTTCAAGAAAACTGATTGACACATCTATTTGTAATTTTAACTTCATATTTCTGATTGTAGTTTCATAATGTGTTCCATAACTGCCTATATCAATAATAGTTCCCCCATATTCATATACAATCTCATTCGTTTCAATCAAAAAAAAATATACTTTATATATTTTACTCAATTCTTTCGCCAGTATACCCGCGATTCTTTCTGCCCCGCCTGCATTTAAAGCATGGCATAAAACTGCAATATTTTTCATAAAATACAAATATCCCCCTATTCTAAATCCTTTCTTGTATTAGTACAACATAAAAACTACTTATATCACCTAATAGATACTTTCTCTTATATGTCAGTTTCTGAACAGGAGAAATACATTTTATATGGCTCCATTTTTTTTCATCATATTCAGCCGCAAGACTTCCTTGGAGATAATGCGCATTTCCATTACTATAAAAAAATTTCGAATGAAAAATATTCCCGGCCATACTGTGCTCGTCTATTACCTTTGACATAGCAATATGAAGCAAAAAGTAATTAATTAATTGTTCTTCCTGCTGCCAGTATGCATAGATCATATCCCGCGTTTTAGTAATAATGTAATTGGCTGCACGCGCATAAATCCACCAGGTAGACATCTTAATGATGGATGCTGCGGTCACAGAAGAATTATCAAACGCAAAGAAGTCCCCTGAATACATAAATTCAGGAATTTGGTCGCATATATATACCGTAGCATCGATCCACAATCCACCATATATATACAGGAGTTCCAGTCTAATAATATCAGAAAGATGCGTATTACTTATCAAGCCACGGTGATATTTATCAGTAATATACTCTGGTAAAACAATATATTGTTTAAGGTTTTGCTTTGTCAATAAAATAACATCAAATTCCTTGGGCTTTAATTTATTAAGCGACCTGTAACAGCTTCTCACAATCTGCGGTGCACTTTCCATACCCTGTAACCAGAGCACCCATATCGTTTTATTTTTTTTAATGTTTTCATTATACGTTAGACATTCACCCGCTTCGCAAGCCTTATATCTGTCTAAATACTTATATACTCTTGAATATTCTGCTTCTGTGCTTATTCTTTGACTGTCTATAAATTCCTCATACATTTTTATTACCTCAGTAACTTTCAAAAACCACTTCTTCCAAACTAACAGTCTCGATGTTGTACAATCCCTTCAGCCACCTGGATATGGCTTCATGTTCCTGAAGCACAGTGTTTACGATTACATCCGGTTTCTCCTGTATATTTTCCGGCTGGCAAACGTTTACATTAAGATATGGTTTCATCACTTGCCGGTCTATTCCATACAATATATGTATATCCGTTTTCTGAAGATCGCGAACTAAGGCCCTTCCATAAACAGCCATTCCATAAACAGCTATATTTTTATAATCCCTTTCCTTAAAGTATTTATCTACATGCCTGCCTTCTTCGCATATAATCAACCACTGATTCATCATGTCAAGATATTGCTGATATTGTTGTATTATCATTA
>Ga0137306_102282_pt1 | contig 16554 bp, 8 predicted proteins | sample Inofroosms_March_FD_97187 | JGI IMG/M metagenome (GOLD analysis project Ga0137306, IMG submission 97187) | Mouse cecal microbial communities from Vienna, Austria - N-Acetylneuraminic and N-Acetylglucosamine D2O microcosms_March | ecosystem: Host-associated > Mammals > Digestive system > Large...
CAGCACGGTTTTCAATGTCCAAAGCACCGCCGCCTTCGTCTCGTCGGTATCGCTGTACAGACGGGGCTTCACCATCTCGATATACCAGTCGCAGAATTCCTCCCAGATAAAATCGTAAACCTTCTGCAAAGCGATTCCAAGCTCATACTTGTCCATGTTTTCCGTCACATCTTTCGCCAGACGGTTTACCTTGGACAAAATCCACCGGTCCGCGTCAATCAGCGCGTCCAGGCCGACCGGTTCTTCCTCGTCTCTCATATTCATCATGATAAACCGGGAGGCATTCCACACCTTATTGGCAAAATTCCGGCTGGCTTCTACCCGCTCCCAGTAAAAACGCATGTCGTTGCCCGGCGCATTTCCGGTCATCAGCGTCATACGCAAAGCGTCGGCGCCGTACTTGTCGATCACCTCTAAAGGGTCGATGCCGTTGCCCAGGGACTTACTCATCTTTCTGCCTTGGGAATCTCGTACCAGTCCGTGAATCAGCACCGTGTGGAACGGCTCCTTCCCGGTCTGCTCCAAACCGGAGAATACCATCCGGATTACCCAGAAGAAAATAATGTCATAGCCAGTCACCAGCACATCCGTAGGATAGAAGTAATCCAGATCCTCCGTCTGCTCCGGCCAGCCCAGTGTGGAGAATGGCCACAGGGCGGAGCTGAACCAGGTATCCAGCGTATCCTCGTCCTGGGTCAGATGGGTACAGCCGCATTTCGGGCATTTTTCCGGCGCTTCCTTTGCCACCACCGTCTCGCCGCACTGATCGCAATAGTAGGCGGGAATCCGGTGTCCCCACCACAGCTGCCGGGAGATACACCAGTCCCGGATACCCTCCAGCCAGTGGAGGTACGTCTTTCCGAAGCTCTCCGGCACAAATTTCAGACGACCGCTTTTCAGCGCCTCGATGGCAGGCTTTGCCATCTCGTCCATGCGCACAAACCACTGGGGCTTTACCATGGGCTCTACCGTAGTCTTGCAGCGGTCATGGGTTCCCACATTGTGGGAATGAGGCTCTACCTTTACCAGCAGGCCCAGTTCCTCCAGCCTCGCCACGATCTTTTTTCTGGCCTCATACCGGTCCATTCCGGCATATTCGCCGCCGTTTTCATTGATGGTGGCGTCGTCGTTCATCACGTTGATCATCGGCAGGTCATGGCGTTTTCCCACCTCAAAATCGTTAGGGTCGTGAGCCGGGGTGATCTTTACCACGCCGGTGCCGAACTCCATGTCCACATATTCGTCGGCCACCACCGGAATCTCCCGATTTACGATGGGCAGGATCACGGTTTTTCCGATCAGATGCCGATACCGCTCGTCGTCGGGATGGACGGCTACGGCCATATCCCCCAGCATGGTTTCCGGACGGGTTGTGGCAATCTCCACAAACTCATCCGTCGTCCCGGCAATCGGGTAATTAATATGCCAGAAATGCCCATCCTGTTCCTGATGCTCCACCTCAGCGTCGGAAATCGAAGTCTGGCATACCGGGCACCAGTTGATGATTCTGGAGCCTTTATAGATATAGCCTTTCTCATACAGCTTTACAAATACATCCAGCACCGCCCTGGAACAGCCCTCGTCCATGGTGAACCGCTCTCTGTCCCAGTCCGCCGAGGAGCCCATCTTGTGCAGCTGGCTGACGATCCGGCCGCCGTACTCTTTCCGCCACTCCCAGGCCCGTTCCAGGAATTTCTCCCGTCCAAGCTCGGCTTTGTCGATGCCTTCCTCTTTCAGCTTTTCGGTAATCTTCACTTCGGTGGCAATGCTGGCATGATCGGTTCCCGGCTGCCAGAGCGCTTCATAGCCCTGCATCCGTTTGTAGCGAATCAGGATATCCTGCATCGTATTGTCCAGAGCATGTCCCATATGGAGCTGGCCGGTGATGTTGGGTGGCGGCATCACAATGGTAAAGGGCTTTTTCTTTTTGTCCACCTTTGCGGCAAAGTATTTACGATTCAGCCATTTTTCATACAGACGACCCTCGATCTGCTGCGGGTCGTAGGTTTTTTCCAGTTCTTTTTTCATAACGATCTCCTTTTCAATTTGGTTTCGCAGCTCTCCGTGAATACTTTTTACTCTTGCTGTTTTGTTTTCCGGTCTGCTGCCATTTTTCAAGAATCCTTCCTACCGACAACTACAAAAACGCCCTCCGCCGACATCTCCTGTCAGCAAAGGGCGTTAAATACGCGGTACCACCTTCATTTATCACTTATCGGGTCTTTTTCTTCAACCCTGTGCCCGATAACGGGGGCCGGACGTGACCGACTACTCTGCCGGCTGTCCCGCCCGTCTCCGGAAACATCCTCCTGTATCGAATGTTTTCTGTCCGGACATAAACAACCAGAATTTCGCAGGCCCGGTTCGAGAGCTACCTTCGGACCGGCGCATCCCGGATTCCCTTTCAGCCTGAGGGGCATCCTCTCTTTTGGCGCGGAACAGTCCTACTCTTCTCCGTCACTACCTTTTTTATTTCGGTTACTTTTCCATTATCATAAATAGGATCGGCTGATTTGTCAATGCCTGAACCTAAATTTTTCTCACTTTTTCCCGCAGCTCCAGAACTTTAGACGGACCCACCGACAATTCATCCATCCCATACTCCAAAAACAACTCTGTCAGCGCCGTATCCCCGGCCAGCTCTCCGCAGATACCGCACCAGATGCCTTCCTGGTGGGCATTCTCCGCCGTCATGCGGATCATTTCCAGCACCGCCGGATGATGCGGGTCGAAAAAGCGGCCGAACTCCGGATTCTGACGGTCCATGGCCAGCGTGTACTGGGTCAGGTCATTGGTGCCGATGGAGAAAAAGGACACATGCTTTGCCAGGCTCCGGCTGATCATCACCGCCGCAGGCGTCTCGATCATCACGCCCAGCTCCACATCACCGGAAAAAGGGATTCCCTCCTCTTTCAGCTCCTTCTGAACCGTCTCGCAGTATCCCACCGCCTCCTCCAGTTCCCACTCGGAAGCAATCATGGGAAACATAATTCCCACAGGGCCAAACGCGCTTGCCCTGTACAATGCCCGCAGCTGGGTTCGGAACAGCTCCGGACGGATCAGACAGAGCCGGATCGCCCGAATCCCCATAGCCGGGTTTTCTTCCGCAGGAAGCCGGAAATAGTCTGCCTGTTTATCTGCGCCGATATCCAGCGTCCGGAAGATTACCTGCCGGCCCTGCATACATTCTACCACACGCTTATAGATCCGAAACTGCGTCTCCTCATCCGGATAATCAGAGCTATCCAGATAGATGAATTCCGTGCGGAACAGGCCGATTCCCTCCGCATCCTGCTCCATGGCCAGCTTCGCCTCATCCTCACCACCAATGTTGGCGAAAATCGCCACTTTTCTTCCGTCCCGCGTCACGGAAGGAAGACCCTTCAGCTGTTCCAGCCGCTCCTTATAAAGTCTGTTTTTCTCTATTTTCCCGTGAAACAGCGCCTGCGTCTCCTCATCCGGAGACAGATAAACAATGCCCGTCCCGCCGTCTATCACGGCCGGCGTACCGCTTTCCACCGACAGAAGCTCCGGCCCCAGCGCCGCCACGGCAGGAATCCCCATGCTGCGGGCCAGAATCGCCGTATGGGAATTCGCGGAGCCCTTCGCGGTTAAAAACGCCAGAATCCGGCTTTTATCCAACCGGACCGTCTCGCTGGGCGTCAGGTCCTCCGCCGCCAGAATCACCGGCCCGTCAGAAGAAAGCTCTGAGACATCCGTATCCTCGCCTTCCCTTCCCACCAGAAAGGACAAAAGCTGCCGGGTAATGTCTTCCACATCTGCCGCCCGGGCCCGCATATAATCGTCTTCCATCTGCCGGAACATTTCCGCGAACTGTTTTCCCGCCCGGTCTACCGCCCACTCCGCGTTCCATTGCCCAAGCCCTTCCCGGACACAGTCAAGATATTCCTCATCCTCCAGCATCATCCGATGAATCTCAAACACCTGGGCGCTTTCCTCGCCGGCGCGGCTGACCGCTGTTTCATATAACCCGGACAGCCGTTCCATAGCCAGCTGCCTGGCTGCCTCAAACCGCTTTCCTTCCTCCTCCGGATCGGTAAACGGCAGGCAGCGGATATCATATTGCTTTTTTCGAACCACATAAACCGGACCCTCTGCGATACCGCCGCTGGTTCCTGTCCCCTGCAACCATTTCATAGCCTTCTCCCATATGATGCAACGCCTGATTTATAAATTTTCTCTGAAAAATCTTTCAACCGCGGCCGCCGCCTGCTCTATTGATATGGCGGAAATCACTTCCCCGCATATCGGCCGGCGCGTATTCCTCATACAGGGTATCCGAACCCGGCTCTAATCCCAGTCAATAAAATAAATCAATCCCACGGAACAGGTAGTACGCTGCGACCGCACCACGCAGATTCCGACGCTGATCCCGCTTTTTTGTATGATTTCCCGCACCTGCTTTGCGATATTGTGATAGGTAGGCCGGCATCCGTTAGATGTGGTTACAATTATATCATAATATACGCTTATTTTGTTCCTCTTTTACATTTTTCTTCACCTGAAACCATATTCTTTAACACTTTTTCATTGTTCTTCCAAACAAATCATTTTCCCACAAAACTGCTTGACAGAATGAAAATAAATTTTACCACAAAAACTTCTTGCACTTTATATAAAAAGAGTGTATACTACTATTAGTAAAAAGGAGATGTGGAGTCAATAATGAATTTACTCAATCTAAATAATTCGGAGCGGGAAGTATTCCATGTTCTGCAAAAAAGAGGGCCGCTTACCAAACATGAAATATTGGCCGTATGCGATATCAGGCCCAGCAATTTAAACCGGATTATTGCCTATCTGCTGAATGAAGGCATGATTGTGGAAGAAGGACAGGATATTTCCTCCGGCGGCCGGAAGCCATCTATTTTCGATATCCGCAAAGATCATTCCTATATTATCGGAGTTCAAATGTCCCATCTGAGTATCAAAGTGGTGCTGACGGATCTGAAAATGCAGATTTTACAAAATGAAGAACGACTGCGGACGCCTGACTGTGCATGGGACCGGGAAACTGTCATGGCGTCAGTACTGGATTTTGCTTACAGAGCCTTAAAAAAAAGCGGAATATCCGAGGAACGACTTCTTTGTATCGGCGTTGGCGTTTCCGGAACCGTGGACTATCGGACCGGGATTATCGGACCGGCAGATCATGTATCATTTTTAGACTGGCCTCACTTAAATGTAAAGAGTGAGCTGGAGGAGCATTTTCGGTGCCCTGTTTATGTGGATCTGGGAGCAAATGCCGTGGCAATCGGAGAATATCTATATGGCAGCGGACAGAACTGTACAAGTCTTGCCGTGCTTGGATATTCTGCCGCGCTGAGTTCGGCTTTTATCTCAAACGGAAAGCTGGTCAGAAGCGCAACAAACTCCGAAAATCATTTTGCGCATACGGTGATTAATGTGGCGGGCGAACAGTGCGCCTGCGGAAACAGAGGATGTCTGCAGACTTACGCATCCATCTCCGTTGTCGTGCGGGAAGTAATGCGCCGTATCGCACTTGGTGAAAACTGCTCTCTGGACGTAAATAATTTTGATATGGATACATACCGCTTTATCTCTATTTTGCAGGCGGCATATGCGGGGGATAAGGTCTGTACTGAGGAAATTAAAAAATCCGCATATTTTTACGGTATTGGATTATCGAATTATGTTTCTTTGCTGAGTCCGGAGATAGTAGTGCTGACAGGCCCCTTTGTGGGATATGATGAGCTTTATTTTGAAACGGCCGTAAATATTGCCAAAAATATTCTTGCCAAAAAAGGAATAACAAAGACCTGTTTTCAGAAATATACCCATTTGGGAAAAGAGAAAGGTTCTCTTGCGATCAGTGCCGCCGCCCTGGCATTTGAATGTTATATGAACAGCCCGATTGTATCGCGATAATGGTGATAGTTTTTTGTCTACTTTCTTTATTTACTATATAAAGAAAAAGCAGAGCATTATTTTATGTAAAGGAGGAAAAATTTTTTAAAACAGAATGTAGCAAATTCACCATATTTTACATTGGAGGAGAAATTACATGACACAAACAAAAAACAATCGTCAAACTGAAATGTTTTACTGGTTAAAAATCGTCCTTGTGCTGGCTATCCAGATCCTGTTTCGTTTTCTTCCGAATTTTGGACAGGTTACGGACCTTGGAATGTCCATTTTGGGAATTTTCCTTGGCGCGATAGTTGGCTGGTGCATCTGCGACGCCGCCTGGCCCTCGATTACGGCGATTCTGTTGCTGGGCATGACAGATTATGGAACTATTTCGGGTATTTTTTCGACTTTATTCAGTAATACCGCATTGCTGATCGTTATGCTCTCATTTATTTTTGCCGGCGTGATCCTATCCTGCGGTCTGAGCGACTGGCTGGGAAAATGGCTGATTTCACGGAAAGTACTTCGCGGAAAGCCCTGGCTTTTAACCTTCTGCATTATATTAACCATGTATATCGGCACTGCCATGTGCGGAAGCGGAACCGCCATTATGATTTTGCTGTGGGAAGTGATTTATTCCATCGCCAATCAGGCAGGTATTCGCAAAGAAACGAACCGCTGGCCTACAATCATGGTATTCTCTCTGCTCTATGTCATTGCCATCGGACAGATTGTGTCCTGGGGAACCGCTCCTGTCGCGGTGATCGGTCTTGCACAGAGTATTGATATGGAAATTGTATTGCAGCCCTGGCCGTTCCTGCTTTACGGAATGATTGTATCATCCTTGCTGCTGGGAACAAGTATCATTGTTAATTTCCTGATTTTCCGGCCGGATATCACTCCTTTGAAAGACACTTATGTGGAAGAACCGCCCAAAATTACAAAACAGCAAAAAGCTATTCTCTATATCGTAGCCATATTTATGGTACTGATGCTGATTCCCTCCATGCTGCCTGCAAAATGGGCTTTTGTACAGTGGATGCGCCAGTTTGGAACAATCGGGACGTTGTTGATTGCCATTGGCGCGGCGCTGATTGTCCGCATTGACGGAAAACCGGTTGCCGTATTCAATGCGGCGGCGGCAAAAGGAGTTATCTGGAATCCGCTGTTTATGATGGGAACAGCACTGACCATTGCGGGTGCGCTGACATCTGCCGAGACGGGCGTAACGGAAACCCTTTCCGCGTGGCTGCTGCCTCTGTTTTCCGGTATGGCGCCATTCTGGTTTGCGGCGATGATTATATTGCTGACGATCATATTCACTAACCTGCTGAACAATATTGTAGTTGCATCACTCTTTCTTACAATTGTTTATTCTCTGAAAGATGTCATTGGTATCGACCCGTATCCGCTGGTGATTGTTATGATATATTCCTGTTATCTGGCAGTGCTTCTGCCATCCTCAAATCCGATGACCGCATTTATGTTCGGCAACAAAGATAAAATTAAAAATACGGATATTTTCCGCTATGCTTTGGTTTCCATCGTAACCGGCAGTCTGGTTTTGATCTTTATCGGATATCCTCTGGCCTGTGTTTTCTACGGATAATTTCCACTGTAAAGACCGGGTCAGCTGCTACATGATAAATTTTACTTACAGGAGGAAACAGACTATGACACATCTGACAGAAAAAGAGAATTTTATGCGCCTTATAAATGGCAAGGACCCTGAATGGCTTCCGGTTTTTTCTTTTGGCTACAACGCTGACCGCATTGTGCCTACCATGAAAATCGGACCTGAACTGCTGTATGATCAGTACTATCATCCGGGGATTTGGAAAGATTTGTGGGGTGTTCCCTATGAGTCTTCCGCTTCAGCGGGCAACCAGAAACTCCCCCAGCCCAACGTATTTATACTGGAGGATATCAGAAGATGGCGTGATGTTATCAAAGCGCCGGAAATTAAAGATATTGACTGGGAAACCATGGCCCGCCGCGATCTGGAACGGGCAAAAATTGATCAGACGCAGACAGCCACTCTGTTTAAGGTACATATCGGATATTTTCAGACGCTTATGTCTTTTATGGGGTTCTCGGAGGGAATGTGCGCGATGTACGAAGAACCTGACGAAGTAAAAGAACTGATGCAGTATTTAAGTGATTTTTATGTATCGGTGGCGGAAGCCTGTATTGATTATTACCATCCTGATATGCTGTGTATTACGGATGACGTGGCGACCTGGGCGAATCCGTTTATTTCGATAGAGATGTACCGGGATATGATCAAGCCTTACCATAAAACACTGGCCGAAGTGGGGCTGAAAAGGGGGCTTCCCATTGAAATGCACTGTTGCGGACGATGTGAGGATATGATCGATGATTGGATGGAATTCGGCGTAAAAGCATGGGATCCTGCACAGGTTTCCAATGATTTGACGGCTGTACAGAAAAAATACGGAAAAGATCTGGTGGTTATCGGCGGCGTGGATGTGAGAGAACTCCTGGCTCCGGATATAGACGAAGAGCAGATTCGGTCTTTTATCCGCAAAACTATTGATACCTATACTCAATATGGAAGTTATGCTTTTTATTGCAGCCTGCTCGCCGCCGTCGGCGATGACGTCACGGCAAGAAAAAACCGGTGGATTACAGACGAAGCGGTAAAATACGGTCATTCCATATTCCGATAGTTACTTTTTTGGCATATGCTGCATTGGGAGTGTCAAAAACAAATTTTTTAACCCTGTAAAATAAGTATTGCTAATAAGCCCGTCAAATGGCGGGCTTATTTTCTACTCAAAATGAGAATTTATTTTGAAAGTATTAAAATCTTCCGGATAGTTTTTACTTCACCATCTCCCGGTACTCCTGCTTCCACTCCGTCAGAATCCGCTCCGTCTCATCCTTCTTCCGGTGCCGGTCCTTTTTCATCGCCCTGTCGATCCGGCGTACCTGAGGGGCGTTAGCCGCCTGCCGGTCGTAAACATCGTATTCCTCCTGCCAGCGGTACTGCTGCTGAGCCGGAATCAAAGCGGCGATCTCCTCCGAAATCGTGATACCAGGCTCCAGAAGATGCAGATAAAACAGCTCCTTCAGTATATCCGAATCCTGTAAAAAGCCATAAGCGCGCGCCAGACTGTCCGCCGCCTCCTGCATCCAGAACATACCGGCCTGGGCCAGCCCCCGGTTATGCCACAGCTTCCCAAGAAGCTCTCTCGGGATCGCCCACTCCCCTTCCCGCTCCAGAATATGGTCGTAAATCTCAATGGCTTTCGGATAATGCTTCTGTTTTGTCATATAATCCGCCCGGCTTTTCAGAAGGTCATAGGGCTTGGCCTGCTCCTTTTTCTCCAGCTGCCGGTCAAATTCCTCCAGCTCATCCTCGCGGTAATAATCCACCTCCTGCATAATCATCAGCAAAAGCTGGGCGGTGGACATCTTCCCTTTCCATTTGGACAGCTTCCTTGCCAGCTCATCCATACCAAGCTCCGACTCCAGAAAACGGATCAGCCGGTCGCCCACAAAGCCGTCGTCGATCATCATCAGATTATTGTATATATAATAGCACAGCTCCTGCTCCGAATAAATATGAAGCCCTGCCTCCTGTATGTAATAAGGATTCTTTGCCAGCGGTCTGCCGCACACAATAAATCCGCTCATTTCCCGCGTCCTTTCTATTTCTGCCATTCACAGCGAAAAAAACTGCTTGATTTCCTGTCCGCCGGAAGGGAACAATTCTCCAAACCCTTTGTCAATCACACGCACCATCATGGAATTCTCCTCCACAAAAGCGAAAATCAGTTCCAGCCTGGTGGTCTTCGGCGGCCGTTTCGGAAACATGTCCAGCGAAAGGGTCCATGTCCGGCTGTCGGCCTCCCCGATGGTCTGCACCTGAAAATGAATCTGATCCTCCTGGTCTACGATCAGCTCCGCATCGACTTTTGCCTCATACCAGTTGCTCCCGGCGGAAGCCACCACCAGCTGGCAGCTTTTTCCCCGATGCAGCACCTCCATGGTGATCGTGGAAGAAATCCTTCCCTCGCACAGACAGATATAAGGATACGCCGTCTCGGGCCTCGTATGATCCCAGGCGATAAACGCCGCCCCCTGGGCAAACAGATTCTGCCCGGCATAGACCCGCCGCCCCTGGCACAGCCATTTCAGCGAATCCACCGCCCAGTCCGTCCGCTCGAAGCCTTTTCCGGTGAGATAAACCGAGTGGATAATCTTCTTTCCCATCTGCCTCTGGGCACAGGCGCTGACAATGGAATCCGCCAGTTTCATACCCGGCTCCTGTTCCAGAATATCAAGGCTGAAGCTCTCCTCCAGATCCTCGTGAATCCCCTCAATCATCTGGGGCGTCCTCCCCCGGACCACGCGCATTTCATAATAATGAAATCCGGATTCCGTCAGGTCGAACAGACAGCTGGTATGCTGGGGAGCGCTGCCGCTGCGGCCCAGCACATAAAAAAGATACGCCTCCGTATGGCTGACGATATGAATGGCATCCCTGGAAATCTCCAGATGATCCCCCACCTTCACCAAAAGATCCATCAGCACCGGCTCCAGCTTCTGCACCGTAAACACCAGCTGCATAATTCTGGAATCCTCATCCATTAAAATCAGCTCCAACAGCTTGCCGATATAGCGTTCTAACAGCTCCGCTGCCGTATATTTCCGCTCCTCTATCGTGGCTGTCCCTGATTTGACAGCCATACTGACCAAACGGTCAACGATGATCCCCTCTCCCAGCAGAGCCCGGCGGTAAGCCTCCTGGCCGATAAACCATTCGTCAGCTCCCTTTTTTTTGCACAGAATCGTGGGAACAAGGCAAAATCGCTCATCCTGGTCCGCTGAAACCGCTTCGGCGCCGGACGTTTTTCGATTGTAATAGCTTAGCTGGCTGTAATCGTCACACAGATCAAGGCCAAGACACCAGTTTTTCATTTAACACTCTCCGAACTTAGTTCCGCTACAGTCCTCCTGCACCCCCAAAACTGGGAGAATTTCAGGCCACTAAAATGTCCAGAAATCCTCCCGGGCGCATACGGACTTCCGCTGTTTTTCAGTTCCGCTGCCAGCCCCGTCTTACAACAGCCTGAACAGCCTTTCCAACAACTCCAACCTTTTTCCATACGCCATCATGTCATTCCCCAGCCCCTCATCCTGCGTCTCTGCCTTTGCCAGCAGTCTGTTGATGGCCTGATATCTGGTGACTGTTCCGCCCTCTGCGGCTTCCTCTTTCCCCTCTGTCTCCGGCGAAGAAAGCGCCATCCCGCCGGAAATCTCCGCCGTCAGCGTGCCCGAAGCCACCGGCGTTTCCGGCTCTGCTTCTCTATAAATCTCATACTCCGCCTGCTCGCCGTAAAACAGCGTTACTTCATAGGTAAAAATCCCCAGAAAAACATGAACCATCTTCCCCTGAGCCGGGGGGGAGGCAGCCGGGAAGATCTGAAGCCGAATATTCAGCCGGTCCGTCTCCTCTGCCTGATACTCGATCAGACACCGGTTTTCCAGCCAGGAAAGACACCCCGCCTTCACTGCCAGCCCGGGAAAATGGGCAAATACCATCCCTTTCTGCGTAAACCGTTCCATATACAAACGGCACAGCTTCCTTTGTCTCTCCGTCAATTCCGAAAGCCCCCCGTAATAGCGGGTCATGGCAAGGGACTCGATCAGTCCGGGCCTGCGGGGCTCCGTCTCATCCTGTGCCTTTTGCTCCATATACCAGGCCGTCTCCTGGGGCAGCTCCCATTTTTTCTGTATATATCCCCAGGCTTTCAGCACAAAATAAGCGTCCCTGAGCGACGAATCCACATTTCCCTGTTTCATATAAACGGAAAATACCTGCTCAAGCCACTGTCCGTTCCCCACAAAAATCAGCTGGGCCAGCAGCCGCTCCGGCAGATCCCACAAATTCACATGGCTGTTTTCGGAAGCCTCCAGAATGCCATACATCCGCTCGCTGCTGCCGTTATAATACTGGCAGAGATATTCCAGAATCACATTGTCCAGCTTATCCTCCACAAACAGGTGATGAGTCAGCCGGATCAGGTAATTGTCAAAACCGCCGTACCGCTCGATGATATAATGACACAGCTTCAAAAGCCTTCCGGGGCGGATCTCCCGATATCCATATTTCGACACAATCTGATAAGCTTCTTCATAATACCCTTTTGTCACCAAAAGTTCAAGTAAAAATTTCCGGCTTTCCCCATCCAGTATGGCAGGGTCCGCCACGGCCACAAAACTGTCGCACTTTTCCTGGGAGGGCGTTTCCAGATAATAATCAATTCCGATGCGGGAAAGCCTCCCCCGAAACAGCTCACGCAGTTTCTTTTCCGACAGCCCCCGCTCCAAAAGCCACACATCCTCTTTGGTCGCCCGGCCGCTGTCGTAAATACTGCGCAGCCGGGTATGAAAATACTCCGGCTGGCTCTGGTCCACCTGATAACAAGCTTCCAAAAGATCCTGGCAGTCCTCCATCAGCGGTTCCAGCCGGAAGGGCATCTTCCCATACCGGTTCCCGTAGCCGTCCTGGAAAATAATGCGGAAATCATCCCCATACACCGGAATGCAGGTGCGCTTTTCCCGCAGGGCAAACCGCATTTCATCCGTCCTGTCCTCATAACAGAAAATCACATGGGTGATCTCCGGATTCTCACAGGAAAACTCTCTTGCGCAAAGCATCGCAGGAAAAATTCTCCCCGCCCGCTCGTCAAGCATTTCCGGATAAATCAGTTCCCGGTAAACCTGGGACAATTCCCGGCTGATCCTGCCGTTCAGCATCTGATCCACCGCGAAAGCTTCCATCTCCTTTGCGTAGGACTGGTAAATATCCGGTACCTGTTCCTTATTCCGGATCACATTCAGATACAGCCGAGTCCTGGCCTCCTGGTCAGAGGGCTGCTGATAAGAAAAATACAAAAGCAGCGCTCTGGGCAAAGCCCCTTCAAAATCAGAGGGCATCGTATACAGATAATAATCATATAACCGGGTCAGCCGCAGGTCCTGCCTGACGCCTTCCTCATAATAAGAAAAATATTCCGGTTCTCTCCGATCAGATATAATCAGCAGGCTTAGCAGGCCGGACAACAGCTCCTTCGTCTTATATTTCTGATACAGATTTTTCAAAAGCTCCAGTTCCCGCAGACCTGCGCCTTTTTTCTGCATGGTCAGCAGGGCCGTTCCGTCCGCCAGCTTTTTCGTCATCAGCCCCTGCCGCACGCCGAACCAGAGCACCGCCATCGCAAAATCATCCAGCCTCCGTAAAAGCCGGTCGTCTTCCTTCAATGTAACAAAGGCCGCCAGATACACCCAGGGGCTTCGGCTGCCTCTGTCATAATAAGTCCGAATTTTTTCCCAGCGCACCGCCGGATGTTCTGACTGGCTGCGGTCATTCAGAATCAGCAGAATCAGCACCGCCGGGTCGGCCAGCCCGTCGCCGTCATATTTATTTAATATCACGTTCAGCGCCGTCCTGCTTTCCTCTTCTTCTCCCAGCAGCTTTTTTCCATATAAATAAAGGCAGTAATTCCCCGGCTCCTCGATCCGCCACATCAGCACATCGTCCGTCACCCGCTCAAGAAGCCGCCTCCCTTCCTCAGGCTCCCACTTTGCCGCCGCGATGCACTGAAACAATGTCAGACGGATATCCGGCGTCTCATCCCCATAATCGCCGTTCAAACGCCTATAGGCCATTTTCAGCTTCTGATAAGCCGACTCCGTCACCAGCCGCTCCCGCTGGCTCTGATAGCGCAGGCCAACCTCCGTCAGGAAAGTGCGCAGATAGGCGAGCCGCAGCTTTGCCGCCCCCGCCTCGCTGATTTTCCGTTCCCCCTTATAAACCGTGATTGGAATCTGAAAATGGTACAGCGGGGAGCTGATCGTAATCCGTCCCGTATTCTTCCCCGTAAAAAGCCTTTTTCCGTCGATCCGGTAAGAAAGCCTGACCTGATTCCCGGTAAAATCATCGTCAGTAACGGTATTTTTCTCCAGCCTGATAAAGCCGCCCTCCGCCTTAACCGGCAGCTTCAGATACCCCCAGCCGCTTCGCTCCATCCGGATGCCGTCCTCCGTCTCGTCTTCCCCCTGGAAGCGAAAAACCTTCTCCGCCTCGTCTACATGAAGGGACACCCGGTCCTTGCCGCCTGCCGCCACAAGAAACTCCTCCAGCCCCAGCTGCCTGTCATTCTGGAAACGCAGCCCTTCGTACAGGCCGCACAGTCCCAGATCCTGCATAAAGGGAAGAGCCGGAAAACGTCCGGAATCAAAGATACGCAGCGCTTCGTCTCGGGAACCTTCGGCAAAGGAGGCAAACTGCTCCAAAAGGTCAAAGGGTTCCCCGAATGCCATTGTCCGGGAAAAAGTGAACTGATAAGGCAGGTCGTACTCGCCGCCCGTACATACGATATGAAAACGTCCCTTGATTACGGCAGCCTGACGGGTATACTCTTCTCTGATCTGATACTCCAGAACCGCTCCCGTACCGGCAAACTGATTGTTCTTCAACTCCACCCGATAGTCCGAGGAATAGGCCAGCCCCTTCACTGGTTCCTCCTCCTCGCTGAGCAGATGAACGCTGCCGGTTATCCCCTTACCGCAGGGGCGGGTTTCTTCAATCATTTCAGGATGAAGCCCCAGCCTGATCCCATGCCGGGGAATCTCTCCTTTTGCAATTCTTTTTATATATTCTCTCAAAAATATCACCAAGCTTTCGTCCGCAATCGGTCTCTGCCTTTAATCATACTATACTTTCCATAAAATTTCGACATAAAATAGCCAAATTATCGAATTATTTTTCTGCATGTTCTGTCTGGCTTATATCCGGTAAACTTTGCCGGATATTTTTCTGAGAGTGCTGCTCCACAAACGCAGGTGCTGCGAAGACCATATTAATTTATACAAATCAGACAAATTCTTATGGAAAAAAAGCGGGGACTGCTGTATGATGATAAAAGTGTATGGAAAGGAATTGTGTAAACATGGATTTATTTGACTATATGAGAGAAAAGCAACAGGAAAACGACGCGCCCCTGGCCTCACGGCTCCGTCCCAGGGCGCTTAATGAGGTGGTGGGCCAGCAGCACATCATCGGAAAAAACACTTTGCTGTACCGAGCTATCGCCGCCGACCAGCTGGGCTCGATTATCCTGTACGGCCCGCCAGGGACAGGAAAGACCACCCTGGCCAAGGTGATCGCCAATACCACAAAAGGAAACTTCACCCAGATCAATGCCACCGGCGCGGGGAAAAAGGATATGGAAGCCGTCGTCAGCGAAGCCAAAAATGCCCTTGGCATGTACGGCACGAAAACCATTTTGTTTATCGACGAAATCCACCGTTTTAACAAAGGCCAGCAGGATTATCTGCTGCCCTTTGTGGAGGACGGAACCCTGGTGCTGATCGGCGCCACTACGGAGAATCCCTATTTTGAAGTGAACAGTGCCCTGCTCTCCCGCTCCATTATCTTTGAGCTAAAACCCTTAAGCAGAGAGGACATCCGGGAACTGCTGCGCCGGGCCGTCGCCGACCCGGAACGAGGCATGGGCAGCTACCACCCGGTTCTTCACGAGGACGCCGCCGAATTTCTGGCCGATTTAAGCGGCGGAGATGCCAGATCGGCGTTAAACGCCCTGGAGCTTGCTGTGCTGACCACGCCGAAAGATGCCGACGGACAGATTCATGTCACCCTGGACGTGGCCCAGGAATGCATCCAGCGGCGGGCAGTCCGTTATGACCGGCAGGGAGACAATCACTATGATACAATTTCCGCCTTTATCAAAAGCATGCGGGGCTCCGACCCGGACGCCGCCGTATACTACCTGGCCCGGATGCTGTATGCCGGTGAGGATGTGAAATTCATCGCCCGCCGGATTATGATCTGCGCCTCCGAGGACGTGGGAAACGCCGACCCCCAGGCGCTGCAGGTAGCCGTCAGCGCCGCTCTGGCCGTGGAACGGGTCGGCATGCCGGAAGCCCAGATTATCCTGGCGCAGGCCGTCTCCTACGTAGCCTGCGCCCCGAAAAGCAATTCGGCGGTCATGGCCATCAGCAAGGCCATGGACTCGGTGAAAACCAAAAAAATCAACACGGTCCCGCCCCACCTCCAGGACGCCCACTACAAAGGCTCCTCCGATCTGGGCCGCGGAACCGGGTATCAGTATGCCCATTCTTTCCCGAATCACTATGTAAAGCAGCAGTATCTGCCGGATGAGGTTGTGGGGGAAAGGTTTTATGAACCATCGGAGATGGGGTATGAGAGGGAGATCAGGAAACATTTGGAACGTATCCGGAAGGAAGCGGATATCAATCCAGTATAATTTCATCCACCGTCACAAATTCATACCCTTCCGCCTGCATCTGATCCACGATCTCCAGGGCTGCGTCCACGGAAGTGCCGTACACGTCATGAAGAAGGATAATATCGCCGTCCCTGGCATTTTTGAGGATTCTTTTGACCACAATCTCCGTATTCTTAACCTTCCAGTCCACCGGGTCAACATCCCATAAGACGGCGGTCATGTCCACTTCCTCCTGCAGTTCCTTGCTCCACTCGCCGAAAGGTGGGCGGATATACTGAGGGGTCTGCCCTGTGATCTGGCTGATAATCTGATTGCTCTGGCGTATCTGCTCGATTGCTTCCTCATAGGTTTTGTGGTT
>Ga0137306_102285_pt1 | contig 16539 bp, 9 predicted proteins | sample Inofroosms_March_FD_97187 | JGI IMG/M metagenome (GOLD analysis project Ga0137306, IMG submission 97187) | Mouse cecal microbial communities from Vienna, Austria - N-Acetylneuraminic and N-Acetylglucosamine D2O microcosms_March | ecosystem: Host-associated > Mammals > Digestive system > Large...
ACGATGGCGTGGAAAAAGCAAAGCACCGTGAAAAATACCGGTGTCCCCTTGCCAACAGGAAAAAAGGATGTTTCTGTGAACATCCCTGCTCCGATTTGGCACAGTTATGACAATGGTGTTTATTTTGACAGAATTGCGCATGGGCAGCCGTGTTTTGTGAAGCAATTTATGGCTCTATGATGTTGAAGTATGGCGGGAACTCCGCTAAATTTCCGGTAAGGGTTTCAATAACGTCTTTGTCCCCTTCCACGGATTCAAAATTAGCGTCCATCAATTCACTGCTGCCGCGTGCAATCCCCAGAATGCCAACACGTTTTGTCTTGATGGTTACATCCGCTTCTGCGTTCTGCGTATTCTTGGAGTACAAAAGAACGCCGTGGTTTATCTGCACAAGGTATTGGCTGTCTTCATCCGTAATCTGCAAAAGAAGCGTAAGGTTCTGGTCTTCTATCTTCTTCGCATCGAGACAGATACCGAGATAATCCAACATTGTCTCCGTGCTCATGCCAAATGCCGTAGCGCCTGTTCCTCCTGCGATTGTCTGAGGATAGTCGTCTGTTCCGTGGCGCAGCTCATAGGCGGCGGTTAGATAGGCATTCCTCCATGCCCCGGATTCGGCCTGGTATCCAAGCTGTTCTAAAGCATCTGCGCAGAGGCAACGTGCATTTTCATTGTCCGGCTCAGCATAAACGATAGTATTGGTAATCTGTGCAACCCACTGGTATTCGCCTTTATCAAAATCTTCTTTTGCTTTTGCGAGGACATCATCCGTATCACCTAGATATTCCACCATTTTCTTGGCATATTCACTCGGCTCAAGCTCATCCAAATGAATCGGGTTTGCGTCATACCAGCCCATATATTTCTGGTAAACAGCCTTTACGTTATGTTCCAGCGTGCCGTAATACTGCCGTGTGTACCAGATTTTTTCCAAATCTGCGGGCAGAGATATCATGTTTGCAATCTCAGTTGAAGTATAACCCTCATTCAGGTACTGAAGCGTCTGGGAATAGATATATTTATAGACAGACGCTGTATTTAAGAGGTATTCGTTGATTACGTCATTGCCCCAATGCGGCCAGTTATGTGACTGGAACACAACCTCCGCTTCCTCTCCAAATTGTGCCTTTGCCTCCATGATATACTGTGCCCATGCATTGGCATCCCGCACCTCTGCACCGCGCAGCGTATAGAGGTTGTGCATGGTGCCAGTGCAGTTTTCCGCCATCCAAAGCGCCTTGTACCCGGGCAGGTATGTATTCATTTCTGCCGGGGATTCTGTACCCGGGGTGAGCTGGAATACCATGTCAACGCCGTCTACCGTTGCCTCAAAAATATCATCCGTCACCTCATAGGTTGGAGATAAATATGAAGTTGTTCCGCCAGACGTAGTAAGGCCGATTCCCACAGAAAGGCTGCCTCGTTCCCCTCGTTCCAGAAGCGAGCCATATTGGTAATTACTTCTGCGCTTCATAGCATTTCCGGCAAAGACATTTTCCTCCATGACTGCTTTCTCGAATCCTTCCGGCACAATCAGGAGGGTTTTACCGGAATCTGCCTGTTCTTCCAGGCTTAGCGAGGAATCTGCCAGCTCTTCCTGTGTTACCAAGCCACCGATGCCGCCATAGTGATCGATATGGGCATGGCTGATGACGACAGCGGAGATTTTGGCATCACTGAATTTTTCCCTGAACAATGCAAGCCCTGCCTCAGCAGTCTCTATGCTTGTAGTGCAGTCGAATACAATCCATCCTTTCTCTCCGCGTACAAACGTGAGATTCGCTACATCATATCCCCGGACCTGGTAAATTCCGTCTGTCACCTCAAACAGCCCGTAAAGCGCATTGAGCTGTGTATTACGCCAGAGGCTTGGGTTTGCGCTGCCTGGGGCATCGTTATCCCTGGCAAAGCTATAGGCGTCCTGACTCCATACCACGGTTCCGTCTTCCCTCTTGAGGACAAGGCTGTCCGGGGCCGAAAGGAACCCTTTCTCTGCAAATTCGCGCTCCTGTTCGTCAGAAAAATCCAGAAGCTCATAGATAGCATTATTTGCTTCTGCCGTGATCTTAGTTGCATCTTTCACATCTGTGTTAAAAGAAACCTTTTCGGCATATTCCGCCGTATCTGATTCATCCGCAGATTCCTCTGGTTTTTCAGCATCTGCTTCATCAACAGATTCCTCTGGTTTTTCAGCGGCTGTTTCATTGTTGGAAATGGTCGCAGTGTCCTGTTTTGTCTGTGTACATGCGCAGAAAACAGAAGAGGCTGCCAGTAAAATCGCAGCGAAAGCAGCACATTTTTTCTTGCTAAGCATAATTTTCCTCCTTAATGGCGTGGGGTTCTGAATAGTTGCCTTAATTTTTATTATTTAGGGAAACGCTGATTAAATCAGCGTTACCTTAATTTCTCGGAATCTTCATCCTTTATCTCATGAGATTTCCGAAAATGTGGACAAAAGAGTTTCTGCAGCCCTTCCGCAGCCACTATGACTCCCAAAATCAGCAACAGGACGGCAAACAAAAGCTGAATCACATTCCCAGAATCAAACTCTCGGCATAGGGAAGCGGTCAATTCCTTAATTTTTAGAACAATTGCCGTAAAAGTGACAGCCATCATAAGAAACATCGGTCCCCAGAGCATCATGCCCTGACGTTTCGTTTTCTTTAAAAATACAGCACAGGAAATGAGCGCCAACGCAGATAACAACTGGTTTGCAGAACCAAACAGCGGCCAGATGCTTTCATACCCTGCTTTTGCAAGAAAAAATGCCAGAGCCAGTGTAAGGACAGTTGCCACCCACTTATTTCCAAATACCTTCGCGGCCCACCCCATCTCCCTGTCTTCTTCCATAAAAAACTCTTGCAGGGAGAGCCTTCCTACACGGGCAACCGAGTCCAAACTGGTTAAAGCAAAAGCAGATACCGCCAATGTGATTAACGTATACGAAACACTCTGCGGCAGCCCTAATTTTGTCAGAAAAGTGGAAATTGACGTCGCAAATACCTGTGCGGGCGTTCCCGCAGGAAGCCCTTCGGCTGTTGCCGCAAAACCAACACTGACCAGTGCGATTACAGCCAGAAAGCTCTCCAACAGCATTGCACCGTACGATACCGGAAGCATTGCCTTTTCATTTTTAATCTGCTTTGAAGCGGTTCCAGAGGAGACCAGCGCATGGAATCCTGATACCGCGCCACAGGCAATCGTCACAAACAGAACCGGGAACAAATAAGAGACTGTCCCCGCCTCTTCATTGACAAGTTTAAAAGCAGTAAACGGCGCCAGATTCATTGCCGGACGGTAAACAATGATTCCAATAAATGCCATCAGCATCATTGCAATCAGCAAATAACTGTTTAAGTAATCCCTCGGCTGAAGCAGTGCCCACACCGGGGTAACGCAGGCAATTAAAATATAGACAAATACAAAAATAAGCCAAAATTCACGGCTAAAATAAATTGGCGCATTGATTCCAATCATGATGGCAGCCACCAATAGCAGGATTGCCACAAGCGTGTTGATTCCTGCATGGAAACTTGTGTTTTTCAGAAAAAAACCAAGCCCCACTGCAAATACAATAAACAGTATGGAGGTAGCCGCCACCGCCCCATCTGCCGCTATTTTCATTCCTTCTTCATCAAACCCCTGGAACGTACTTGCCACGACATCTGCAAAAGCAGCGATGACTAAAATAGAAAACAGCCACACAAATATCAAAAACAAGCGTTTTCCAGTCCTGCCGATATACTTTTCAATGATGTAACCAATGGATCTCCCCTTATTTTTTACCGATGCGTACATGGCGGCAAAGTCCTGTACCGCACCGAAGAACACACCGCCAATCAAAATCCAAAGCAATGCCGGAAGCCAGCCGAAAACTGCAGCCTGAATAGGGCCGGTAATCGGGGCAGCGCCAGCAATCGATGCAAACTGATGGCCAAAGACCACATTTGTGTCTGCCGGCACATAGTCTACTCCGTCTTCTTCGGTGTAAGCAGGCGTTTTTGCATCGGGATCAATTCCCCACTTTTTTACAAGATAACGGCCATAAACCATATAAGCGCTGACCAGTACCACCGCTGCCAGAATGATAATCATAAATCCATTCATATTATCAAACCTTTCCTTTTGTTATTCTTTCCCATTATTGGTAATCCTGTTTAAAAATTCCTCTGTGGTCTCGGTGAATTCCACTGTCACCTCAGCGCCGTCCTCCACAATGAATTCAGTCATTCCGTATTCCGTGCCATTATCCGCCCAATCGTAGGTATACCCAAGCCTTGTCCACGGATATTCACCGTAATAATACGACCACAGCGTGTTATCATCAAACCAGGACTTAAAATCCTCGTCAACATTTTCATCAAAGCTGTTGGACATATCCTCAATTGTAGGATCGCTTTGGTAAGCCGGACGCTTTACATTTTGGGGATCTACCCAAAGACCTGTTACCGTGGTATGTTCGGAATCAGGGGCAAACGCAATAATCTGCTTTAACCGTGCCTTTGCATCGTCTGCCTTTTGCAACTCTTCAGCATGGGAAGCTATTTCTTTATCGGTAAACGTCCACACGGGTCCCCACTGAATGGTAACAGCCTCGCCCTCAGGATAACTGTCTGGGTAATTATGCCAGGTAAGAAGCAGCACCTTGCCATCCTGCCATGTGGTCATTGGGTTACTTTCCACGAGCGACACCAACGGCAATATTTCGTCATCGTCAGCAAAAGCCGCATCCCTGACTGCGTCCCGGTAAAGCTCCTCGGGAGACTTTGCCGCCTCATTTCCTTTTGCACAGCCGGCAAGCATGGCTGCCATAAATACAATCATCATGGCAGAAAATAATCTCTTTTTCATAATAATTCCTCCTAATTTTTCTTATCTCTTTCCTTATGTGGGCCTGCTCATGTTCATAAATTTTTTACCTCCATATTAAAACAAAATTTTTCTCAATTATACATCCATTCGCAAACAAAAAAAGTATTCTGGCAGGAACGTCAATTTTCTGGCAAGAACGTCAAGCAGATTTTTGAAAATTTGCAGCTCACATGTTTGAAAAATGTCTGTTTCTGTGTTATATTTATATTCGATTTTTGTATGAAATTGAGGTGAATCCATTTTGAAGATAGCTTTAGTGGATGATGAACAGAAATGCCTGGACGAAATGGCACAGATTTGCCGCGACTTTGGCATACGGCGCTGCTGCCAGATGGAAATTGTTCCATTCTTAAATGGGGAGGCTTTCCTTGAGGCGTTTGAAGACGGCGGCTTTTCTGCCGTCTTCATGGACATTTACATGGACGGCATAGATGGCGTTGCCGCCGCATTAAAAATGCGGGGTTTGGATAACAAGTGCATCCTCGTATTTTTAACCTCCAGCACGGACTTTATGCCGGATGCCTTCTCCTGCCACGCATTTGAATATATCATAAAGCCTTTCTCCCTGCAGCGCATCTTTAAAGTCCTCACGGACATTCTGGAAGTGCTTCCCTCACCACAGAAATATATCGAGGTGATAAGCGACAGAAAAACTGTCCAGGTATTTCTTGACGAGGTTGCCTCCGTCGCTACGGACGCACATTACCTTGACATCGGTCTTATAGATGGGGAAAAGCTGCGCTGCCGCATGACCATGACGGAATTCGTGGAGCTTACTGACAGGGACTCCCGCTTCCTTCCCATCAACAAAGGAATCACCATAAATGCCGATTACATCCTTGAATTTGAGGACAACTGCTGCATACTGGAAGATGGCACACAATTTCCAATCCGTGTACGAGAGCGCCTGAAAATTGAACAGACGGCCAGAGATTACAATTTCAAGAAGATACGTGAGCGTCAGGCGCACTTTGCCAGACGTACCATGCCGGCCGGTAATGGGAAGGGGGACTGAACATGGATATGGACAGATGGTTATCGGCACTGCCGCATTTTTTGGTACTGCTGCCCTCAGCGGCATCCTGCTATTATACAATGAAGAACCAGACGAAGTACACATTGCTTAAGACAGCCATGCTATGCACGGCTGTACTGCTCCCATACGCTTTTCTTTGCTCTGCCTTAAGCGCCCTATTGCAGATTGATGTAAATATCATCCTCCTGCCGTCCCTCATCCTGTTCTTTTTACCATACCGCTGCACCGTGACGGCAGACCTGCCCAAGTGCCTTGCCATCTATGTGGGCGTCTGTGCCGTCCAGACCTTTCCGGCACAGTTCGCCTATGCCTTTGACGCTTTCCTGCACCCGGCATCGGGCGCAGCGGACTTCTCCACAGAAGCTGCTTTTTTCCAGCTTGTGCTTTCCTGCCTGGTTGCAGCCGCTTTCGCATGGCCTGCCTGCAAGCTTTTTTTTCGGATAGTTGACTGTCTGGACATTCCAAAGATATGGTACTCCACCACCCTATTGTCCTCTGTCTTCTTGTTCTTCAATGTAGTAGCTGTCCCCCAGTCCTACAGGACAATCCATACGGGACGTATGTTTTTCCTTTTCCTGCTGCTGGAAGGAGGCATGCTTGTAATCCTTACAGCAATTTATGTGCTTTTTTATCTGGGTACAACCGTTATACTGGAACACGCCCAGCTAAAAGAACATATCCATCTCCTTGAAATGCAGTCCCGCCAGTACCGGGCATTGCAGGAACATATGCGCCAAACCGCCAGACTACGCCACGACTTCCGCCATTCCGTACACCTGCTCTCCTCCCTTGCAAAAGAAGGCGACATCGGCAGCATCCGGGCACACCTTGCAGAATTCGAGAGTAGCTTTGCAAAGAACACCCCCGCATACTACTGCACCAATGCCGCGCTGAACGCACTATTTGGCTATTATCATGAGATGGCTGTTTCTGCGGGCATAAACATGGACTGGCACATCGAGCTGCCGGAGCCTCTGCCTGTTACCGAGCTTGACATGTCCTCCCTGTTCGGGAATCTGATGGAAAACGCCATTGACGGCTGCCTTACTATACCGGAAGGCGGGCGCTATTTCTGCCTGACCACGGAGAACCGCCACGGCAACAAGCTGTATATCGTTTCCACCAACAGCTTTGACGGCAAAGTACGGAAAGGAAAGGACGGCTACCATTCTACAAAGCACAGTGGAAATGGGATTGGGCTTACCGCCATTGCCGCAGTAGCGGAAAAGTATGGCGGCTCGGCACAGGCTTCCAACAGCGATACGGAGTTTTATATGGATGTAACTCTGAAAATATGAGAGGATTTCTGAATCCAATGTCATTGAGGTAACGAAGAAGAAAGGTAAGGTCGTAAAAATGAAAAGAATATTGATAGTTCCCTTGACTTTTATATTGATAGTTTCAATCTGTCTTTCAGGCTGCTCAAATCAAACAAATGCCATTGACTATTCTGATAACTCAAACTGGTCCTATTTTGAAACGGATACAACAGACAAGGCAGCCGACGTTTTTTTTGTATGTCCGACTGTATATTCCGGCTCAGATGACTCATACAATATGAGGCTTACGGATGAGGATACAAAAGCAGACTTCCTCGGCGCAATTAATATGGAAAAAGAAATCTATGACCGTGACAGCCGTTTCTTTGCACCGAATTATCGACAGGCCGGACTGAATGTTTACGCAATGGAAACCAGTGACCGCGAGCAATATCTTGAACTTGCATTTGATGATGTTAAGAATGCTTTTGAGTATTATTATAAAACTTGTAACAACGGCAGGCCGATTATCCTCGCAGGATTTTCACAGGGAGCAGACATGTGTATCAGGCTTATGAAGGAGCGCTTCAAGAATGAGAACATACAAGACCAGCTAATAGCCTGCTACGCAATCGGTTGGCGTATTACGGAAGAAGAAATCAGGGAGTATCCCCAGTTGAAATCTGCCGAAGGCGAAAGCGATACGGGAGTAATTATATCTTTCAACAGCGAAGCGGAAAGCATCGACAATTCTCTTACTGTTCCGAAAGGAACAAAAACCCTTGCAATCAATCCTCTGAACTGGAAGACAGACGGAGCGATTGCAGACAAAAGCCTTAATCTCGGCGCCTGCTTTACCGATTATGACGGCAATATTATAAAAGAAACCAGCAATCTTACGGGTGCATACATTGATGATGTCCGAGGCACATTAAAGGTAACAGATGTAACGCCTGAGGAATATCCTGCCGGACTAGATATATTTGAAAATGGTATTTATCATCTGTATGACTATCAGTTCTTTTATCGCAATTTACAGAAAAATGTTCAGATAAGAATTAATGCTTATTTGTCAGATAAATAAACTATTCAGGACCGGATTCCATGGTATGCTTACTTCTCAGTTCAGATTATACTCTATCCCCCTTTATTTCACAATCAATTTCCATACGGCAACAAAGCCATCTCTGAATACTTTTTTATTCTAAGAGATGGCTCCTGATATCTGTTTAATTCTCCATATTAACCGTTCTATTCTGTTACTGCCATATACACCGTTGCATTTGTTCCACGCGAAAGCGCCATCCGTAAATCAATCAAGTTCCTGCTTTCTTTTATTCCTGCTATAAATAACGATGCAGATGGCAGCCGCAATCACAATTGCAGATAATGCCACAATAATCCAAAGCCAAAAATAGCCAATATACAGATTTATTCTCTCCTGAATGTTATTTGCATTGCCTGCCATATCATCAAGGATAATGCCTACATTATGCCATCCCTTGGCAAGGGTAAAGGTTATAGTGCCCTCCTCGCTGGAATAGACAAATGGTACTGTCTGCCCATTGTCATATATCGCACACTGCTCTTCATCCACCAATTCACTGATACTCGAAAGCTTAAAGGTACGGTCAGTTTCACCATAAAACCAATGCCAGGATTCCAGATTACCTGGCATGACGCAGGTAGGGGCAATATTGTCAATATGCATTTTGCCTAAATCAATGCGGCAGCCCTGGTTTTTAACCGTCAGCTGCAGCTCCACGTCCGTATCGTCCTGGAAGTTCTCACGAAAGAAATCCGACTTCAGCAAATAATTATAGATACCCATTCCATAAATGCTGTCATCCTCCATGCACTGGGCATTGGTCAAAATTTCCTGACCGTTGCTGTCACGCAGGACAATATCCGTTGCGGATGCCTTCTTCGACATCACGAAAATTTTGAGGTCTTGAAAATCTGACGGTTTTTTGCTGATTGCTTCTCCGTTTTCATATTCAAATGAATACACGCCAGTCTTTTCCTCAAGATTGCTGTCCATAATAAATGCCAACACATCCTGGTTTACCATACGAGCATAGGTATTATAGTTCACGGCGCTCTTATTGCCCGCAACGTCAACCGCCACCAATTCAAGCGCATACACGCCGTCTTCTTTGAAGTCCGGTAGGGTATATTTATTTCCTTCAATAGTTCCGCTCGTAACGGACGGTCTGACAGCCACCACGTCAGGAGTAGAATAGTCAGGTATGTAGAGGGTCAATTTATATTCCAAATGTGACAGATTCAAATCCTCAAATTCAACGGTCGGCGCAGCCTGATCTTTCCTCGCGTACGGATAGACATCCAGAAACTCCGTGTCATCCTCACCGACAAAAGCCTCGTTTTTCATGCTGACAACAGGCGCTGTCTTGTCAATCTCAAAGATGACTGTGCTGCATGGCTCTCCAGTGTTGGTCGCTAAATCCGTGGGTGCCATCTCCATACGGTAGATGCCATCAAAATCAAATGTAAAAGAGGCTGTGTGTACATCTCCTATACTCTCCCATTTTGCGCCGCCCAACACCATACCTGTGGCATCCTCCATTCCCTGTGCGCTGTGCTCCTCTCCGGGCTCTTTTCTTATGATTTTCAGATTCAGAAGCTCTGGGTCAAAGTTATGCTCCGTTATTGTGATGTTTACAGTTTTATCCGTATTAAAGCTGTTCTCAGCAGAATTGCTGAATTCGGCAAAATTCTCTTCCACCACAGGCGCCGTCTTATCCACATAGAACATTTTTTCATTGCCGCCGCTAAAATTAACGATTGCAGGATGCTCGCCCAAATCCGCGCCCGTCAGATCAAATATATAATCACCCTCATCAAAATCAATCACAGCCGTATGTTCTGTATTGGATTTCTCTGTGAAGGAGTACTCAGGCACGGCCCCGAACATATTCTGAATCTCCGCCTTAATCAGTTTTTCATCAAAATTCCGTTCAATTACCGTAATATCGGCAACACGGTTTTGGTTGTAATACATATCCGTATCATCGTCTTCACGGAAGGCAACATTGATGACCGGAACCGTCTTGTCAATGGTAAATTTTTCACTCTGAACCTTCTTCGTTCTGTTCAGTGAATTATCCATGGCATCAAAAGTTACGATGACATCATTATCATCTTCCGTGAAAGAAAACGATTTCGTAACCTGCGTGACAAGATTGGCATCCACCCCGGTCACCTTCCAGCCGTCACCTAAGTCTTCATTTAAGCTATGCCCTGTAGGATTTACATCAATAGTCTTCCTGTCATACGGATTCTGCTCTGCGCTCTGCATATACCTAATCTGCTTAATTCCCGAAACCTTATCTGTAAAACCGTAAATCTATTCGTCCTGACATATAGGCTGTTGCCGTCAGCATCATGGTACTCGGTGTCTACATTCTTTGTAATCTTAATATCAGGCGCAGCGCTATCCACGACAAAGGCTTTGACGGTTTTCTCGCCAGAACTGTTGAGTACATAATCAAAGGCTTCCACAAAAATCTGCCCTTTAAATCCCTTCGGCACATCTATCGTTGCCTTGCCGTCCGCAATCTTCTGTGAACCGCTGATTTCCTCCTGTTTCCAGCCATTCTGGTAAGGAACCATCCGATATCTCACTTCATGAAGACCGGAAGACGGCTTGGCATCTGAAACATTGACAATGACTTTAAAAGCGGTCTTGAAATAATAGCCATACACCATCTCCTCCATAAATTCCGCCGTATTCCCAATTCCATCAGACGTCTTCGGGAGAAAGTCAATCCTGTCGATAGTGGGAGAAACTTCATCCATGTAGTAAACAGCCTTGATATTGGCTGCATTTCCTGCATTATCTGTAGTTTGGGCAGCAAGCACATATTTCCCATCTTGGGCTGCCCCGCAAATGGAAGAAAAATAATTTGCATCGAATATATATTTCTCAATATCATTATTACGCGCAATTGCTGCTTCCGCCATTTCTGTTTTTAACAGCGCATTGCCCTTTTTATCTTCCAAGACCTCAACTCCATTGACAGACAAATCAACATTGTTTATGCCGGAATTTTTATCATGAACCGAAAGCCTCATTGTTCTGTTAGAACGGTACCAAATCTGCTCGTCATCTCTGGGTATGCTGTCGCTTGGGGGCAGACTGAAAGCCACTATGGGCAAGTCTGTTTCTATCATAGCCAACTTACCGTTCGAAAAAAGTTCACCCTTGACATCGGAAATATTCGGACAGGAGAGGCTGACTTTTCCATCTCGGTCATATACCTTGACAATAATGTCGCTCTCAAAAACCATATCCTTCACAGGGATTTCCACAGAGAATACACCGCTTCCCTCATCCAGCATTTTCACAGGCTCCCGCACCCCTGTAAATTGTACTGTTGCATAGTCAATGCCGCTGTCAAAATCCATATCTTTTGTATAGGCTTTAAAAATCAATGTATCGTTTGAAAAAATGCCAAAGGAAAGTACCTTAAGAATCTTGTCCAACGTACTGGATTTTTTCTGCACCGTAAATCGTTCAATGGTTGGCTCTTCAAAATCTATATGAACTGCCAACTGCTGCAATTTCAGTTCATTATGCGCAAAATCAGTCGCTGTCCCCGTTATGGTATATTTATGTTCCTCGTCAGGTTCCATGCCCGCCGTATCAGCTAAAATATAGCAGCCCTCCTCATCGGACTCAATCTCATCATGTGCATACCGAAAACTTTTGCCATTGATATCAAGTGAAATATTCTTAAGTCCAGATGCCGTATCCTCCGTATCCACACGAAATGTAATCACTTCCTCTTTGTCAAACCAATGCTTGGCGCCAAGTTTCACACTCTCCGGGGAAACCACTGTAACAGTCCCTTTTTTCGGGGCATTTGTATCCTTATAGAAAGTAATGGAATCGCTGACTGTATTACCGCAGTTATCTTCCACCTCCACTGTAAATATATGTTCCCCATTGCTTAAATCGCCGATTCTGAACTTCTCTGTATGCTTTGTGGTCTTAAACGGAAAGCGTGTATTGGAATATTTCACCTGCCCATTGTCTTTGATGGTGACGGAATATAATCCGCTCTGCAAAGAACCCAGACAATCAGCAGCGGTAATCTTCATTTCCAAATCACTGTCCGCTTTGCCAAACCACACATGTCCTTTGTCATCTTTATGGCCACGGAGCAGAATATTGCCAAAATCTATGACAGGAGCATTATCCTCTATAATTAAATCATTGCTTTCAACCTTTCCGCGCTCAGGTATTTCCGTAGCTAATTGTTTTGTAACTAACCCAACGTTATCCTCCACGCAGATGCGCATACCCTGCATCATATTATCAGGGCGGACAGTCAGAACATATTCATTAGTTTCCGCATTAAGAACGGCTTCTTCATTGTTTATCATAACGCTTTTTACCCCGGAAGCATAGAATTCTTCTTCTGTCTCATTATCATTTGCTTTTACCACAACTTCAACTTTATTTTTATAAAAAGTACCGAAGGAAAAAAACTTTAAAATGCCCTCCAATTTATCGCTTTGGGGCTTTCTTATTTCGATACTCTCAAACTGCGGCGGAAGCATATCGCTGCCGATGGGGTCTGTCACCGGTTCAACGTCATCATAGACATTCCCCGCTTTATCGGTAACCCGCAGATGTAAGGTATGCTTATTGCCTGGCACACGTTTTGCCATGTCCCACGGCAGAATCAACACATACTCTGACCTGCCGTCCACATAATCCATAAATTCCACATAATCTGTCCTCAAATCTCCTTCCGATAACCAAAAACCATCATCCCACAAGTATTCCACTTTGGCAATCCCGGAACGAGAATCTGAAATCGTGACATCCGCTTTTACAGCTTCATGATGGAAATTCCCATTAATTTCTGTAATCTCAACATCTGGAATGGTTTTGTCAATGCAGAATACGTCCGTGTGATTTCCTATGTAAACAATCTCCGCCGGCAGATTGCCCAAATCTCTCCCTTCGAGGGAAAACGTGTAATCGCCTTCACCAAAATCAATTACGGCGACATGTTCCGTTGGTGATTTCTCTTCAAATGCATAGGCTGGAACATCGCCAGATGTGTTTTCCATGGCAATCTCTATCAGGTCTACGTTAAAATTACGCTCCGTCACCGTAATATTGGCAACACGGCTTTGCTTATGAAATGTATCCCTGTCATCTTCAAATTCAACCTTGATGGTGGGAGGCGTCCGGTCGACTGTGAAAGATTCGCTTTTCGTAGGCTCAGTCGCATTTTCTGAATTATCCTTTGCATCAAATGTCAGCGTGACATGGTTATCATCATCTGTAAAATCAAATGTCTTTGTGACCTGGGTGACAAGATTTTCCTCAATCCCTGTCACCAGCCAGCCATCCCCTAAATCCTCCCCTACGTTATAGGCTTCCTTATCCAAAAGAATTGCCCACCTGGCATACGAATCCTTTTCCGCACTCTGCTGGTATCCTAACTCCCTGATACCCGAAACAATATCCGTAATTTTGACGGTAAAACTGTTACCCTCCGTGTAAAGGCTGTTCCCATCAGCGTCCTGATAATTCGTTTGCCCTTTCTGTATTATATCAATGACAGGCGCATTTTTATCCTCCGCTTTTACCAGTTTTGCACCGAGGGAATTCCCAACACAGTCAAAAATGTCCGCAAAAATCCGCCCTCGAAATCCTTCCGGTATCTCCAGTTCTGCCTTACCATCCATGATTTCCAGAGAACCAGTGATATCTTCCTGCTCTTCGCCCTCCTGATAAGACTCCAGGCAATATTTCAACTCAGCAAGCCCGCTAGATGGGGCAGCATCTGCAATAGTTGCAATCACACGATAATTGGTCTTAAAGTAATAGCCATAGGTAAACTCATCAATGGCAAATTCTTCCAGCAAATCTTCTGTACCTTCCATATCCTCAGGTATTTCCGGGATAAACTCAACCTTGGCAACCGTTGGCGGAACTTTATCTATATAGAATGCGGCCTCATGATTTGCCACATTTCCTGCATGGTCAGTGACCGCTATCACAATTTCATATTTTCCTTCTTCTAAATATTTCTGGTCTCCCATTTTCTCGCAGATAGCCGTAAAGTAATCCACATCAAAACTATAATGCAGTTCCTCCTTATGGCAGCCATTCTCTTCCTCACTCACTGCTGCTTTTAATAAAACCACATTATTTTTATCTTCTAAAACCTCAATATCATTCACCGAAAAGTCAATGTTGCTTATGCCGGAATCTTCATCCCGGACAACAAGCTCCAATTGTTTGTTATCTTTATACCATGACTGACCATCATCCCTGGGAATTCCGTCACTCTCAGGCAAATCAAAAATTATCATTGGCGAAACAGTGTCCACATTCGTGTCATCTTCATTGCTGCCATCTTCTTCCGTTGACGAATCACCATCCTCTGTGGACGAATCTCCATCTTCCGTTGACGAATCGCCATTCTCTGTGGACGAATCTCCATCTTCGGTCGTTGTATCATCATTTTCGGTCAATGTGTTACCATTTACTGCCAAGGTATCGCTATTTTCCGCATAGACAAACAGTATGCCATTCACTACCAGAAACAGCGCTATTACAAGAGATAATATCCGGTTTTTCCATTTCATGGCTTTCCCCCCTTTTGTAAATTAAGCAAAATCTCCCCGAAAGAACAAATTTATTTTTTCCTCAAAGCCGGAGCAACAGCCTTATAGAAATCCGTTTTCGCCTTACCTCTTTTGTATTTGTGAAAATACATCAGAAACCCTACCATCAGGCATATTAAAAACAGCGCAGCGAATGTCCACATCGGCGCAACAATAAACGGCGAATTGTATTTTAAATCAAGCGCCGCTTCCAGTTCGGCATAAATCCCCATTTGCCAGAGGATGGCAAACAGAACTGCAAGCACTACTGCAGCAATAAAAAATGATATGATAAAAGATTTTAATGCATATGCCACGACTGGAACTTTGTCAAAGACTGATCGTATTTTTTCGGATATTTTCTTCATGCCAGCCCCCTATTTCACTATGCTATTGAAAAAATCAAGAACTTCCTGCCTTGTCTGCCCGGTACTTTCCATAATCAAGGCAATGTTGTCATCATTATCGAGGACATTTTTAAGCTTGATTACGGCATTGATAAAATCTGTATTTTCCTTATATTTCTGCAAGATATCATACGCCTCAAGCACGCCTGTCTTGCTGACTTCAACATTGTAAATTGCCGTTGCCAGTTCATATCCAGTACACTCTTCCGCCACATCCAGTTTGACAATCTCACTGGAAATGGCACGAAAACTGCCAGTATCTGCATGAAGCATAATTTCATCCACACGCTCCGGCAGGTGGCTGTCATCACGCAGCTGCGTAAGAATCTCAACAATCATTGCAGCTTCATAATCTGAGATGCTGCCATTATTCTGATAGGTAAATTTAACAATTTTATCGTATGTGTCATTGACCCTGTTGGCAGGGGCAAACGAAATACAATCCTTGGCGATTTCACTAAGTTTCGAAAACTGCGTGTCATTGTACGCCGCAGTCAGATTATACCATTTGTTTTCCGCAATCTGGTAAGCCTGCTGATGGTAAATGCCGTTTATAATCAAGAGTACCACTGCCAGGGAAGCCATCACTCCGCACAGGCGAAAAGCAGTCCTGACCTTGACATTCTCCTCCTTGACAATTGTCGGAGCCGAATCTTTTGCCAGTTCAATGTCCTTGCGCAATTCCTTGTAAGAATGGTAATATTTTTCTGAGGTTGTAAAATCATCATCGCGTTCCCTTGTGCACTTTTTGATGATTCTTTCCAGCTTCTGATGATACGCTGTTGTCGTCAGCGACAAGTCACGGTTGCAGTATGCGTTGTCATTTAAGAAATTATCCTTGTAAAAATCATAAATATCAAACTTCGAGCTGCCGCTCCTCGTAATTAACTCAAACATATTCAGGCATTCCCAAAAAGTCGCTCCAAACGAAAATATATCGCTTTCCAGCGACATCCGCCCCAATTGGCCTGAATAGGAAAACGGAAACTCTGAACCTTCTGCAGCCTCACAGAAGCATTCCGGGGCTGCATATCCCAACGCTCCAAACTCATACTGCTTTTCCTGCGTCTCTCCCTGGTTGTAATCTATCGGATCTAAACCGCTGCTTGCAAACCTGTCCGCAACCGTAACACGCTTGGAACGCCCGAAATCAATCAGCACTAGTTCTTTCCCATATCTGGTTACCATAATGTTTTCCGGCTTTATATCCAAGTGCAGAATGTTTTTCTGTTCCGTAACAAATTCCATGATTTCGCACAGGTTAATCATAAAGAGCAGAATCTGATTCTGATACTTGAGCTGATTATCGTAA
>Ga0137306_102286_pt1 | contig 16518 bp, 12 predicted proteins | sample Inofroosms_March_FD_97187 | JGI IMG/M metagenome (GOLD analysis project Ga0137306, IMG submission 97187) | Mouse cecal microbial communities from Vienna, Austria - N-Acetylneuraminic and N-Acetylglucosamine D2O microcosms_March | ecosystem: Host-associated > Mammals > Digestive system > Large...
ATCAGATGGCCCGTACTGCTCACCGGCAGCCACTCCGTAATTCCTTCCACGATTCCGAGAATAAACACTTTTAATACGTCCAGCATATCATTCTTCCTTTCCTTTCAAATCTTCTATAATCTATACGCCTCGGCGCCGGTTCAGTACATATTTTTCCACAGCCCTTGCAACGCCGTCTTCGTCATTGGACATTGTTACCATATCAGCCGCCTCTAATACAGACGGCACGGCATTTGCCATGGCGACTCCGCATCCCGCTTCCCTGATCATACCTACATCATTCAGGCCGTCCCCGAACGCCATCACCTCTTCTCTCTCAATCCCAAGGCGCTTCGCCAGCCACCCCAGCGCCAAGCCCTTGTGGACTCCGCCGGCGTTGACCTCGATATTCATGCTGAGCGAACCGGTAACCTCCACGTCTCCAAGAGCCTCCACTCTCTTCCACGCCTCTTCCTGATTCTCTCTGCTGCAAAAAAGCGCCTGTATCTTATCAAGGCTTCTGTTCTCCTCCTCAAATTTTGCGCGGATATCCTTAATCGGGATGCGCGTCGATACCATGTACGCCGCCATGGCCGGTGACGATACAAAATCGCCGATGCGCTGGATAAAAGCTTCCGGCATATATCCCTGCCCATCATAATATATATCTCGTAGTGTATCATAATCTTCGAAAATATCCAAGATTTTTCGTGCTTTTTCGACAGGAAGAAGATTTTCCTTAATCGGCCTCCCATCCTCCAGTATCCTGGCCCCGTTAGAGGTGATCATATGCCTTATGCCTTCAAAGCCAGAGATCTCCTCCGGCACTCCGCTGAGAGGCCGCCCGGTGACCGGAAGCAGCGTAACGCCTTCCTTTATCGCCCTTCTCAGTATCTCCTTTGTATATCCGGTCAGCTTCTTATCTGTCGTCAGCAGTGTGCCGTCCAGGTCAAAGCCCACCATCCTGATCCTATGCTTCATAAACCGTCAGCTCCTCCTTCTCCTTTGAAAACAAAAATACCGTATCGGTAATGCAATCGTCCCCCGTCTCATACGCCTTCCTGCCGTGGGAAATCATCTCCTTAACGACCCTCTCCTGCCCCGCCGGGGCGAACAGTACCGTATCCTTGCACGGCACCATGATTAGCAGGTCATCTTTCAGTTTATTCACACACACCTGCCAGATATGCTTAAAACAGACTGCGCTTGCCTCATGGATCCCGTCAGCGATGATGCTGTACGCGCCGTCCCATGTATTTCCGATTACAAATTCTACGTCCCGCACCAGATTTTCACAGGCGGTATGATACACCGTCTCTATATCAGTATCCGGCGAGAGCATATTGTCCGTCACGATCTCATAACTGCCCTTGTCCCGCTTAATGGCAAAGACAACTTTCAGATCCCCCGCAAATGCGATCGCCGCTGCATTCTTTGCTATCCGCTTTCCGTTCAGGGCCTGGCTGTCCTTCAGCTCATTTTTGACCCACGGATAGATCCTGTCCTTGATATTCTCGTAGCGATAGTGCTCTTCCTCGTATTTTTTCATCTCGTATATTCCTTTCAGCTGAAAATTATCTGTTCATTCCAGATTATTGCTGCTGTTCACTCCGTGACCAGCAACAGATTATTATCTATTTATAAAATATTTTATCAAAGTTTGCTTTATTGTGCAACGTGATGTATAATAAAGGCTAATACTGGTGTTACTGTGGTTACTGTTCATGGATCAGGAATGCGCGCTGACTGTGCAGTAGATGTACAAACCTATGTGAACAGTAACGTTACTTTCTATATTATTATTTACTCCGTGAGCGTAACACACCATACATTTTATTACAGAAAACAGAAAGGGAACTTGTATGATAAAAAGCAGATATCATCGTATATGCAGAGCTTCCGCCGCCGTTTTGTGCGCCATCGCGCTCATCGTCCCCGGCGATCTGATATACGCCGCACCCGACTCCTCGGAACTTGAGCAGAAGACTTCCGAGCTGCAGGATGACATTGATACCATGAATGACGAGCTTGACGCCTTAAGTACCAAGCTCGAAGATACATCATCCAAGATTAAGAAAAAAGCGAAACAGATCGAAGCCGCAGAGCTTGACCTTGCCTCTGCAAAGCTGAATGAAAAGAACCACTATAAAGCCATGAAGGAGCGGATCCGGTTCATGTACGAAGGCGGCAGTCTCTCCTTGCTCCAGATTCTTCTGTCCTCCGAGAGCATGGCAGATTTTTTGAACAACGCAGAATATGTAACGATGATCAGCGATTACGACCGTGATATGCTGAAAGAGTTCCAGAACATCCGCGAAAATGTGGAAAAAAAGCAGGACAGGCTGGAAAAAGAGCAAAATGAGCTGTCCAAACTGGAAAAAAAATTGAATAAGCAGCAGGATGACCTTACCGAAAAGCTTTCTGAGACCTCCGGGCAGCTTGACGATTACGCCTCCAAGCTTGAGGAAGCCCGAGCCGCCGAGGTTGCGATCGAAGCCGCGAAGAATGCGGATGCCGATACTATCGCACTGTTGGCCGCCATCCTCGAATGTGAAGCAGGGATAAGCTACGAAGGCATGATCGCCGTCGGCACTGTGATCATGAACCGTGTTGGCAGCGCCAGATTCCCGAACTCGATCGAAGAAGTCATCTATCAGTCCGGCCAGTTCTCTCCGGTCAGATCCGGGAAGCTGGACGAGGTACTGCAGAAAGGACCTATGGATTCCGCCTACAAAGCCGCTAAAGCCGTACTTTCCGGAGAGCGCAACGGCCAGGTGAAGAAATGCCTCTTCTTCTGGGCATCCTATACCGGCCACGACGGGATCATCGTGGGAGACAATGTGTTCTGGTAGGCAACAAGAGGAATTATGAGCTGTACAAGCCATAATTCCTCTCTTTATATCCGCCCTTATTCTTCCGTCACATCGATCCACTGCATCAGGAATTCTTTTCCCAGTTCATTCTCCTTCTCGAGCTGCGCCGCCGCCACGATCGGAAGCCACTGTCTCACATACTGCTTTGCCGTATCACTTTTCCTGCAGAATAAATTCAGATAGATATCCGCTGTCCGCTGATCCTCCAGCGCGAACAGCAGGTAAGTCATGGCAGCATCCGCGCTGGCATTGCCCTGGGTCGCGTGTGCCCAGTCAATCACAGTCATCCTGCCGTTATTCTCCACGATGATATTGCTCGGATTAAAATCTCCATGGCACAGCTTCGCATGTCTTGGCATACCCTCAAGACGCGCCAGCAGCTCTTGTCTCTGTGCCGCGTCCAGTGCCGTCAGGCTGCTGATCTCCCTTGCAAGCTTGTCCTTCAGGCTGTTCAGCATGGGTGCTTTCTTTTTCTGCATCTTTAGCTGCAGCTCCACAAAATCAGACATATACTTTTCCAGGTTTTCCGGTTCGTCTCTCATCATCTGCTCCAGTGTCTTACCCGGTTTGTACTCGATGATGATCGCCCATTTCCCGTCGATCTGCTTTACTTCCTTGAGCCTTGGGATGTTAAGGTCCGTCTCCTCCACTCTGACTGTATTGAGCGCCTCATTAAAAATCGCTGCTTTCGGATGGATCGGCTCAAAAATCTTCACGATCCCTTCATCCGTCTTATAAACCTCTTTATAGGAACGCTTCACGATCAGCCTGCTTTTTTTCAGTTTCATAAATCCTTCCTCCTTCCAGTACATCATTGTATCAAGATTAATGCAATGGTGTACTAGCCAATCTCGTACCAGATGATCTCATTCGCCTTAAGATCCACGTCAAAGCTTGACCCGTCGCCCCTGTACACCGTCGTTGACTGCGGTTCATAGGTATTATTCACGACGCAGTATTTCCCGTTCTCCACATAGGCGTGTACCTCTGCGTTAAAGTTGCTGGAAAACCACCGCAGCAGCTCACCCTCGCTGCCGCAGGACCAGAGTATCGCCCGGTATAACAGCCTGCTGTTCTTAAAGCTGTAGGGAAGCCCGCTGATATAGACGCCCCGCCCTTTCCCGAACTCCCTCACTGCAAGCTGCACGCTCTTATCCCTCGTACAGATGACTGTCGTCTCCTCCAGCGCGAAGATATCCGTCTTCCCCTCGCCAAAGTCGATTCCGTCTTTACTGTCCTCCGTGATAAAGTGCTCATGCTCCTCCCAGTTATATTTGTCCACATTAAGGGTAAATCCCGTCTCCTTCTCCACGCCCAGGATACCGGAAAGCTGGAAGAACCTTCCTTCCCTCTGACACGCCGCCGGTTCGCCCACGCCGATAAAGCCGCCGCCCCTGTAGACGAATCTCTGCACCGCAGTCAGTACTGTCTCATCTGCCCAGTTCTCCCCGCCGGAATAAGCCGTATAGGCGTCCCCCACATTGAGGATCACGTCTATGCCGTCTAAAACAGACGGATCGTCCCGGATATCGTCAAAGCTTATATATCTCACGTCAAACGGCGCTCCGCTCAAGCTCTCGATGATCCCCGCATAGGAATAATTCTTCTGGTAATATATCGCGTGATGTACCATGTGATTGCCCCAGGCACGCATCTTCCCCCAACTGTTCAGCACCGCCACCGTTTTTACACAGTAAGCCTTCGTCCCCCGGATATTTTCATATAATGTACGGAATTCGTCACAGACACTTTCCACATAGTCAACAAATTCCGGGAACTTAAGCGCCAGCTTGAGGTATCCGCCGTAGCCGATCCGGTCAATGGGCTTCCTTAAGATCGCCCGTCTCGCCGTCACCCAGTTTACCTTCGCCTCTTTTACCGGATCTTTTCCCTCGCAGAAGGTATCCGGGAAGAAGTAGGGAAGGAATCTCCCTTCCGTATACCGGACTCCTTCGATATCACTGATCAGCCGCAGCGTCGCTCCATTTCCCACGCTGCCCACAACCGCATCCAGGCCGATTCCCTTGAACTCGTCCATAAAAGGCTCCATTCCGATCCAGTGATCACCGAGGAACATCATCGCCTCCTTGCCGCACTCGTGGGTGATGTCCACCATCTCCTTCGCAAGCTTCGCCACCTCCCTGCGCTGAAACGCCTGAAAATCCAGAAATTCCTTCGACGGGATCCGGTAAGTATTGTTCATATAGCCTTGGTCGATAATGTACTCCGGGCGGAACCGATAGCCCGCCTCGCGCTCAAACTGCTCCAAGATATAAGGGCTTACCGACGCGGAATAGCCGTACCAGTCCACATATTTTTCCCTGGCAAGCTCGTCAAAGATCAGCGTGAACTGATGAAAAAACGTCGTAAAGCGGATAACGTCTATATGGGGATTGTCCTGGATGTATTTTCTAAGCCTTTCCATAGAAAACGCTTTTGTCTTCGGCTGGCGCACGTCAAAGGTAATCTGTTTTTCCACGTCCTTCCAGCCATTAGTCACTGCATTGTACATATGGACCGGGTCCCACATAATGTACGCCAGAAAGCTGACCGTATAATCGTGGAACTCTTCCGCCGGAAATATACGCACGTCCCCGCTCTCTTTGTCATAGCTCCATCTATCGCAGGACACCGCCTTTCCCGTCGTCCGGTCGATAACCTCCCACCATCTGCGGATATCGTCCCGGCTGTTCACCGCCAGCATATCCGGATACAAATGATCCATCAGATGGATGCGAAGCTCCTCCTCCACAGCCGTATAAAAAGGCGTCATAATATACATCTGCTGGATCTCGTCCGGATTCGCCTTCGCCCATACATTATCCTTGCGCGTCGTATAATAAGTAGAATACACCTTTGCGTCCACATCGCGAAGCTCCTTTGGATAATCTGTCCCGTCACAGTCACGGATCGCATCCGCCCCCCATCTCTTTACCAGCTCCAGCGTCTCGTCTACCACATCAACATCTGTGGGAATCGTAACTCTCCCCGTCATCTTCTCGCTCATACTGTCCTTTCTCCTCTCAGCCTTTAACTGCCACTTAGTATCTTTATTTTAGTATAATACACCTTGAATTTCTTTTGCAACTAATGTTTTATTGTATTTCTCCAGAACATCACGTATAATAAAATATATCATACAAGGTCAGAAGTTTTTAGCGTACTATTCATTCCATTACCGGCAGCCTTTCTGGCTCTGTGTTGCTATGGACTTCGCTCAGAAGAAAGCTAAGATCAATAAAGGAGATAGGAATATGAGGGAACAAAGACAAAACAAAGACGAATCAGCAGTAATAGCGAAACGCGGAAAACGCGGCATTACGCGGAAATTGACAACCGCCATCGTAATAACGATCACGGTCATGGTAGCAGCCCTTTTACTAATCGTGTATAACCGGGTTTCTGATGCTCTGTTGGAAAAGAGTGAGAAACTGCTCACCGAAACTACTGACAAAGCGCTCCAGGAGACAAGCGCCTGGATCAACAAGACGGTAACTATGCTGGATATGCAGAAAGATACCATCGAATACGAGGACATGGACATTGCCAGGATGAAGGATTATATCAAACATACGGTAGACCAGAACGCCGCATACCCTGCAGGGCTTTATGTGGCGCTGGCCGACGGATCTTTATATCACGCGTCATTCGTCCCGGGACCGGATTTCAACGCTCTGGAAAAATCCTGGTACATCAATGGCATTGCGTCGGAGAATTTCATCCTGGGCGACGTATATTTTGACGAGGACAGCCAGTCCTACGTCGTAGGCGCCTCCGGTGCACTGAAGGATGCCGATGGAAATATCCGCGGAGTCGCAGCGGCGGACGTATACCTGAACTCTATATCAGACATCGTGCAGGATATCCGGCTGGAAAAAACCGGCGGGATCTTCCTTGTAGATACCCGCACGGATACCATCATCGGACACCAGGACAAAGACATCACCGGGAAGAATCTGAGCGAGTTCAAAGGAGATATGTACGCCTATGCCGCAGAACAGATCCACAGCGGCGCAGCCGGATTGTCTGTCTATAACGATGACATGTACATACAGGTAGCAGAAGTGCCGAACAGCGACTGGACAGCCGTAGCCTATGTTTCCAAGGCCGAGGTGCTCAGCGACTTAAAGGCGCTGACCGGTATTATGGCAAGCGTATCATTGTTCGCTGTTATCATCACTGTTTTCCTGATCATCATCCTGGTAAGGCGGATCATCGGGAAGCCTGTAGCCGAGCTTAATGACGTTGCCGCTAAGATCGCAGAAGGTGAATTAAACCAGACCATCCGCCACTGTTCTAACGACGAGCTTGGCGAGCTGGCGGACAATTTCGGGCGGACGGTGATTCGACTTAGGGACTATGTAGATTATATTGATGAGATATCTGAAAAGCTGCAGGATATCGCCCAGGGGAATCTGGCTTTCACCCTCTCCCACGATTATGTGGGCGAATTTGCAAAGATCCGGGAATCGCTGGAGAAGATCTCCCTTTCCTTAAACGGAACCCTGGGGCAGATCAACCGGGCAGCCGGAGAAGTGGCCGAAGGCTCAGGGTACGTTTCTGACGGAGCGCAGACACTCTCTCAGGGCTCCTCACAGCAGACCAATGCGGTAGAGCTTCTGGCTACCCATATCAGCGAAGTATCTGACGGGATACAAAAGACTGCCACCGGCGCAAAAAAGGCCAATGATATCGCCCAGCAGGCAGGCAGCAAGCTTTTAGAGAGTAATGATAAGATGTATCAGATGAATACTGCGATCCAGAAGATCAGCGGCAAATCCTCTGAGATCCATAATATCATCAAGACCATCGAGGATATCGCCTTCCAGACCAATATCCTTGCCCTGAACGCAGCGGTAGAGGCTGCCCGGGCGGGATCTGCCGGAAAGGGCTTTGCCGTAGTCGCAGACGAGGTTCGCAACCTTGCCGGCAAGTCCTCCGAAGCGGCAAAAAATACTACTGTACTGATCGACCAGACCGTTGAAGCCGTAGAAGAAGGGATCACGATCGCCAATGATACCACTTCTTCCTTGATGGAGGTTGTAGCGCTGGCCGAACAGGTGACGAAGCTGATCGACGGCATCGCGCAGTATTCTGCAGAGCAGGCGACAGCCACAGAGGCTGTCATCAGCGGAATCGACCAGATCTCCAGTGTGGTACAGTCCAATATGGCAACGGCGGAAAAGAGCGCCGCAGCCAGCGAACAGCTCTCCGGTCAGGCGAATATGCTCAGGGATCTCGTTTCCAAATTCCGTCTGAGAGATCGGTAGGAGACAGTAAAGTTAATGCCATAATTTAAAGAAGATAAAGTTAAAGCAGTGATATAATAAAGAAAGTGCCGCCTGACCATCTGTTTGGATGATCAGGCGGCACCTTCTTTATATCTAGATTAAATTCCGTTAAACCAGAAGCTAAATTCCATCTTTTTTCTGACGTCAAGCAGATACTCCGGATGGGTAAGCGACCCCCAGCTATCGTCCCCGGCGATTCCCATCTGTCCCTTTGCCACCCGTACAACAGTGTAATGGATCTTCGGAAGCTCAAAAGGATGCGCAGCATTCTCCAGCTCGTGAGGCGTGTAAGGCAGAGCAGAAAAGCTCATAGGCCCATTCTCATCAGCCATGGAAAAGCGGATTCCCCTGCCCTTCTGATCGGTAACCTCTGCATATCTGACCTCTTCCTTATTGCCGCACTCCTGAGGTACAAGATAGGCCGCCATGTTATCCTTCACCAGATTCTGGTAGATGCCAAGCTTACCGCCCTTTTTCCGGTCCGCATAAGTCTCCTTTGGCCCAAGCCCATACCAGTGCACATGATCGTAGTCCGCGCTGAATTTGAACATCATGCCAAACTCCGGCATATCGCCGATCTCCTTTACCGGATCGTAGGAAAGCTTCGTCTTCACGCGCCCGTCCCCGAACACCTCATAGGTTACCAGACAGTCCGTTCCCGGCATAGTCGGTATATGATAAGTGAAAGCTATGGAGATACTGCTCTCCTTCTCTTTGATCTCAGGCTTACACAGGGCAAACAGATCCTCTCCCTCTGCCCTGTGGGACAGATACATGCTCGCAATCTTCCACTGGCTGCAGCGGACAGGCATCTGGTTACCCAGGTCATTATCTGTCGGCGCCCGCCAGAAATTCGGCTTCGGAATCATCTCAAGTATCTCTTTTCCGCCGTATTTATAGGACACAAGCCCGCCGTACATCGTCGAGAAGACCGCTTCAAAATGATCGCCCCGCACACCGATATTGTGAGGGCTCCTGATGATAACCGGCTTTTTCGCACATTTTTCTGGTAAAGCGGCAGATCCCCCGCACACCGCATCCGCGGCCTGGTCCACACAGTATACGTACTGTCCGAAGGCAACCTCATGCCCTCTCTTTGCCCAGATCTTATCCTCCTTCAGATGGAAGGACACCGTAACGGTATACTCGCCCGGCAGCGTCTCCTCTGCAAACGGAAGCGCATAGGTCTTTTCCGAAAGCGGCTCCACTCCCGTCTCCATAACCGCGCTTTTGATCACCCGGCCGTCTCTTGCCACCGACACGCGACATTCAAATGCACCGGTATTTACGAAAAGATTTTTATTGATGATCTTTACTTCTGTCCGTCCAGTCTCTGCCGTGATATTCTGGTAATTAAACTTTACCTCCTGCATCTTCGGGGACGGCTCCCGGTCGCCTCCGTAGACGATACCATTTCCGCTGAAGCTGTAATCTGACGGGCGCTCCCCGAAATCACCGCCGTAAGCCTGGAACACCTTCCCGTATCTGTCCTTTTTCCCGATGGACTGATCGATATAATCCCAGATAAATCCGCCCTGGTACAATTCCTCCGTATCGGTCAGATCTGTATATTTATGCATCGCACCGCAGGAATTGCCCATGGCATGGGTATATTCACAGCAGATAAACGGCTTACTCCTGTCTTTTTCCAGGAATTCCTTGATCTTTTCCACCGGTGTATACATCTGGCTTTCCATATCGCTTGTATCGTTGTACCTGCGGTCGTGGAATACACCTTCGTAGTGGACGAGACGGGCCGGATCAAGCTTTTTGAAACGCCGGGACATCTTGTAGATGACCTTGCCCCCGAAGGATTCGTTGCCGCAGGACCAGATCAGTATCGCCGGATGGTTCTTATCTCTCTGGTAGATAGACTCCACCCTGTCCAGCATCGGCGCAAGCCACTCTTCCCTGTCGTTAGGCACGACCTCGTCCATGTTGCCGCTCATCGCCGCCAGATCCCATGAGCCGTGGGATTCCAGGTTCGTCTCATCGATCATGTACAGGCCGTACTCGTCACAAAGCCTGTAGATCAGGGACGAGTCCGGATAATGGCAGGTGCGGATGGCATTGATATTGTTCTGCTTCATCACCTCAAGGTCTTTTCTAAGCTCCGCTTCTGTCACCACACGGCCGCTCACTGAGCTGAATTCATGGCGGTTCACACCCTTGAACACGATCCGCTTCCCATTCAGCATCATCACATGGTCTTTCATCTCAAACCGCCGGAAGCCTACCTTCTCCGGGATGATCTCCTGAAGCTTTCCATCTTCACCGCAGATCTCTACCGTCAGGTCATAAAGTTCCGGCTCTTCCGCGCTCCAAAGAGCCGGGTCCGCTACCGCAGCGCTGCACACCGTCTCTTTCTCAAGAGCCTTCTCTTCTTCAAACACCGTCCGGCCTTCTCTGGAAAGCCTGAACTTCGCCGTCCCCCTTATATCCTCTGACGCCATCATCTCAAGACGGATCTCAAGCTCCCCGTTTTTTAATTCCTCATCCGGACACGCGCTGATCTTCATGTCGCGCACATGGATCTCGGGCACTGTATAAAGGTACACATCCCGGTAAATGCCGGAAAAACGGTAGAAATCCTGATCCTCGCACCAGCTTGCACTGGTCCACTTGAACACCTGGGCCGCCAGTTTATTTTCCCCGTCCTTCACATAATCCGTCAGCTCAAACTCCGACGGCGTAAAGGAATCCTCGGCGTAGCCCACAAATGCGCCGTTAAGCCACAGCGCCAGCCCGCTCTCTGCTCCCTGGAAGGAGATAAAGAGACGCTTCCCCTTCATGCGCTCCGGCACGGTAAAATACTTGACATAACTTGCAACCGGATTAAAGTACTCCGGGATCTCCCCCGGGTGGATCTCATCGTGCCCCTCCCAGGGATACTGCACATTGGCATACTGGGGGGCATCATACCCCTCCATCTGGATATGTGCCGGCACATGGATATCTCCCCAGCTCTTACAGCAGTAGTCCTCGCGTTCAAAGCCCAAAACCACAGCTTTTACATTTCTCGCATAATGGAACTTCCACAGACCGTTGAGACTCTCTCTGAACTCCTCCGTCCCCAGCTCCATATCTGCCTCTGAAGCATAATATCTATGGTCAGAATGTGCGTCAAGCCTGCCATCCCGAAAATATTCCGGATCTTTCAGTTTCCCGTAATCAAATACCCGCATGTTTTTTCCTCCTTTGGTTAGTGTTGTGTGCTATTGTCCATTGTAATACATATGGACAAATAAAAGTGTAATATGTTAAACTAAAAAATATAATATTTTGAAACAGGTGAACGCTATGCCAATCCACTTCAGGAACACTCCTGCCAATGAGCCATTCCTTTTTGACTCCATCGGCAGCCACTGGAACCAGACCTGCGTACTCCGCCCCAAGGGCTATCCCCTTTACCACTACCTGCAGACAGAAAGAGGGCAGGGGATCGTGAAGATACGCGGAACTGAATATATATTGAATGAGGGCGAAGGACTCTTTACCGCCCCCTTTATCCCCCACTCCTACGCGAAAGGGAGCGCTGAATGGGCCACCTTTTTCGCTACATTTACCGGGCGTATTGACAGCAGCATCCAATCCATCACCGGATACCGCCCTGTTCTGTTTATTGACCGCGAACGGGGAGCTAAGATCCGGCAGCTTGTTGATGAGATCATGGAAAAATGGGAGATACTCTCTGCGGATACCTACACACAATCCATCTACTGCTACCGTATGCTGATGAATTTTACCGACGGCGCCTGCAATCAGGCGCTTACCAACGATCCCTTATATCTGCGCTATGTGGAACCGGTAATAAGAGAAATCGAATCCCACTACGATACCGAGCTTACCGTGCAGGAACTAAGCCAGATGGTCTATATCACGCCTCAGTATCTGTCCCGGCTTTTCAGGCGCTTTCTTGGCTGCTCCGTCTATGAATACCTGACGTCCTGCCGGATCAACCACGCAAGGGAGCTTTTGGTCATGCACACTCACCTGAAGGTTCAGGAGATCGCCAGGCAGAGCGGGTACTCGGATGTCAGCCACTTTATCGCCATGTTCCGGAAAGCTACCGGGATAACTCCGCTGGAATTCCGGAAGATAAACTGAGCCTTGAGTTTTCTGTGACAAGCTGATATGATGTATCTCAAATCCAACAGAGCGAAAAAGGAGGTTCCTTCTCATGTACAACTATAGAATCGTCGAACAGGTAAAGAGAAAGCCCAAGCCCGCCACCCGGCTTCTTCGCAGGGTTATGCTGATCTTCGCCGTATTTTTCCTTCTCCTTGGCATTATGATCTCCCAGGGATTTATGCTGCCGGGATTCCTTCTCGTGGCGCTTTACTTTTTCTACGACATCTTCAGCCAGAAGGAATATGAATATACCATGGAAGATCAGACTCTGACCATAGACGTGATCCTGGGCAGGCGTTACCGCAAGACCGCCCATGTGCTGGAGCTTAACAGCATGGTAGTCACCGCACCCAGCGCCCACCACGCCGTTGACGCCTACCGGAAAAATATCGGCCAGATACAGCTTCCGAAATACGATTATACCTCCTATGAGGAGGATACTCCTTATTATACCATGATCATCATGGAAAATTCACAAAAAATCAAGCTGCTGCTTGACTTGAGCGAGAATATGCTTCAAACCCTGAAAAAGGCATATCCGGAGAAGGTTTATCTATAAAAGAACATTTCAACTGTTTTTCATCCGTATGATCTTGCTGCCGTTGTATGTAAATATTCATAAAATCCATTTCATATTTTTGTGGATTCTATACAACGGCTACATTTATGATTGAATTCGCAATCTATGTGCTCGTTTATGCAATCTTTGTGATATATTGTCTTGATATAATATGACCATAAAACAATTTGACTGATAAAGGAGGAAAAAAGTATGAAGAAAAAGTTACTCTCAGTGCTTCTCGCAGGAGCTATGGTATTATCACTGGCAGCCTGCGGCAACAGCGGTACATCTGACGGAGGTTCGGATGGCGGCAGTTCTGAAGGAGGCGGCTCAGAAGGCGGCAACAAATTAACAGTGTGGGCATGGGACCAGACATTCAACATTAAAGCGATGAACATGGCGGCAGAGCAGTATAAGAAAGATCACTCTGACTTTGAGCTTGAAGTTATCGAGACTTCTTCCGACGACTGTCAGACCAAGCTTACTACTTGCGCGAATTCCGGCGACTACAGCACGATGCCGGACATCGTCCTGATGCAGGACAACAGCTACCAGAAGTTCTTAAAGAGCTATCCGGACGCCTTCACAGACCTGACTGACTGCGGCGTTAACTGGGATGATTTTGCAGCGTTAAAGCAGTCCTACTCCATGGCGGACGACAAGCACTACGGCATCCCGTATGACAACGGCGTATGTGCAGCTTTCTACCGCACGGACGTCTTAGACGAGGCCGGCTACAAGATCGAGGACCTTACCGATATCACATGGTCCAAGTTTACCGAGATCGCTGTGGATGTTCACAAAAAGACCGGCAAGTACCTTCTTACAAGCGAGTCCACAGGCGGCGACGTAATCATGCTCATGATCCAGTCCTGCGGAGCTAACTTCGTTAACGAGAACGGCGAAGCTTACATCGTAGGCAATGACGTTGCCGAGAAATGTATCGACCTTTACACAGAGATGATCAAGCAGGACGCTGTTAAGCTTGTAAACAACTGGGACGAGTATGTTGCAACCGTTACGAACGGAGAGGCTGCAGGCGTTATCAACGGTAACTGGATGAATGCTACCATCACAGGTATCGAGGATCAGAAGGGCAACTGGCAGATCACTACGCTTCCTAAGGTTGACGGCGTGGACACCGCTACAAATTATGCGAACAACGGCGGTTCTTCCTGGTATATCACATCCAACTGCAACAACCCTCACCTTTCTAAAGATTTCCTTTTAAATACCTTCGGCTCCAGCACAGATTTCTATGATGCAATCCTTCCGGAGACATCCGGTATCGCTTGCTACCTGCCTGCAGGAGAGTCTGAAGTTTACAACGAGCCTGTAGAGTTCTACGGCGGACAGCCGATTTATTCTACACTTGTAGAGTACTCCTCACACATTCCGGAGTTTACAAAGACTCCTTTCCACTATGAGGCAAGAGAGGCTGTCAACACCGCTATCATCAACATCACAAACGGAACTGCTAAAGAAGACGCTTTAAAAGAGGCTCAGGAAACACTTGAATTCAAGATGTCAGAGTAAAGGCAGCTTTATATAGGGAACTGCTTGCGGTTCCCTATTTTTTTAGCAAAATATCAGAAAGGAAGGGGGATTTTATGTGAATTCCAACAAAAAAGGAATGACACTCGTTGCCAAACAGAAGGCGGCAGGCTGGGCATTTTTGACACCGGCGACACTGATGATCGTTGTTATGAGTTTTTATCCCATGGTCCGTGCATTTCTCATCTCGCTCCAGACAGGGGCCGGAGCCAACATGAGATTTGCGGAGCCCATATTCAGCAATTACCAGAGGATGATGGCAGACAAGGTATTTATCAAGTCCATCGGCAATACGTTTCTCTATCTTCTTATCCAGGTGCCGATCATGCTTATCCTGGCTATCCTGCTTGCACAGCTGCTAAACAATAAGGATTTAAAGTTTAAAGGATTATTCCGTACCTGCGTATTCCTCCCGTGTGCAACCTCGCTGGTTTCCTACGCACTGATCTTCCGGTCATTGTTTGCACAGGAAGGGCTGATCAACAGTATTTTAGTAAAGCTCCATATCTTAGAGTCCGGGTATAACTTCCTGGGGAACGCAGCCAGCGCGAAGATTGTCATCATCATCGCTCTTGTGTGGAGATGGACCGGCTACAACATGGTATTCTATCTGTCCGGTCTGCAGAATATCGAATATTCTGTGTATGAGGCGGCAAAGATTGACGGTGCCAACGGCTGGAAGACTTTCTGGGGAATTACGGTTCCTCTGCTGAAACCGACCATCATCATGACATTTATCATGTCCATCAACGGTACGCTGCAGCTCTTTGACGAGTCTGTCAACCTGACAAAGGGCGGGCCTGCAAATGCGACAATTACCATGTCTCATTACGTTTACAATACATGTTTCATCAATGTACCGAATTTCGGCTATGCGTCTGCAATGGCGTTCCTGATCTTCATCATGGTTGCGGTTCTGGCATTTATCAACTTGAAAGTAGGTGATACGCGTGATTAAGAAAAACTCCTCTATGATTCAGCGCAGGCTGATTCCTACATATATTTTCCTTATAATTGTATCATTTATTTCCGTATTCCCGCTGTACTGGATGATATCCGCAGCGACTAATACCTCCGTGGATGTGTCCAGAGGGCGTATCCTTCCAGGCGGGCATTTTATGGAGAACTTCAATAACCTGACCGCGCAGCAGCCGCTGTGGCGCGCGCTGGGGAACTCTTTCCTGTACGCCATCGTGACAACTCTCGTGTGCCTTTTAATCTGCTCTATCGCAGGCTATGGATTCGAGGTTTACCACGACAAGTGGAAAGACAAATTATTCTCCATCCTGCTGCTTGCCATGATGATCCCGCAGGTGGCGACCATGGTTCCTTTGTTCCAGATGTTTTCAAAGGCAAGGCTCCTTAACTGCACGCTCGGTTTCATCCTTCCGATGATATCGACGCCGTTTATGATCATGATGTTCCGTCAGAATGCCAGGGCGTTCCCGATAGACATCATTGAGGCGGCCCGCATCGACGGACTGAACGAAGTGCAGATATTCTTCCGCATGTTCTTCCCGACTATGAAGTCTACCTATGCGGCTGCGGCAGTTATCACTTTCATGAATGCATGGAACTCTTATCTGTGGCCGAAGGTAATCATGACAGACAACAACTCCCTGACTATGCCGATGCTCATCGCCAACCTGATCACAGGATATGTGACCGACTACGGCATGCTGATGTGCGGCGTACTCTTCTGCTCCATCCCGACGATGATCGTATTCTTCGTATTGCAGAAACAGTTCGCAGAAGGCATCACAGGAGCTGTTAAATAAATGCAGTGTGAGCACTTGCTGCTGACCGCTTAATAGACAGTAACGTTCGTCCGGCATTGCTGCCACGTATTACGGCATGCCGGACTTTTTTTATCATAAACGCACCAATGCACATCTTTTAAATTAATGAAACAGGAGTTTAAGACTATGAGTGAATTTATTCTTAACGTGATCCACAGGCCTGAAATGGTTCCGGAGTACTCCGCTACCGTTACTGGCCATGGAAAAGAGGAAGATATCGGGGATAAAAAGCTTTTGACAGAATCTCTCGACATCTTCAGAACCCAGCAAAGGCTTGCCCATGAAAATGGGCTGAAAGTCACGATACACATGACTTATGCGGCGCTCTT
>Ga0137306_102287_pt1 | contig 16517 bp, 11 predicted proteins | sample Inofroosms_March_FD_97187 | JGI IMG/M metagenome (GOLD analysis project Ga0137306, IMG submission 97187) | Mouse cecal microbial communities from Vienna, Austria - N-Acetylneuraminic and N-Acetylglucosamine D2O microcosms_March | ecosystem: Host-associated > Mammals > Digestive system > Large...
CATTTACTCCGGAATCACGGGAGAGCCCACGGACACCATGATCGAAGCCGGGGTAAAGCAGTACCTGGAAGAAGGCTGCGATTTTCTGGTAGCCCTGGGCGGCGGGAGCCCCATTGATTCCATGAAAGCCATCGGCTCTCTGGTAAAGAACGGGGGAAATATTTCCGATTATATGGGAAAGGTGATCGACGTTCCCATGCCTCCCTTGGCGGCCATTCCCACAACCGCGGGAACCGGCTCCGAAGCGACCCAGTTTACGATCATCACAGATACAAAGAAGGACGTCAAGATGCTGCTGAAAGGGAAAGTCCTGATCCCGGATCTGGCGGTCATTGATCCCCAGTTTACCATGACGGCGCCGCCCAGGATCACGGCGGCAACAGGACTGGACGCACTGTGCCACGCAGTAGAAGCTTATACCTCCAGAAAGTCCCAGGATATGGCGGATACCTTCGCATTATCCGCGGTAAAACGGATTTTCCGGCATCTTCCGGCAGCCTTCCACGACGGAAAAAATGAGGAGGCCAGGGTGCAGATGTCCATCGCCGCATTGGAAGCAGGGATTGCATTTAATAACGCTTCAGTCACGCTGATCCACGGCATGAGCCGTCCCATCGGAGCGCTGTTCCATGTGGCCCACGGCCTGTCCAACGCTATGCTGATCCGGGAATGCCTGGGCTTTGCGCTGGAAGGGGCATACGACCGGTTCGGCGAGCTGGGAAGGTGCATCGGTGCGGCGTCCGATTCCGACACAGATCAGGAAGCCAGCGAAAAATTTTTACAGGCCATCGTGAAGCTCACCGAAGAGCTGGAAACGCCCACACTGGAGCAGTATGGTATTGAGAAGGAAGCATTTTTCCAGGTAATCGGAAAAATGGCCGGCGACGCGATGGAGAGCGGCAGCCCCCAGAACACAAGAAGGGACATAACCCAGGGGGATGTGGAGCAGATGTACAAAAATTTGTTTCAATAAAACAGGAGGAAGAAATCATGTTGAATAAAGAGAAAGTAAAGCTGGGGATCGCCCCCATCGCATGGACCAACGATGACATGCCGGATCTTGGAAAGGAGAACACATTTGAGCAGTGCGTCAGCGAAATGGCGCTGGCGGGATTTACCGGCTCCGAGGTGGGAAACAAGTACCCCAAGGATACGGACGTCCTGAAAAAGGCGTTGGAGCTGCGGGGAATGGAAATCTGCAACCAGTGGTTTTCCTGTTTCCTGATCACAAAGCCTTTAGAAGAGGTGGAAAAAGAATTTCGCAGCCAGTTGGAGTATCTCAGGACCATGGGCGCAAAGGTGATCGGAGCTTCCGAGCAGAGCCACAGCGTACAGGGCATGACGGACACCCCGGTATTCGGCCACAAATATGTAATGAACGACCAGGAGTGGGAAACCTTCTGCAATGGGATGAACCGTCTCGGAAAGATCGCGAAGGAGGAATACGGAATCGCGCTGACCTTCCATCACCACATGGGAACCGTGGTGCAGGACGAGGCGGAAGTGGACCGTATGATGGAGAACACCGATCCGGAATATGTAAGCCTTCTCTTTGACACGGGACATTTCGCGTACTGCGGAGTGGATCCTTTGAAAATGGTGAAAAAATATGCGGACCGGATCAAGCATGTGCATCTCAAGGACATCCGCCGGGAAATGGTGGACAAGGTAAAGGCGGAGAACTTAAGCTTCCTGGACGGAGTCCGGATGGGAACCTTTACGGTGCCGGGGGACGGCTGCATCGACTTCGACCCCATTTTCAAGGTGCTGGAAGAGACAGGATATGAAGGGTACATGCTGGTAGAGGCAGAGCAGGATCCGGCAAAGGCGAATCCGCTGGAATACGCAATCAAGGCAAGGAAATTTATTGCGGAAAAGACTGGGCTTTAATTCGGCAGTTTAACGGGGATATGCGCAGATACAGGAGGGAGGGCAGTACCCATCCTGTATCTGACACACGAGAACCAGATCATTTTATATCAATCAATGAGGAGGTATTTGTTATGGTAACAGTAGGAATCATCGGAGCAGGAAGGATCGGAAAGGTACATGTGGAGAGCATCTGCACGCAGGTTGCGGACGCGAAGGTAAAGACGCTGGCGGACCCGTTTATGAACGACGCAACGGCGGCATGGGCAAAGGACATGGGCGTGCAGAACGTTACGAAGGATTATAAGGAAATCCTGGCGGACCCGGAGATCGACGCGGTGCTGATCTGTTCATCCACAGACACCCACTCGCCCATTTCCGTGGAGGCGATCCAGGCAGGCAAGCACGTATTCTGTGAAAAGCCCATCGACCACGATGTGGAAAAGATCCAGGAAGTCATCGACGCGCTGAAGGGCAGCAAGGTGAAATACCAGGTCGGCTTCAACCGCCGTTTTGACCACAACTTTGAGGCAGTGCAGAGAGCAGTGGCAGAAGGAAAGGTAGGGGACACCCATCTGATCAAGATCACCTCCAGAGACCCGGAGCCGCCCTGTGCAGAATACGTAAAGGTATCCGGCGGCATGTTCCTGGATATGACCATTCATGATTTTGATATGGTGCGCTTCCTGGCAGGCTGCGACGCGGAGGAAGTGTATGTGGAAGCGGCAGTGCTGGTAGATCCGGCCATCGGGGAAGCCGGGGACGTGGATACGGCAGTGATCACCTTGAAAATGGAAAACGGCGCCATCGCAGTGATCGACAATTCCAGAAAAGCGGTTTACGGGTACGATCAGAGGGCGGAAGTATTCGGCTCAAAGGGAATGGCTGCAACAGGAAATGACACCGCATCCGCGGCAGTGATCAGTAACGAGAACGGAGTGACAGGAGAGAAGCCGCTGCATTTCTTCCTGGAGCGCTATATGGCGGCTTATGCAAAAGAGATCAAGTGCTTTATCGACGCTATCGAGAAAGATACCGATACTCCGCTGGGAGTCATGGACGGCTTAAAGCCGGTACTGATGGGCCTGGCGGCAAAGAAATCCTATGAAGAACACCGTCCGGTGAAGATCTCGGAGATCGCGGCGGAATAAATAGGACACAAATAGACTGCAGTACACGACCTGACCGTGCACATGAAAAAATTCCAACTATATGTTGGAATTTTTTTGTTTTTTGCTGTAAAATTTTCGGAATATGTTATAATAATATTTACTTGAAATGAGAGGACAGAGAGATCATGAAGGTAAATATTCGTAAAATCAGTGAGGAAACCGGATTTTCTATGTCTACGGTATCCAACGCGTTAAACCGCAAAAGGGGAGTAAATAAGGAGACGGCAGAAAAGATATGGAAGACGGCAGAGGAGCTGGGCTACCATGCGGATGAGGTGATCACGAAGATCCGGTTTGTTATATTCAGGAGAGACGGACGGATTATTGACGAGAGCTCCTTTCATCCGGCGGTGATCGAAGGGGTGGAACGCCAGGCAAAGCTTATGGGCTACGAGACTGTGTTCTGCTATGTGGATATCCACGACCCGGATTACGAGGAGCAGCTTCAGGACATTTTAACGGATATGCAGAGCGCGGTGGTGCTCTTGGGGACGGAGATGCTCGAAGAGGATTACGAGCCCTATGCCGGCGCGAAAAACCGGATCATACTTTTGGACGGGCGCAGTGACAGATATGCCTTTGACAGCGTGCTGATCAATGATACGGACGCCGCTGCAGGGGCGATGGAATACCTGGTGGAAAAGGGCCATACGAAGATCGGATATCTGCGGGGGGATTCCCGGATACAGGCGTTTTGCTCCCGGGAGACAGGCTATTATCAGGTGCTGAATAAATACGGACTTCCCGCAAAGCCGGAATATATCGCGACAGTAGGGACCAGGATCGAGACGGCTTACCGGAGCATGAAGGAATACCTGGAACGAGTAAAGGAAATGCCGACTGCATTTTTTGCGGATAACGATGTGATCGCGATCGGATGCATGCAGGCGATGAAGGAATGCGGATACAGTATTCCCGGGGATATGTCGGTGATTGGCTTTGATGACGTGGCTTACGGGCTGGTTTCAGATCCTCCGTTATCCACAGTGCATGTATATAAGCAGGAACTGGGGGCGCGGGCAGTCCGAGAACTTTTATCGAACGAGGGGAAGGACGGCAGGGCAAAGGTAAAGATCCAGGTCTGCGCGGAATTTGTAGAGCGGGGAAGCGTAAAAGAGATCAAAGCGGAATCTTTGTAGCTGTTCAGGCAGGATGCAAAACAGATCCATAAAAGACAAATACATAAAGTAAGGGACTGCAGAAAAATGACCGCGATCCCGCGGTATCTCCTGCGGCATATCAGATGCCGTAAAGGATATTGTGGGCAAACGGCTTTTTTTCGGCGGCCCCTTATTTTTTTGCGCCCAAAATATCTGTCTCTGTAATAAAAAAATTCCCCTGTAAGAAGTTATTTTATAAAATATGATATAAAAATTTTATATAAAGATCCGGCATAGAGAAGAGGAACTCGATTTTGAGAGAAAATTTGAATACAAATATATAGTAAAAATGCACAAAGATAAGTGGCTAAAATTATGAAATACAAACAAATCGTGCTCTGAATGAAAAAATATTATAAAATTCTATTGAAAATTTTACATAAAAGTTTATAATACAAATTACGAAATACAAAAAAGGAGATAAAAAATATGGGAAAGATTGGAGTAGTCGGAAGCATCAACATGGATATGACCGTGAAAGCCGAGCGGATCCCGCTTAAGGGAGAGACACTCAATGGCTGGGACCTGCAGTATATCCCGGGCGGAAAAGGGGCCAATCAGGCGGTTGCCATGGCAAAGCTGGGAGCAGAGGTCGAGATGTTCGGATGCGTAGGGGACGACGCGGCAGGGGAAAGCCTTGTAAAGAACCTGCGGGACACGGGCGTGCAGACCGGACACATCAAGGTGGTTCCGGGGGTGCCCACCGGCCTGGCGATGATCACGGTAGGCGACAATGACAATACGATCATCGTAGTGGCAGGAACAAACGACCATGTAAACATTGACTACGTGAATGAGGTAAAAGATTCCATTCTGGAGTGCGAGATCGTCCTGCTCCAACATGAGATCCCCCAGGAGACCGTGGAATATGTCATCGCCCTCTGTGCGGAAAACGGCGTAAAGGTGGTCCTGAATCCGGGCCCTGCAAGGCCGGTGAAGGAGGAGATCCTGGAAAAAGTCACGTACCTGACCCTCAACGAGCATGAGGCAGTGATCCTCTTCGGCAAGGAGATTTCCTTTGAAGATATGATGAGGAAATATCCGGAAAAGCTGGTGATCACCCAGGGATCGCGGGGAGTAAGCACCTGTCTGAAAGGCGGGGAGATCATCCTTGTGCCTGCGAGAAAAGCGAATGTGGTCGATACTACCGGAGCCGGAGACACTCTGAACGGCGCGTTCACCGTTGCAGTCACGGAAGGGAAGGGCATCGCGGAGGCGCTGGCATTTGCCAATACGGCAGCCGGCCTGTCTACGGAAAAATTCGGGGCACAGGGCGGAATGCCGACCACGGAAGAAGTCAAAGCCGCAATGGAAAAAGAGTAATCAGGAAGTTACTGTGACAGAGGAGGCAGCAGAATGAAGAAAAACGGAATCATTAACGCAGACATTTCAAGGGTGCTGTCCTATATGGGACATACGGACACACTGGCAGTCGGGGACTGCGGCCTTCCGATCCCGGAAGAGACGGAGCGCATCGACCTGGCGCTGAAGCTGGGCGTCCCCTCCTTCATGGACGTATTGACCGTTATGGAAAATATACTCCAGTCAGATTCCTCTATCAAAGGGGTATTTGCCCACAACGACGAGATGGCCCTTGGGGCGCTGCAGGCGATCGCGGCGACAAGGAAGGATATCAAGGTAGTCGGCTTCGATGCCACAGACGATGCGGTAAATGAAGTAGAAGCCGGACGGATGACGGCTACGGTTGCGCAGAAGCCGGAACTGATGGGTGAGACGGCAGTCCTGACCGCGATCAAACTGATCGCAGGGGAGGAAGTAGAAAAGTCCCTGCCTGTAGAAGTGGAACTCGTTACAAAATAAGGAAGAAGTATAGGGGGCTGTTTATGACAGCCCCTCTGTTCAATCCTGATACTTGATCCTTTCCACCAGGGACGTCCTGTCCTGCTCCTTCAGGCAGAAGCAGGAGATCAGCATGGGAAGGAAGATCATCGCTGCGATATACAGGACCACCGCCTCGACCGGAAAACGATAATGCAGATACCGGGCTGTCCGGTGCATATACTGTACAAATCCAAACCCGACCAGAGAGCCTGCCGTCAGCGTGATCATCAGATTCGGCAGTGCGAGAAGAAGACTCTCCCACAGCAGCATCCTGCGCAGCTGTCTTTGCTCCATACCCACGGATTCCAGCATGGACAGTTCCTTCTTCCTGGAAGTAAAGCTGCTGATCAACGTATTGACCAGGTTAAAAAGGCTGAATAAAATGATGAACAGGGAAAGACCGTAGATCTGGACCTGGTAGATTCGGATGTTGCCCGAATCTTCCTGTACCTGTTCCCGCAGTGTGAAAAGGGACACGTCGTCATATTCGCTGATCAATTCCCTTAAGTCCGCTTCCACCTGCCGCCCGTTCTTTTCGTAATCCTCTGCGGAAATGGTGAAACTCTCCACAGTATTCATTGTTTTCCACAATTTTTTCCCGGTCACGTCCGCCATAAAAAAACTATCCACGGAACCAGAAGGCGGATCTGCGACGGACTCCGGCGCGACAGCAGCAACCTCCAGTTCGATCTGATGCTCTTTCCCGTCAAAATACCGGATGTTTAACATTTCCCCGGGCACAAAAGCGGCTCCGGTGAGCTGTTCGTACAGAGCCGGGTCGGCGATCAGGACTGCATCGTGCTCCGCCAGATATTCATAGGTATTGTTTCCCTCGGCGTCCAACTGAAAAAAGTCGGTGTCGTTTTCTGTCAGGAGATAGAAGGGCTGTGTAAATGTACTCCCATTGCGTTCGATCACGCCTGTCGCGGTGTGTATCGTCTGCACGTCCTTCACATGCGGTATCTGCCGGATGCGCTGCTCCAGCTCCTCACTCAGATGGCCTGTAAGCTGCATATCCGTAATCCCGTAGGTACTCGGCGCCGTGTGGCTGTACAGGTAAGAGAGATAGTATTCCCCCTTTCGAAAAAGAACCTGTCTGGAAAATGCTTCTTTGTCCCAGGAAGCATTCCAGGAGGAAGCGACCATAAACAAGATGCCGCCAAAGGCAAGGGATGCTGTCGTAAGCCACCATTTTTTCCGGTTGCTTCGGCTTTCCTGCCGGGCCAGTGTATAGGGGGACAAAGGCCTGCGGCCAGGGAGAGACAGATGCCGTACAGAGTCCGCCTGCCTGACTTGCTGTGATGCAGCCATATTACGGGTATTGATTGCAGCCGAAACTCTTTCTTTTTTATGCCGCCTGCCGCCTGTTTTCTCGCTTCCCGTATTTTTTGCAGCATCCACCGGGGAAATCTTGGCTGCAAAAGAGGCGGGTCTGCTGATAGAGAACTGCACGACCAAGCTTGCAGCTGCCGCCACAAAGAGGCACACGATCCCGTAATTTTTCCAGCTCCACCCGGCTGGCAGCAGAAAATAGGCGATGCTTCCGCTGAGCAGCAGACCTGAGGGGATTGATATTGCGCTGAGCAGCCAGCCTTCCCGGCGTATCATCTTTCGTACCTGCACCGGCGTCATCCCGATCGTCTGGAACTGACCGATCTGCCGCACCCGGGACATCACGGAAAAATAGAAAATGCTGTAGATCACAAGGCTGCCGGCAAAAAAGAGCAGGACCGCGACAAATAAAACAACATACAATCCGGAATTCCCTTTCAGGAGCGACTCGCCGAATTTCCCGTTGGGATTTACATTGGTCCGGCTGATCCCATGGTCGGCGGCAAGCTGATAGACCAATGTGGAAAATGTGGTATAAGACATGCCGTCGGTGTCCTGCAGACGTACAAGCGCTTCACAGGGAATCTGTTCCATCAACGCGTTTTTCTCCGCAAATTCCTGGGAGACGTAGACGCTGTACGAGGAAGTGTAAAATGTTTTCTCTGTCAATCCGGTAATGACAAATTTTTCCATGCCGTTTCCTGTATCCAGAGTGACTGCGGAACCAATCTTGCCCTTGTTTTCCAAAGCCGGTGCAGAGCCGGAATTTTCATCATTTTTCAGACTCGCCTCTTCCGCATCCGAAGCTTTTTCCAAAGCCTCTACAAAGGCTTTATCCAACACGATCTCATGATATTTTTCGGGCGCCTTGCCCTCCGTGAGCTGATAGGTTTCTATCGGACCATCGTGGCTTCCGAAGAACGTATAATGATATTTTGCGCCTCCTGCCTGAAAATCCTTTTCACTGTATTTGTAAGAGACCGATACATCAACCCGCTCATCGTCTCCCAGCGCATCCACCTGTTCCGCGGTCACATTCATATAAATAACGTGCTGCATTTTTGCAAGGATCTGCTGTTCGGCAAAATGCTGTCCCATGAGGTACAGGGAGAGCGTGGATACCAACAGGACCGCCAGCAGGATGGACAGCACGGAAATAAGTGCAGACAGCTTTTTTGATAACAGGTTATTTTTGGCAAGCCGGAAAAGGAGCCGGCGGTTATTGTTTCTGTTCAGTACCATATCTACCACCTGCTTTCCGCGATCTTTCCGTCTTCGATGCGGATCGTGCGGTCCGCCGACTGGGCGATCTCATCGTTGTGGGTGATCATGACAATGGTCTGATGAAAATTTTTACTGGTGGTCTGGAGCAGGCCGATCACCTCCTGGCTTGTGCGGCTGTCCAGGTTTCCCGTGGGCTCGTCCGCCAGGATGATGGCAGGCTTTGTGGCCAGAGCCCTTGCGATCGCGGCGCGCTGCTGCTGTCCCCCGGAGAGCTTGTCGGGCTTTCTGGAGAGCTTATCGTCCAGGCCCAGGGTCCTGACGACTTCCATCATATATGTTTCATCCGGTTCCCGTCCGTCCAGTTCTATCGGAAGGACGATATTGTCGTATATGTTCAGGTTTGGGACGAGGTTGTAGTTCTGGAAAATAAATCCGATCTTCCTCCTGCGGAAAATGGTAAGCTCATTCCGGTTCATTCCATTTAGTTCCTGGCCGTCTACGACGACACTCCCACTCGTAGGAGTGTCCAGCCCGCCCAGCATGTGGAGGAGCGTGCTTTTTCCGGATCCGGAGGTCCCGACGATCGCGGTAAAGCTGCCCTGTTCGATTTCTATGGTAATTCCGTCCAGAGCTTTCACCAGAACCGGCTCTTGCCCATAATATTTTTTCAGATCATTTGTGCGTAAGATATTCATATCTGTTCACCTCCTTCACAGATATGACTGCTGTCCTGTCCTGGATCAATATAAAGATTCATGTCTATCATCTCCTATTCATTTGATACTTATATGATAGACCTGAATGTTATCATTCTTGTTTCAATTTCAAAAGAAAATGTATCAATATAGAAACAATCGGTTACTGTTTACGGCGCCTTGCACCTTGCTGCAAGGCATCCGTCCGGTAAAATAGCAGCTGCGGGCATCCAGCCCGTCTGCACTCCGTTCAGATCCGGTTCGGGAGGCAGACGGAGAAGCAGCTGCCCTCCCCCGGCACGGAGCGGACGGCGATATACCCTTTCTGCAGGGTGATGATATACCTTGCGAGATACAATCCCAGACCTAAGCCTTCCTCCTGGGAGACACTTTTTTCCCGGTAAAACCGTTTGAAAATGTCGTTTATATGGGCAGGGTCAATCCCTTTCCCGGTATCCTGTATCCGGATTTCTGTATACATTTCACCTACATGGACGGAAATGTGGATACTCCCGTTTTTCGGTGTATATTTCACCGCATTATCCAGAATATTCTCAATGGCTTCGGCCGTCCACTTCTTGTCGTGGCAGACCTGGATCGAGGAGCTGCAGTCTGCGGAAATCTCGATATTTTTTAGCCCGGCCTTATGTATGATGTTATTGACCGCGGCTGCAAGTGTGTCAAGGACCCTGCGGTTTTCCATTTCCGGATGGATCATATCCGTCTCCAGACGGGAAGCCTTCAGCAGTGTATCCAGAAGAAACTCCAGCTTGATCAGCTGCTGTTCCATCACTTTGTTGGCCGTATTGCCGCCGGCTGCGCCTTGAAATGCCGGAGTATCTGCGGCAGATATGCGATACTGTGCAGACGATAACTCCGGAGTATCTGCGGACGGCGTGAGACACTGTGCAGACGATAACTCCGGAGTATCTGCGGACGGCGTGAGATACTGCGCAGACGATAACTCCGGAGTATCTGCAGCAGGCACAGCACATGGCGGAGAAGGGTACAGCGGTGTTTCTTCCTCCGACAGCATCTCGCAGTACATTTTAAGATTTGAAACCGGTGTTTTGATCTGGTGGGTGATCTCCGAGATCATTTCCAGGAGCTGTTGCTTTTCCCTCTTACTTTCCTCAAGCCTCAGCGCGGTCAGCCGCTCCCTCTTTTCCATCTCCATCACGATCTTGGAAGTGAGGGTTTCCCGATTCTGCTGGATCTGTACAGGTTCGCCGCGCATGACTTGCTCGGCGTAACGGCAGATGTCAGAGACAAGGCGGACGAACTGCCTTCGAAAATGAAAATAAATACACAGATTGATCAGGCCGCAGAATAAAATGACGGCAGCAGTTCCCGCCGTCATTCGGCGTCACCTACCCACTTATAGCCTAAGCCGTAAATGGTCCTGATATACTTATGTTCTCCATCCGCGATCTTATTTCTCAGCCTGCTCACGTTTAAGGAAAGGGTATGCTCATTGACATAGTTTTCCTTCCGATCCCAGATTTTTTCCAGGAGGATGTCCTTGGTCAGGATCTGATCCTGATTCCGGCAGAATACTTCTAATATTTCAAATTCCGTAGGAGTAAGAGAAATTATGCTGCCCTGATTTTTGACGATCCGGTTTTCCAGGTCAACGGACAGGCTGCCGGCCGTATAGACTTCCGGCTTTTTCGTGCCGGAGCATCTCCTCAATATGGCCTGTACCTTTTCCATAAGCACCTTGACGCTGAAAGGCTTTACAATATAATCGTCCGCGCCGGAGCGCAGTCCCTGGATGATCTCCTCCTCCAGATTATGGGCAGTCAGAAAAATAAACGGGACATTGCGGTGTGAGATGGTTTCCTGCGCAAAATCAAAACCATTGCCGTCGGGCAGGTTTACATCCAGCAGGATCAGGTTAAAATGTTCATGGCTGAGGAGGGCTTCCGCCTCCGAAAGAGAGTATGCACAGAAGGGGGTGATGCCCCGCTTCTGCAGGTTGTAGCATAAGCCGGAATTTAAGATCTCGTCGTCTTCGATGACTAAAATGTTTGTCTGCATGGTGTTGGTCTTCTTTCTGTCGGGGCAATATACCAGAGGACTGCGGGCGGCTGCCGAAAGCAGTATACGGGGGCGCAGCAGACGGTATATTGATCATTATTATATGCGCGGCATGATACATGGCGCCATGGATTTTTTTATGAATCCGCGTGATGCTAATAGTATAGCAAGTTTGGGAGGCTGATTCAATGGCAACATCTCACTACTGTTCACTCCTGGACCATGCAGCAAGTACACGGTTAATCCGTGAACAGTAAAACAGGTTCCGACATTTTGATCACGATCATATCCTCGTCCCGGATCACCGATCCCTGCTGCGGCCATGACGGCATTTCTTCCCCGAGCTTCTCCGCTTTCTTCCAATGCTCGTCATCCGGCTTTTGGTATGTGTATCCCAGTGAACTCCAGTAGTTGAGCACTCGATTGCATGTGGATCCAGGGATGGTCTGGTCCCATTCATAAAAGGAATGCCCCAGTGTCTCGCCCTGGACCATGGATGGATTGCAGGCCGGGGACCATATGCCCAGGATGACGACCGTGCTTTCCTCAGTACCGCCCATTTCGGCTACTTTGCTGGTCAGCTGTTCCGTTAGCGTATTCTCCTGCCGGCGCACAACATATTCTGAATAAAGAAGCCGGTTGCCCGGTACGATATTGCCCCGGAAGATGAGAAGCAATAAGAGTCCGGCTGCAGCAGCCCGGATAAATTCGAAATGCTCAGAAAGCTTTTCTGTGTTTTCTAAGATTCGTTCGCCGATCATTTGAGCGCCGGCCGCCACAACAAAGGGCAGAGCGAGCTGTCCGCGGACGACCGGAGGCGAGCCCAGCAGAACCGGAAGAAAAAACGGTGAAGCCAGCAGCATAAATATCACCAGGACATAATACAGATAAAATTTGTGTTCCGCAGCTTTTTTTCTGATTTTCCAAAAAACTGTCAGCAAAAGGCCGATGCACACGAAAAGATATCCCCGATTCCAAAATATATTTCTTCCCAGGATAACATCGCCCGCATATATTTTTAAAGACGATACGATTTCATGGAGAGGATACTTTCCCCAGTGGATCATATTGTCTGTATATGCCCCTGCCCCAATGCCTTTCAGGAACCTCAGAAGTTTTCCCAGCAGGCTGAAGATCAGATAATCACATAAAAAAAAGGCGAAGAGCTTTGCGGAGATTAAGATTACCTGCCCTCCGACCTCTTCGTTTCTGTAATGATATGCCAATACAAAGGAGGTCAGGGACGCGGATATATAAATCGGCACAAATGCCTGGTAGGAGGCGAAGCACCATACCCCGAGCAGGATAGACAGCAGGAGCCGGAGGAACTTGCCTGACAGGATCCACTTCCATTCCAGAAACAGCGCCGCCGCACAGATCAGCATGGCAAAGGCAATCTCAAAGGACTGGCACTGAAAGTTTGTCTGTTCGACCATGGGGACGCTGGAAAAGAAAACTACGGGAAAGACCCAGCAGAGTTCTGTCCGTCCACAGTTTTTTCCCTTGATCCAATAAAAAAAATACATCCATGCAAGACTGTAGACGAAGGTCGTGGCAGCCATAAGGATCGCAGCAAACCCTGGAATGATGCTCAGTAATCCCGTGAGCCATTTTGTAAAGACCAGCCCATACCGGTTGATGGCCAGCCAGCCATTATAAAATTCCATTTGTTTTATTATGATATCTTCTGTGTCGATGGAAAAACTGAAATGGAACAGCATGAAACCATAGGTAAGAAATATCATGAGCAGTACGATATATATCGATATTTTATGATTTCTGCAGAACTGAAAAAAGCTTTCTGAAAATCCTTCAGACTGATTTTTTGTGTTTCCTTTATAAGCTTCCATAAAATTACATCCTTTTTCACTTTTCTAGTACAGCATTGCGTAATTAACGGTGAATTCTGTACCTGCTATTTCTGCCAGTTCTGCGTTGTCGTCAATCAACGATGCCACCGCATCGCCTCTTTCCTCCGCCTTGTCCTGACAAAAATATCAGGCAAATTATTCATCATTATATACGCGATGCTGTACTAGTATTTTTACTAGTATTTTTGTATAGTATTACCATGAATAAATCAAAGTATTCGTTAACAGGGCATACCTGTTCTGAGCGAAAAAATGCACGAAAGAAGACTTTATTCCCGCGAAGCAACGAGCCAAGTAGCAGTCATGCTTGCATGGATATTTGGCGACTGCCGCGAGGGTCAAATACCCCGCAGCTTGTGCAGGGTATTTGACTATAATATATGCTCCAAGATCCGGTATTATGCCTATTCCCAAGGGCACCCCATAATGGCCGTGCGGCCATAAGGTATTATTTACTGGCCTGCCATTCATTTGCGGCCCATCCGGACCTACAAATATTTCATGATATCCTGCCGGGAAATGATGAATGCGCGCTTTTACAGTAATTGAAAAGGGACCGTCGGAAAGTGCTGTTTGCCCGCGATATAGTGCCAGATATGATGAATCACAGCAATATATTGCAGGGAAAACAGCCGCTTCCTGACAGTCCCTTGATATACAATTGAATGGACAGCCGGTATTGCCCCGGCCGTCCTGTTTTTTCTTTTACAGGTCCGCAAACACCTGCATCTGCTTTTTCAATTCTTCCACGATCTCCCGGTTCACATCCATACGACCGGTAATATCTGCCATATCATCCACCAGGCTCTTGGTGCTGCCGGCCACGCCCGTAATCCCGGACGCGCCCTCATCCAGTGCCTTTGTGATGCTCCCGATAGAAGCGGCGATCTCGGTCATGGAATTTCTCAGCCGGTCCGTCCGGTCATTGAAGGCGCCGATCATTTCCTGTACGTAATCTGCGTCCTCTTTATACTGCCTGCCGGAATGCACAAATTCCTGAAATTCCTTCAGGATCGTTCCACTCAGGTAATCTGCCATGTCCTGGGAATGCCTGGACAGGTTATGCACCGCCTTTGTCACCACCTCGTTGACCTCCTGGATGCGTCCCGCCGTCTCACCGCAGGAATCCGCCAGGCTCTTGATCTCGTTTGCCACGACCGCAAATCCATTTCCCGCGTCGCCGGCACGCATGGCTTCAACGGAAGCATTGAGGGCGATCAGGTTGGTGGTGGAAGAGATCGCTACGATCTCATTTGTCAGGCTGTTGACCTGATCCACGCTCCTGCTGTTTTCAATGGCTTCCCCCAGAACCTCCAAAATATTTGAAGCCTTTTTCCGGATGACGTCCGTGTTTGTCTGGGCGGATGCCTCCATCTCATTGGCCCGTTCCTTCATGGCGGAAGAATATTCCATGATCGCACTGCATTCCGACGCCATATCCTGAACATCTATCTTGATGTCTGATGCGCTGTTATTGATATTTGCAGCGTTATTCGCCACCTTTACGATGGCCATGGACAGAGAGTCGGCAAGGGAGGAAAGACCTTCGGCGCTTTTTCCGGAGGTACGGGTGCGTTTGAGTACCTCGCCGGCCACACCATCCAGCTTTTCTGAACTATCCTGGAGTGTATCCACGGTGCCCTTGATCGGAGTGATCACGTATGTTTTGATGATCTTGACCGCCGCAAGAACAAGGGCTGCGCAGGCTATGATAGCCGCAGCGGTGATGACAAGCGAAATGATATAGACGGTCAGGAGCTTTTGCCGGGCGCCTGCTGTCCGGGCGCTGACGGCAGCGTCCAGTTCCGCAGTATTGCTCTCAATGGCGGCCCCAAAGCTTGCCACGTCGCCGTTGGCGTATGCGTAGGCATCCTGGGTCTTGCTGTCCGCGCTCGCGCACACCAGAAAAACGAGGGCGTGCTTGAAAGACTCATAGTTGGAAAGAAGCTGGGAATAGAGCTCTTCTTCGTCCTTTTCGATATATTTTTTATATTCCTTCAAAGAAGCTTCCAGCGTCTTTTCTTCCTCCTTAATCTGTGCCACGACGGTGATCATCGTATTATAGTCCGTGGCAACAATGTGGGAAAGCGCCATTTTATGTATGTTCGTGGTAGAGTATCGGATGTCCTGCAGTGTTTCTGAGCCTACCATGTAGTTATCTACGATCTTTGAAGCGTTGGAGTTGACATTGTTGATGCTGAAAACCGACAGGAGATTGGAGATCAGCGCCACAGCTCCAAGGAGTATGATCGGAAGTATCAGACGCTGCTGAATACGGAGCTTTGCTTTCATATTATCTTATATAAATCCTTTCGATAAATAATGCAGGTGAAATGACTGATTCTAGTACAATATTCTAGTTAGATCATAACTTTCAATTCCATTTGGATGGCTGTCCGCTGGAGCCGCCAGATATCCATGCAGGCATGGCTGTATGGATATTTGCTTCGCGGGAATAAATACCGTTCACCGCGCGCAGACATCAGCCGTCATCTGGTCTAACTGCTCCTGCAGATCCTGGCCGCTGGGATTGCCAGCCGCCATATTTCCTGCAAACAGAGAAACCGGATCCCAGAACTTCCCGCCAACCCGCTGCAGCTGAGAAAATTCGGACTGCTCCAGGAGGGCGGCGATCGCCGGGGACTGCTGAATCTCTGCTGAATCCGCGACCGCTATATTTGCCGGCCCCTGTCCGCGCATCTCAAACCGGAGCCGCTGGTTTTCTTCATTGGTGATCCATTCTGCAAGCCTGGCGGCCCATTCCGGGTGGCTGGAATATGCGTTGACCCCGATCAGCTTACAGCCGGAAAAGGAAGCCATCTGTATCTGACGGTCAGCGCAGGTATAGGTAGGCAGCCGGGCGGCTCCCGCATTTTCTCCCCAGGCCTCCTCAACTGCAACAGCGTTCCATACGCCGCTGACGCCTGCGATCACGGAGCCGTTGCGTACCCCGTCCAGAAAATCCGTATCTGTCCGGTTGGCGAATCCAGGGTTTCCCGCGATCCGGAGCATGGCCTGTGCCACATCAAGTCCCCGGATGTCTCCATCCGCCTTGTTCCAGGTACAGTAATTGGTGATACCGTCTTCATTAAGCCCGATCTGCAGACCCGTATTTCCAAAGAAGGAATAAACATACCAGGCAGAACTCCAGTCCATCACAAACTGCCGTCCATTTGCAGCCGCAGCCTCCAGTATCCCGTCCAGGGTAGCCGCCTGTTCCTCGCTGATAAACTGCTTATTATAATATAGAAAGTATCCGTTGTCTGCCGTCAGCGGATAGGCGTACAGCGTATTGCCTACCGAGGCCGCCTC
>Ga0137306_102288_pt1 | contig 16516 bp, 14 predicted proteins | sample Inofroosms_March_FD_97187 | JGI IMG/M metagenome (GOLD analysis project Ga0137306, IMG submission 97187) | Mouse cecal microbial communities from Vienna, Austria - N-Acetylneuraminic and N-Acetylglucosamine D2O microcosms_March | ecosystem: Host-associated > Mammals > Digestive system > Large...
AAAAAGTCAAATATATGACCGCCAACACAGCCGCCAGGGCCAGCAGAAATATCCATGGCAGTTTCAGAGTAATGCAATGGTTCATCATATCCAGCTGTCTGCATACAATGACGCTTAAAATGCTGCCGCAAATAAGTGATATTGCCAACGAACCGCCAAGATAGATCCCAATTTCTCTGTCCAGCATTTTATTTAGCTGGTTCTTCGTTGTTCCCACAACCTCAAACAGACCAAATTCACAATTTCTGCTCTGGAAATCAACCAGAAACATGTTCATCAGGCTGATACTTCCAAAGATAAATAAAATGGCAGAAATCATATACATCGCCTTGACAGACGAATGATATCTGTACTGCCGCCGCAACCAGAATGGCATAAAGAACTGCCGTTTTCACACGAAATCCATCGGGACAGCCGGCAAATCCGATCAAAACACCCGTTACACCCCTCTAAGCCATTCTCCGCCGACAAAGCCTCTAAGAGCTGTCTGCCGACCGCAAAGGCATCGCGGCGGGAAAAGCTCCTGTCATTGATCGCACTGGAAAGCGGTTCCCATTCCAGATACTCTTCAATCACATACAGGCTGCCGCCATATGAAAAAAAATCCACGACTTCCAAAATATTCGGATGCCGTATCGTTTTCAGTATAAGATACACTTCCTGGGAATGCATAGAAAGCTTCCTCATCACATATCTGCTCTCTGTCACAGAGTCCACCACTATCCACAGATTCTCTTTCGAATTCAGCGGCTCTATTTTCCTGTAACATTGTAATTTGTATTCTTCAACATAATCAGCCATAAACCATAACTCTCCCTTGCTGCTGTCCACTCCTGCATCATCTTCTTACGGAATGCGCAGCTTATACACATTCCTGACTCGTGAATAGTAACCAGCCTTCTTTACAACTACATTCTATAGCAAGATTTTCCTTGTCGCAATCTTTTTTATCTGTTAAGATGAAAAGAAAGAGTGAATGTGTTACTATTCATGGGTCAGAAATGCGCATAAGCTGCGCATTCCGTAAGAAAATGATGCAGGAGTGAGGGGCGGCTTTTGCGCAGCAAAATTCGGAATGCTACCCCGAATTGCTACTATGAGCGGACGGTTAGTCCGTGAATAGTAACGAGTGAATGTTACTATTCACGAAACCGTGCACTCCACATGAACCGTAATAAAAAGGAGACCGATGAAATATGAAAAAGCGGACCGAAGATCTGATCCATGAAATCATGGAAAGCAAAAATATTTCCACATATATTGATACAAATCAGGACGAATTCCTGGACACTACATTATACCAGCATCTCCAGAACCTGCTGGCAGAGACAGATTTAAAGATATCGCAAGTAGTCACCCGTTCTTATAAAGGAGAGTATATTTACCAGGTTTTCCGTGGCATCAAAAATCCAGGCAGGGACATGCTTCTATGCATTGCATTAGCAATGGAACTCGGAGTCCGGAAAACAGCCCAGCTTCTAAGAGTTGCCCGGATGCCGCTCTTAGATGCCAGAAACAGGCGGGATTCTGTTCTCATTTTCGCTCTGGAGCGGAAACTTACCGTACCTGATACGAATGATATACTCTATGAACTTGAAGAAGAATGTCTGTAAAAAACACCACGTAAGGAGCTAAAAAGATGAAATTAACAATACTTGGCACTGGAAATGCCATGGCTGTGCAGCGCTATAATACCTGTTTTGCGCTGTCAGAAGGCGGAAAACATTTCCTTGTAGATACCGGCGGCGGCAACCGCATCCTCAAGGTTTTAAAAGACACAAAAATTGAGACAGCCGACATCCATGATATCTTCATAACCCACGAGCACATCGACCACTTGCTCGGGCTCGTATGGATGATCCGGGTGATCGGAACAAAAATGAATCAGGGAACATATGAAGGAGAACTCCGCATCTACTGCCACAGCGTCCTGGTAAAAACCATTCAGACCATCGCGAACCTCACCATACAGAAAAAAGTATGTAAACATATGGGAGAGCGAATCCGTTTCATCCCCCTGAAGCACGGCGACCGGGCAGTCATACTCGGAAATGAAGCCACATTTTTTGACATTTACTCTACAAAAGCAAAACAATTCGGCTTCACAATGACGCTCCTGCGGGATACCCCCGGATGCCCTCCCCAGGGAGGCGCTGCATCACAGACGGATCCCGCCGGGAAACAGGCCATAAAATTCACATGCGCAGGCGATGAGCCTTACAATGAAAAAGACTACGAATTTGTAAAAGAAAGCGACTGGCTCATGCACGAGGCATTCTGCCTGTACAGCGAGGCAGAAGAATTCAAGCCTTACGAAAAGCACCACAGCACCGTAAAAGAAGCCTGCCAGACAGCAGAAAAACTCCAGATCCCAAATCTCATCCTGTACCACACAGAAGAAAAGAATCTAAAAAACCGGAAAGAATTATATACAAAAGAAGGGAAAACCTACTATTCGGGAAATCTGTACGTGCCGGACGACCTGGAAACATTCGAACTATAACCTGGGACAGGTCATTTTCAATCTGGGACGGGGTAAAATTAATTTTACCCCGTCCCCAATTAAAGAGAGAAGGTGCTTTTGCATGTATGAATCTTATGAAGTATTAAAAATCAAGAAAAAATCGGGAATTACAGCTGCGAGGCAGGAGTTGGATTTTCGCAATTCACACAGAGAGAAAATCCCTTTAGAAGGGCTTGAAAACACTGTACTTTATATGGTACAGACAGATGAGATGCGCCAGCGTCTGCTTTCTATCGAAAGTCTGTATCACAGCCTGGATCACCGTCAAAAGGCAAAAGAAATCATTTTGCTGGATGCTTATCATTCTGCAACCATAGAAGGAGCAAGAACAACCGTAGAAAATGTCCGCAAGTCTTATCATAATCCTTACTCAAAGGATGATAAGATGGTGGTGAATACGGTTCATGCTTTGAACTATGCGTATAAAACACCAATTGATCTTCACAATATCCGGTATCTATGGGAAATCATTACGAAGGACGTATGTGAAAATGCCCGTTTGTCAAGAAGTCTTTTCAGAGATGGGATGGTGTATGTTGGCAGTCATACGGAGATCATCCACACGCCTGCAAAGCCGGAAAAAATCAAAGAATATATGGAACGTCTGTTTTTGTTCTTACAGGAGCAAAGGTACAATCCATGGTTAAATGCTGCAGTTTTTCATTTTTATTTTGCATATATACACCCCTTCTGCGATGGGAACGGTCGTACGGCAAGGGTAATTACACAGTCTTATCTATATCATTGCGGATTGGAGAAAATACGATATCTCCCACTGTCACGAACCATAAATCAAAAACTGGCACAGTATTATCAGGCATTGAAAGAATCCGAAACCATACATGTAAATGGCGAAAAATGGATTGATATCACACCGTTCTTAGACTATTTTTTGGAAATAGCAGAAGAAAGCATGCTTGTCTCCATGAGAGAAGACCATGCTTTTGGAGAGCGCGAAAAGCTTCTGATTGAAAAAATGCAGAAGCGGGGAAAGGGAACTGAAATCAACCGGACAGCTACTGCGAAGATACTGCATGTTTCGGAACAGACAGCAGGCAGACTCCTTAACGGTTTAGTTGAAAAAGGATATCTTGATAAGGTGAGACGGGGAAAACGATATATCTTTATACTAAAATAGGCAGATGGGGACAGGTCATTTTTAATCTGGGACGGGGTATTTTTAAAAATACCCCGTCCCCAATTATTGCCCGTAATAGGCGTTCGCGCCGTGTTTTCTGTAATAATGCTTGTCCTGCAGTTCCTGAGGCGCCGGTTTGTTCTTTGGATTGATCCACTCGCATTGTGCCGCCATCTTTGCTACTTCTTCTAATACAACTGCATTATGCACTGCTTCATGGGCATCTTTCCCCCATGTGAATGGTCCGTGGTTTTTGCAGAGTACTGCCGGTGTGGCGTTGTAGTCGAGTCCCTGGCTTTGGAATTCGTCTGCGATGAGCACGCCGGTGTTTTTCTCATAGGCCTCGTCGATCTCTTCTTTTGTGAGGTTTCTTACGCAGGGTACTTCCCCGTACAGATAATCTGCGTGGGTGGTTCCGTAGCATGGAATTCCTCTTCCTGCCTGTGCCCAGCTGGTGGCCCATGGTGAGTGGGTGTGCACCACACCTCCGATTTCCGGGAAGCGGTTGTACAGGATTACGTGGGTTGCTGTGTCGGAGGAGGGTTTGTAACTGCCTTCTACCTTATTGCCCTCGAGGTCTACGACTACCATGTCCTCCGGGGTCAGCTTATCGTAATCTACTCCGCTTGGCTTGATGACAAAGAGGCCTTTTTCTCTGTCGATTCCACTTACATTTCCCCAGGTAAATGTAACGAGATTGTATTTTGGAAGCAGCATGTTTGCTTCGTATACTTCTTTTTTTAACTGTTCTAACATCTCAAAACAGCTCCTTTCTATACCTAGTTATACCAGATTTTCAAGTGCGGCCTTTTCTATTGCGATTCCCTTTACGTATCTATTGGCAAATACCTCGAAGCCTTCCACGTCCTTGGGATCTGGATCCATCTTCGTACCTTTGTTTCCGGCAAATACTTTATCTGCAAGATAGTCTGCCAGTGTCTCGCCTTCTTGTTTGTTCAGCATGTAGGAGGCAAGGAGCGCCATTCCCCACGGTCCGCCCTCTCCGGCTGTCTCCATGACGGAGACCGGAGTATTGATGGCTGCCGCAAGGATTCCCTGGCCGACACCTTTTGTTTTGAACAGGCCGCCATGTCCAAGGATTTCATCAATTTCTACTTTTTCTTCTTTCAGAAGAATATCCATGCCGACTTTTAAGGCGCCCAGTGCCGTAAAGAGATGCGCGCGCATGAAGTTGGCAAGGTTAAAGCTACTCTCAGGGGAACGCACGAAGAGCGGTCTTCCCTCTTCAACCCCTGTAATATTCTCTCCGGAAAGATAGCCGTAGGACAAAAGTCCTCCGCAGTCTGCATCTCCTTCCAGCGCCTTGTTATACAGGGTTCCAAACAGCTTGTTCATATCCACATCGATCCCGAAGCTCTCTGCAAATTCACGGAACAGGCCGACCCAGGCATTCAGGTCTGATGTACAGTTATTGGCATGTACCATACCTACCAGGCTTCCGTCCGGCGTGGTTACAAGGTCGATCTCCAGATAGACCTTTTTAAGCTCATGCTCCAGTACGATCATGGCAAATACAGAGGTTCCGGCAGATACATTTCCTGTACGCTTCTTTACACTGTTTGTCGCTGCCATGCCGGTTCCCGCATCACCCTCTGGCGGGCAGACCGGGATGCCTGCTTCTAAGGTGCCGCTCCCGTCAAGAAGGCGCGCGCCCTCTTCGGTGAGGGTTCCTGCATTCTCTCCTGCTGTGAGTGCCTTTGGAAGGATGTCCTTTAATTTCCATGGAAATCCTTTGTCTGCAATCAGTGCGTCGAATTTTTCTACCATGCCTGCGTCATAATCTTTTGTCTCCGGGTCGATTGGAAACATGCCAGATGCATCGCCTACCCCCAGCACCTTCTGCCCGGTAAGCTGCCAGTGGATATAGCCAGCCAGGGTTGTGAAGAATGCCACGTTTTTTACATGCTCCTCTTCATTCAAAATTGCCTGGTACAGATGGGAAATGCTCCATCTCTGGGGGATGTTGTACTGGAACAGCTCTGTCAGTGCCTCTGCAGCCTGTCCGGTGATCCCGTTTCTCCAGGTACGGAAGGGAACGAGAAGTTTTCCTTCTTTATCAAATGCCATATATCCGTGCATCATTGCACTGAATCCGATGGCGCCTATTTTTTTCAGCTCTATGCCGTATTTTTCTTTTACATCTGCAGCCAGCTTCCTGTAGCTGTCGCGCAGGCCGTTCCAGATGTCATCAAGAGAATAGGTCCAGATGCCATTCTCCAGACGGTTCTCCCACTCATGGTCGCCGGATGCTATCGGTGTATGAGTCTCATCTACCAGTACTGCCTTGATTCTCGTTGAGCCAAATTCAAGACCAAGCACTGCTCTTCCATTTTCTATTGTTTCTTTTATACTACTCATCTGCCTGCCCTCCTTAGCACAACAATCTTATTTGCGAAATGCTACACTATTCCAGCGAAGCTCGTTCTTGAACTGGCGGATTGTGGTGTCCTTGTCAATGTAGACAGCCTCGATTCCCATGTATGCCGCCCAGTCTCCCATCTGCTCTGAGGTAAGGTCATAGGAGAATGCGGTATGGTGGGCGCCGCCTGCAAGGATCCATGCCTCTGCCCCTGTCTGAAGGTTCGGCTGCGGCGTCCAGAATGCAGTTGCAACCGGAAGCTTCGGCATCGGCTTTTCAACCTTCTTGCAGTCTACGTCATTAATGATCAGGCGGAATCTGTCTCCTAAGTCAATCAGGGATGTGGCAATGGCAGGTCCTGTCTTTGAGGTAAATACAAGTCTTGCCGGATCCTCTCTGTCGCCCATGGAAAGGGGCTGCTCTTTGATACTGATCGGTCCGTCTGCGATGGTCGGACATACTTCAAGCATGTGTGCCTGCAGGATTCCTTCTTTGCCTGGAACAAGGTTGTAGGTGTAGTCCTCCATGAAGGAGGTTCCCTTTGCATCCTTCATTCCCTGTGTCATGATCTTCATGATGCGTACCATGGCTGCGGTCTTCCAGTCTCCCTCGCCGCCGAAGCCGTATCCTTTTTCCATCAGTCTCTGAATTGCAAGTCCCGGAAGCTGCTTAAGTCCGCCAAGATCGCCAAAGTGTGTGACGATTGCCTGATAGTTCTTTTCCTCCAGGAATCTCTCAAAGCCGATCTCGATTCCTGCCTGTACTGCTACATGCTCGCGGAATTCCTTCTCGTCTCTTCCTTCTAAGAGAATCTCGTATTTATCGTAATATTCCTCTACTAGAGCGTCAGTGTCTGCCTTGGATACTGCATTCACTGCCTCGGTAATCTCATTAACTGGATATGCGTCTACTTCCCATCCGAACTTGATCTGTGCCTCAACCTTGTCGCCTTCAGTTACTGCCACATTTCTCATGTTGTCTGCAATACGCATAACACGTACATGGCTGCTCTCAATTACGCCTACTGCCGTACGCATCCAGGAGCCGATCTTCTTCTGCACATTCTCGTCTGCCCAGTATCCCATTACGACCTTGCGCTCCATGCCGAGACGGCTGAAAATGTGCCCGTACTCTCTGTCTCCGTGTGCCGCCTGGTTCTCATTCATGAAGTCCATGTCAATGGTATCGTATGGAATCTCCTGATTGAACTGTGTATGAAGGTGAAGCAGCGGCTTTCTGAATTCCTGAAGTCCTAAAATCCAGGATTTTGCTGGTGAAAATGTGTGCATCCATGTGATGACTCCGGCACAGTTTTCATTTGTATTCGCTTCATTAAAGGTTTTTCTGATCAGCTCATTGGTGATGAGAGTTGGCTTCCATTCTACTTTATATGGAAGGTTTCCGGATGCATTCAGCGCCTCTACGATCTTTTGTGAATGCTCGGCAACGTGGGCAAGGCACTCATCCCCATATAAGTCCTGTGAACCAGTACAAAACCAAAATTCGTAATCTTTCATCTTTAACATATTGCTTTCTCTCCTTTTCTTTTTCTGGGAAATGACCAGGTGGTTGATATGTTTTTATTATAAGAAATGTCCGTTTAGCCTTCAATTGCTTAACTCTGCATGTATTTTGAAAAAGTTACCTAATCCGACTTTTGTGTGGTATAATAGAGGATAGAAAGGAGCAATTCCTATGACACTTATAGAACTTTGTAAATCTCTTACTGCCCGAAGGGGTAATGTCCTTCCTGGGAATCACCATCTGGGCCCCAGGCTGGTATGTCCGGAGTATTCGAAGTCTGTGCAGGAGGTGAAGACGTATCCTCTACTTAAGCAGGAGCGTCTCTTTGCGCTGTGCTGGGATATTGATGCGCAGAAGAATCTGTATGCTACTATGTATCCTTCTCCGGAGCCTTTCTGTTATCATTATGAGTATTCTGCGGGGGAGAAAACGCAGCTTCATACACATGATTATATTGAACTGGGATATGTTGTATCCGGCGACTTCCGGCAGAAGATTCTTGGGAAGGATATTACCTTTCATAAGGGGGATCTCTGCCTGATTGACAAGAACTGCCTGCATCAGGATTATCTTCTGGATACTCCTGCCACGATTCTGTTTCTTGGAATTGCGAATGACATGTTTACGGAGATTATGGATGGCAATGTTACTGCACAGAAGATTGTTATGTTTCTGAAGCCTGCTCTCTTAAAGCAGAAGGATCTGCAGCAGTATCTGCATTTTCGTCCTGCTGATGATACCGGGGAGGCGATTGAGGGCTGCCTTTTTTCCCTGCTGACTGAGCTTAGGGATAACTGTATTGGCTCCTGCCATATCTGTAAGGGGCTTCTCATGCGTATTTTCCATATACTGGGGACTAAATATGAATTTTCTCTTTCAAAGGAACAGCAGAAAACCATGAACTGGCTTGTCTTTGAGGAGATCTCGGAATATATCAGGCAGCATTTTAACACTGTGACGATCCGTGAACTCTCTGAGACGTTTCATTTTCAGGAAGATTACTTTAACCGGCTGATTAAGAATAAAACCGGGATGACTTACTCTGCTTATGTGCAGAAATTCCGGCTTGATAAGGCGGCACAGCTTCTGACTGCCTCTTCGAAAAGCATTGAGGAAATTGCGGAAGCAGTTGGCTATCACAATAAAGGATATTTCTACAAAATCTTTGTGAAGCAGTACAGCATGACCCCCGCACAATACCGTAAAACAATGGAAATGATGTGACTTCGTTAAATAAAAATTATTGCTTTTTTTGCCGGGTTTTGTATGCTATACTGACGGTAACAAACCGGCTGTCTCCGGCAGACTGTCTGCCGGCAGTGAAGTTCTCCTGCAAAGGACAGCAGGAAAAGGAGGGAATGAAGGATGAAGGGAAAAAAGGGTGTTGCTGCGATTGACTTTTTCTGCATCGGATTCGGGGCGATCGTCGGGGTCGGCTGGGCAGTCTCTATTAACAACTGGATGGCGGGAAGCGGCGGTCCGCTGCCTGCTGCGTGCGGCTATATGATGGCACTGGCGCTTATGATACCGGTAGCTCTCTGTTACTGTGAACTGTGCTCCATGCTTCCGGTCTCCGGGGGCGGCATGGCTTATGCTTTCCGTGCATTCGGCGATAATGTTGCTTTTGTCTCGGGATGGGCGGCATTCGGGGCATTTATTACCATTATTCCATGGGAAGCAATCTATGTCGTAGATATTCTCAGCATTCTCTTCCCATGGCTTAAGACCGGACAGCCCCTCTATACACTGGCAGGTGCTGATATCTATATCGGTCATATTATCGTAGGGACATTGATCTCAATTGTCCTGTTCCTGATTAACCGGCGGGGTGTGTCAACCTCTGCCTCTCTTCAAAGAATTCTATGTCTTGCACTGGTGGGCGCAGGAATTGTTGCCATGATCTGTGCAGTGTTTAAGCTGGATATCAGTAATTTTAATCCTCCTTATGAAAATATCGGATCCGGAAGCCACAGCTCCTTTATAGGCGGCGCTTTTTCAATCCTTGCGTCCGTGCCGTTCTTCCTGGCAGGCTTCGAGACTATTCCCCAGGGAATTGAAAGCGCAGGCGGCAATGTAAAATCTGTAGGAAAAATGGTTGTGCTGACGGTTGTTCTGTCCTGTATCTTCTATGCCGGCCTCCTTGTTACACTGGGAGGAGCCATGCCCTGAAGGTAAGCCTCGTTGCTTCTATCATCGGTCCATTTCTCGGAGGCGGTCTGATCGGCTCTCTTACCTCTTTTTCCGCAGCCGGATATGTGGTGAGCTGGATGATTACCGCATTCTGCCTCATAAAATTAAGGCGCACGGAGCCTGAACTTAAGCGCCCCTACCGCATCCCGGGCGGAACAGCCACAGCGTGGTTTGCCGGAATCAGCATGACGCTCCTTCTGATCCTGCTCTTTATTCCGGATCAGCCGGTTTTCATGGGACTGACGGCGACTGCGCTCTTCCTGGGCTGGATGATGATTGGCGTGGTTCTCTACATACTGGATTACCGCCAGAGACAGCGGTATTCCAAGCTTAAGAGAACCTCTTTCTTATTTGCCAGTATGGCGGTGTCTGATGTGGAGATCCCCGGGTACATGGATCTCTTTGAAGATAATTATCTGATCCTCTCGTTTGTTGTTCCGAAGGATGCCATCTACACCGGGCGCATCCTGACGGAGCTTGGATGGGGAAAGAATTACAGTATCTTCATTATTAAGATTGAGCATGGTACAGAGATGCTGATGCTTCCGTCTGGAAGAACTGTGATAAATGGAAAGGACCGGGTATTTGCCGTTGGCCTTAAGCGGTCACTCAGAAGGTTCAGCGACGGACAGGATATTGGTGAGAAATATACCATGAACACGATGAAGGATTTCATGGGGTTCGGGGCTACGGAGAAGCAGGCGCCTCTCAATTGTACGGAAGTACGTGTGTCAGGAAATGAATCCTACTGCGGGCAGGAAATCAGGCATACGGGGATGCAGGAAAACCACCACTGCATGATTATTGGAGTGAAACGGAATGGGGAAACTACCATGATGCCAAAGGCGGATATGGTGATTGAGAAGGATGATATTCTGTGGATTGTAGGATCGGAGAGTAATATTGAAGAACTGACCGGAGCAAATTAAAAAATACTATTCAGATTCCCCATAATCAAGAAAGCCAGACAGCCTTGCGTATCGCGCCAGCCACAGCCGCAAAGCGGCATACTTCCTTATGCGGTTATGCGCAGCATAATTATGCAAGGCTGTACTAATATAACATTACTTGTTATGACCGCATGATCATCCAAGGGTATATCCCGAACTGGAGCCATGCCGATGCGATGACCGCTTACATGAAACTCAACGGTATCCGTATTTTTGATTACCCTGATTTCTCCCGGCCGCTTACGGAACAGGATGCAAATGTTACTGTAGCACTGCTTTATATCATAATGCCAGCTACAAACAATGTGAAACACTTTTTTAACATAAATAGTCACCTTCCTTTTTAGTATTGATATTTATATATATTTCTAAAATATCCCAAGTTTTTTTAACGAATTAGTCAATTCGCGCCATTCATTTAAGTCAATGTCTAACTTTTCTTTTCCTGTTTGCGTTATATAGTAATATTTACGGGGCGGTCCTCCCGATATTTGACCTGTATAGCATTCTATATAACCCGATTTATATAAACCTCTAAGAATAACATACATGGAACTTTCCTGCATATCCGGAAATACTGGATAGAGTTTTTGTAAAAGTGCATAACCGTATAATTCTTCTTTTGAAATCAAATAGAGCAGGCAAAGTTCGACCAATCTCTTTTTAATATAAAGACACCCCCGTTATCATACAACCAATTCCCAAAAAGGCAATAAACAGAGACCAGACCCCCTGATCACTCCCCAAATTTACACTATGCTGATACGAGACAACAAAAGAACATAGCAACACAACTGTTATTCCAAAGCAATATAACGCCCTCCACCGTCTATCACTCACCTTTGCTTTATAGAGGCTAAATACGCCTAAACCACTTAATATTACTGCAATAATTTGTATTACACGAGTTATAGTTCTTCCAATGTTCTCTGAACTTAATATATCAAATACCTGAACCATCTCCGTATTAAAACCTATATATGACATAATGGCCACACTCAAGATAACCAAAGCTAAAACAAGTTCAGCAAACATAAACAACAGCAATTTCCTGGGCCGTGGCTCATGCCTCTTCTCCCGGTCAGGCGACCGAAAATAAAGCATAGATAATCCTTCTCCTATAAAATATAAGCCAGCTACGCTCCAAAGATAGTACCCTCCAGTAAATAAGCAGGCCGCCATAGATAGTAAACATATAATCATTATACTAAATACAGATATCCACCTAAAGTATTGCCTTTTATTCCTTAAACATTTTATAATTTGATATGGATGATCAAGTTTATAGGATAATTCTGCTCCAACGGAAAACTTCTCCTCAAATATCTCCTTATAGTCATTTATGATATCAGTTGCTTCTTCTTTGCCAAGCTGCCAATAGGCCGCACGAGACAATCTATCCAAATCTTTCATAGCCATAGCCTCCTCATAATACAAACTACTGATAAAACAACAGTAGTTCTGTATCAATATAATATCATCCGCAAATATAAATGTCAACACCAAAATACTGCCTCCTTTCAATCTTAACTGTTAACTGGTTACTATTCATGGGGCCGTGCACTCCGCTGCACGGCATCCGAGCCGATAAAGTGGGACTTTGCACTCCGCTGCAAAGTCCGTAAGAACGCATATCTTATTGAACATTAGCAGTTCAATAAGTATGAATTGTTCCAAGAGTGAATCCGGCTCTTTGCGAAGCAAACTTTAAATGAGCCGGATTCAGTTACAGTTCTGTCAAAGGCAGAACTGTAACGGTTAATGAAAACCTCAAGCTCCATGCAACTTTACACAATTATTAGAATCTGTTAAGATGAATACAAATTAGCAGCTATACAGCAGATTCAAAGAAAGGAGCTGTAAGAACATGGGATTATTTTTAAACAGCAGGATTCCCTACGATTCCTACAAGGCAACCGCATCAGACAAATATTTTGTAGATAAGACGGCGTTGATCGCCGAGCTCATCCCTGCCCTTGGCCGGAATCAGCGATTTTTCTGTATTACAAGGCCGCGCCGTTTTGGGAAAAGTGTTATGGCAAATATGATAGGGACATTTTTTGACAGAACAGAAGATTCCAGTGAAATATTTGGAAGGCTGCAGATTGCATCAGAGGGGATTTCGAAAAATCTAGAAAGACTTTCCTGTGGGAAATACTCTGAATATATGAATCATTACGATGTAATCTATATTGATTTTAGTGTAACACCGGAAAACTGCATTTCGTATGAGACTTATATTGAACGGATTCTGTATGGCCTGAAGCATGATCTGGCTGAAAGATTTCCGGAGTCCGGCATCATTATGGAAGCCTCTATATGGGATATTCTGACACTGCTTTATCAGAAAACCGGACAGCGCTTTGTCTTTGTCATGGATGAATGGGATGCTGTTTTTCATATGGAGTTTGTGACGGAATCAGATAAAAGAGCGTATCTGCTCTTTTTAAAGCTGCTTTTAAAGGACCGGATCTATGCGGAGCTTGTGTATATGACCGGAGTTTTGCCGATTGCCAAATATTCGGACGGCTCAGAACTTAATATGTTTCTTGAATATAACATGGCGACTGCAAAGCGTTTTAGCGGATATTTTGGCTTTTCCAGCTCTGAGGTTGACGCTCTCTATGACATTTATCAGCAGACAACTGAAAATCCGGGAATCTCCCGTGATGACCTTCGCATGTGGTATGACGGATACTACACTGCCGACGGGGAGAGAATGTATAATCCCCGTTCCATTATCTGTGCCCTTTCAGACAACCAGCTGAGAAACTACTGGACTAGCTCCGGAACTTATGATTCCATATTTGTCTATATTAAGGATAATGTGGCAGATATACAGGATGACCTTACAATGATGTTTGCAAATGAGGCTGTTCCCGCGGATATTCACGAATATGCTGCTTCGGCAATGATGCTTGAAACAAAGGATGAGATTTATTCTGCAATGGTTGTTTATGGACTGCTGACCTATAAGGATGGATTTGTGTCCATCCCGAACCGAGAGCTGATGGACAGCTTTGCTTCTATGATGAAAAGAGAGAAATCTTTAGGATATATTTACAATCTGGCAAATATATCGAAAAAAATGCTGTCTGCCACGCTTTCCGGGAATACCGCTGAGATGGCTCAAATACTGAAATATGCCCATGATACAGAATCTCCGATTTTTTCTTATAATAGCGAGATTGAATTATCAGCAGTTGTTAATCTTGTATATCTGGCTGCTCGGGACAGCTATCGTGTAGAACGTGAAGATAAGGCAGGAGAAGGATATGTAGACTTTATTTTTTTTCCTGACCGCAGGAATGCAGATGCGTTTATTCTTGAATTGAAGATTGACAGCCCCCCTGAAGATGCGATCCGGCAAATTAAGGATAGGGGGTATATGCTCCGTTTTCAAGGAAAGCCTGGCGAACCCCCAAAATATACAGGGAGGATACTGGCAGTGGGAATCAGCTACAACAAAAAGACAAAGGAACATTTCTGTAAAGTTGAGCAATTATAAGCAAATTATTCAGCTTCCATCGCCAAAGGCGACATGAATGAATTTTTTTGCTGTTAACTACGAAGGGCACATGTCAAAAAACCGTTATGACTGAGTGTGTTTGACATGTGCTCTAGGAGCCTAACGCTCTATGAACGAGTGTTAGGCTTATGTTTTTTATGTGGGTATAAAAACTTCATGTTAAATTATGCTTATTAAGCGTGGCTAGTGCCTCAATACCCATTGAAATATCTCCTCCGATACGATTAGTACAGTATTAATTGTTTATTTGTCCGCCGCATAATTCGAATTTCTTATACCACAACTTCCAGGATTGTTTTGCCGTCGCAGTGTATTTCTTTCATCCCGACCTTCTTATTTTTGTTAAAGTTGAAACTTAAGAGATATCCCCTGTCCAACGCATAATCATCCAGGTATTTTGTCAGTTGTAACTCTCCTCTCCGGTTATATTCTTCTCCGTGCCAGATTTTCATCTCAACTATCTGCTGCTGCCCAAGGTAGTCGATTACTACATCCGTCCGCCGCAGGTCTCTAGTACGTGCCTCAATATAATAATTTCCCACACCATTAATAATTGGCTTTAAGTATGTCAAAAAAATACGCCGTCCATGTTCTTCCAGGAAGGAGCTCTCGCTGTCTCCATAAATGTCTGTAAAATGAATCATGAATTTTTCCATTACAAGATCCATATTCAGAATTCCGTCAGTTATAAATTGGTTCCTGCCAAGGCTTGCCGTATCCGCCAGCTTATTTTCTGTTATATTTTCTGACAGGTAACGGTTGTATAATCTTGTTTCAAAGATACGGTTTGATACTACAACCAGCCCGTCTTCGTTTTTCAGATAACCAAACATCACTCCCAGGTTTATTGCATATTCATCCGGGCTGTATGGAATCTTTTTCCCATTGAACAGAATCAGGCGAATGATGTTGTCCAGTTCCTTTGAATCAGACAGTTTCTTTCCCATATCGTCAAATAAAGTATTCTGTTCGTTTAGGAGTTGTTTTACTGCATCCAAAATATCGCTTTTATTCCATTTATAGCATCTGCTGCCGGAAGCTTCATTTAACCGCGAGGCAGCAGATACAGACTGCATGGATGATTCTGCTACAGCTTCTTCAGTTAATTGACAAATCCTGGATACCAGAAAGGGATATCCTCCTGTATAATCGTAGATTAGCTGTGCAATTGCGTCTATATCCATGGCTACATTACTGTCATCCTTATATTCCGTCAGCATTCCGGCGATATCTTTTGGTGAAAAACTCATATCCACCATAAATTTTGCTGCAATGTTCCACGGACTGTTGTACAGAGATTCCTGGCCTTTTCTTATCTTTAGCTTCAAGTTCTTAATGTCATAAACACCTGCAAGAATCACTGAACGGAAAGTCGGCCTGCTCCTCCTCTTCATATATTTATCCCGCAGCATTCCAAGAAAATCCAGAAAACTTTCCTGATCTGCGGCCTGGTCAACCTCATCAATAATAAAAACAACAGGTTTTCCGGATTCTTTACAGATTAATGAGAAGAAGTTAGAAAGAGTGCGAAAATCCGGCCTTGCATCGTTAAGACTCATACGATAGCATTCTGTTCGGATCTCATCTGAAACGTCACTGGTTTCCTCGTAATAGATCACATCGTAGAGCAGGCCATATACTTTTCGGCAGAATGACCATTCGTCCTTGTATGAAGAATTCCCCAACCCTTCGAAGCTGATAGAAAAGATCTGATATTCAGAAGAGAACTTTTGTGCCAGCATATGAAGGGTAGTTGTCTTGCCATACTGCCTTGCCCGGTTTATAACGAAATACTTCCCATCGTCAATCAATGTCTGAATCTGTTCCAGACGGTCATTGATATTCACCATATAATGTTCATCCGGATAGCAGAGCCCATCCACATTGAATCTTTTTCTCATGTCCTGCCTCCCTCGTATAATCTGTAAGAATGACTCCGATTATGATGTATGCGTCTGGGAGCCATGCTTTTTCATGCAGGCATGAAACGCATGACCTTTTGACCCTTGTATCATATTATTCTTATTACGTCACATTATAGCATCTATAAAATGGTAAAACAAGAGCCATTCATTTCGAATGGCTCCCTGTTTCATACCTTTTCTGCATCAACCAATTATTCTTCGCTTCCATAAATATTTCAAACAAATTAATTCTTTCCGTATTTTGGTCTGTCATTGATATCTTATTCTTTATTCTCTCTGCTATCGTCTCCGGACTTTCTCCAATTCCAGATATCTCTCTTGCACGCTGAACTCCAATCTCTCTCATTTTTTCCCGA